>ERZ1090880.1522-NODE-1524-length-11286-cov-5.855311_pt1 | contig 11286 bp, 9 predicted proteins | sample MGYA00478471_ERZ1090880 | MGnify/ENA primary metagenome ERZ1090880 (study PRJEB33644, sample SAMEA5815734) | chicken gut metagenome | biome: Chicken; feature: Gastrointestinal Tract; material: Caecum | place: Ireland | collected 2019-01-01 | study: A study of the... | reverse complement strand
GGACTTCCGGTATCCGTTCCTCCGGAACAGGGGTACATTTTTACCGTAATATACAATATGTAAATTTCGCACCTAACCGAAAACCAATTATGAAGCTGTCTAATGTTGATTCGCCGTTTACGACACTCCAAGCGTTTGCAAAATCAAGAAATAACTTCTTATTTTCATCATCTAATGCAGCCGTCAGCTTTTCCTCGTTGTTCATCAGAATTTCCATCTGCTTCTGAACATCCTTGTTTTGCTTTGTGCTACGTGCCTGTGGATCAAGATTTCCGTAGAAAAATTCTTCAATAAAGTTTGCCATTGTGTAATCCTCCGTTATGAATTGAATTATCCTTACAATTCAATCATTCTGGCTGACTACAAAAGCCAAAGGGAGACAACTTCCTTACGAAGTGTCTCCCTTAAGCCGTCCTTTTTATTTTCCTATTTGGTTGATGCACAAGGTATGCGGTAAACGTTTTGAGAACAAGAGATATTGAGATTGATTTTTTTGCACTATTGCCGCCGCTTCTTAGATCGCAAAGACCTTTTTAAGCATTTACTTTTTACCCGCGTTTTTTTGCATTGCTTTTCAGTAACCTAAAACAGGAATTTTAAACTGCCGATGGTTTATGGTTGAGAGACAATTGTGCCGGAGACTGTTAAAACTGCAACGCCCGGTGTACCGGCAGACATGGCCGGGACTGTGATGGATACGGTTCCTTTGGTTGGAACTGTCAGCGTATTGGTGGCGGTGTCCAAAGCGTAGCTGCCGGTAGGAAGAACGGTTGACTGTCCGCCGATTGCCAAAGATACGGAACTGACAGAAAAGCCGGCGGGTAATATATCTGTTATGGTAACGCCGGTTGCCGCCTCAGATCCTGTATTGGTCAGTGTAAAGGTATATGTCAGAGTATCGCCCACTTGTACAATCGATTTATCCGCTTGCTTATAGATTGAAAGATCAGCGTATTGTTCCCGTGTTACCGTGGCGGTAGGAGCTGGCGTTACGGTGACCAGCGTGCCGGAAGTACTTCCACCTGTTGCGGTGACCGTGGCAGTGTTTCGAATGGAAGAAACTGTATTTTCGAGAGCGTTGTCGACCTTTGTACCGAAAATCAATAAAGCGTCCTGACCGGAAGAGATCGGGCAAGGCAGGGAAAAGGAAACCGTACCGACAGCCACTTTTGGAACCAAGGCAGTTAATTTTCCATCGGCATAAACGTAAGCGGAATCAGGAAAATAGGAAGTAGGCGGATCTCCGCCGGCCGAACCAAGGTTATCCGATATCGTCACGTTGTACAACGTACCTGTTCCGGTGTTCCGGATCGGGATCAGATAGGTAAGACGGTCACCATTGCGGAAGGTTGTGAAGACCGGAATTTTAACCGCTGCCATACTGTATGGATCAAGCAATGTAGTCGTAGTAATATTGGAATTGGCGGTTCCTTGTTCCGTGCTTCCTTGATAGGTGTAGGTTACAGAGGCCTGGTTATTTAAAGGTGTTGGCATGCAGAAACACTCCTTATCTTTAGTTGAATCAGACGCAGCCCTGCGTCTTTTCATTCTATGAATAAGAGGGCCTCTGTGTGCATTGTGCTGTTAACGTGATAAGGAAATGGTGCGGGTTGCAATTTTAGAGCAAAAAGCTGCATCGTGTTCAACAAACAGCATGGTGGAAGGGAAGGAGAGCAGAAGCGTTTCAATTTGAATGCGGGAGATGACATCAATATAATTCAACGGTTCATCCCAAATATAAAGATGTGCTTGTTCACAAAGGCTACCTGCAATCAGGATTTTTTTCTTTTGACCGGCAGACATGGAGCGAAGGTCGTGTTCCAATTCATCCTTGCCCATAGCAAGCTTATCCAAAATTGCGCGCAGCAGGCTTTCGGATATTTCCTGTTTTGCTGCAAATTCAGATAGGCTGCCGGATAAAAACGAGGTATCCTGAGGGACATAGGAAATACGTAGATCGGAGGGCCTTTGAATGTCTCCGCGTATAGGAAGCGTTTCGCCTAATATGGCTTTTAGAAGGCTTGATTTTCCAGCCCCATTTTTTCCCATTACACAAACGCGTTCATCGCGGAACATTTCAAAGGAAACAGGATTGAATACCGGATCCCCGCTGTATGCAACGGTCATATTAGAACAGGTGAACAAACGGTTTAGCCGGAAAGTAAGTGGTGAAAGTTTTAGCGTGTGTATCTGTTCCTTGTTTTTTAGTAGCGCAGACTTTTCTTCTACAGCTTTGTTGCGCCGCTTTTCCAATGTTTTGGCACGCTTCATCATTTTTGCGGATTGATGGCCGATAAAACCGCGGTCGACAGGCCCTTCTCCATACTTGGAACGCTCAATTTGCTGAGACCATCCCGCAGCATTGCGGGCCGCGGCGGACAGACGGCGTATGTCGCGGCGCAGCTTGTCGTTTTCTGTTTCTTCGAACTGCTCTGTTTTGCGGCGGTTTTCATCCCAAGAGGAAAAGTTGCCGCGCTGCAGTTCGATATTTGTTCGATTGATTGACAAAACATGGTCGATACAGCTGTCTAACAGCGTACGGTCATGGGAGACAAGGATAAATCCCTTCTTCCGGCTCAAATAGGCGCCGACTGCCGCACGACCGGCCGCATCGAGATGGTTGGTAGGTTCGTCAATCAGAAGGAAACGGTTTTCCCGCAAAAAAAGAGCAGCCAGTAAAAGCTTGGTCTGTTCCCCTTTGCTGAGTGAGGAAAAGGGACGCCATAATATTTCGCTGTCGGTTTGCAAAAGGGTGAGTTCACGGATAATCTGCCATTGTTCAATTCCCGGTACAATTTCTTCGACTATTTCGATGGCAAGCTCTTCCGGATAGGAAATCGGATAGGGGAAATACTCGAAAGATACGCTTGCGGAAATCCCGCCTTGATAGCGATAATCCCCGTGCATCAGTTTCAAAAGCGTCGTTTTCCCTCGGCCATTGCGTCCAATCAGCCCGAGTTTCCAATTTGTATCGATCGACAGCGAAACATTTTCAAACAGTGGTTTTTCGCCGCTATCATAGGAAAATGTAAGGTTTTGAATTTGTATCAGCGACATGATATACTATCTCCTTTAAGTACAATAAAAGATGTAATGCCGCACAGCTGTCCTATTTTTTCAAAGAAAAAACGGACGGCGAGAAAACCGCCGTCCGAAAGCATCTAACAAAAACAGGCGCACCTATTCATCAGGCAACGCCAAAATATCGGACGAAAGAATCTGTTTCCCGCTTTTGTGCAGCAAAAAGAAACCGGCCGTTGTGCCGTCATACTTTTTTGCTCGTTATGCTGCTTAGCAGGAAATATGCATTCTTTCATCTCCTATATTTTCATTGCAGACAGTATAACACAGCCGCTTTTTTCTGTCAAGATTCTGGCTCCTTACTTGTGTTTTGTTCAACTTTTCGGGCAATGTCTTCATCTGTATAAGAAAGCAGCCGTCCAAAACGATAAGTAAACGCGCGCCGTGCATCCCCACGATATGCATGTGCAGCAATCAGCGCCGCTTTTTGTGCACGGATTTCTAAATATTCCTGTAAATCGCGGTCACTGTGGTAAAAGATATAATGCGCACATCCTGCGTTTTTCTCTTTTGGAAACAAGTCACTGACAAGACTATCCGATTCTAAATAATAGCTGGTGCCGTATTTTTGACAGGCCATCTTGACAAAATCCAGATAAATGCCGCATGCTTCGACGGATGGCGCCGGCGCCCCAAAAGCCAATCGTTTTACACCTGCACCGACAATCTCATTAAAGCAATCAATGATTCCGCAGTTAAAGGAGTATAAATCGATTTTTCTCATATGTATTTTCCTTCCTTTGGAGATGGGAAATTCTTCAAAACAAAAGACCTACCGCATTCTTCTGCTGTAAAGACAACATGAATTGCAGAAAAATGCAATTTTTAGAATATACTGCTTATTTTGGCTGCTGCCTTCCGGTATGGTCGATCGGGGTGCCGGCCGGTGCTACCAGCTCGGGAAGCAGTACGAAGGTGTATCCTTTTTCTTGCAGTGCAGGGATAATCGTTTCCAATGCCTGCGGTGTATTTGGCGTATCGTTGTGGAATAAGAGGATGCTTCCGTTCTGTACGCTTTTTGTAACAGAAGATGCCATATCCTCTGCGCTGCGTTTTTGCCAATCGCGGGAATCCACGTCCCATTGTATGGTTTGAAGCCCCAAGGTATCCTCTACGACTGTAAGCATAGCGTCTGAATATTCGCCGTATGGCGCACGGTAATATTGAGGTGCTGTTCCAGTCAATTCCATAATCGTTTTGCTGCATGTCTCTGTATCGTTTTGCAGCATTTGCGTATCGATAGAAGCAACATGCGGATGTTGATCGGAATGGTTTTCTATTGCATGGCCGGCTGTGTGCAGTCTCTTTACATCGTCCGGATACCGGCGGCACCAGTCCCCGGTTGTAAAGAAGGTAGCCTTTACATTGTATTTGGAAAGCAAGGAAAGTAAAATATCGGTGTCGCTGTTTTCCCATGCACAGTCAAATGTCAAGGCAATTTTTGCTTCTTCTGTTTCTACAGAGTAGACCGGAAGGCGTTTTGAACGCCCTGCAGCATGCTGTATCCGTTCTTTTTTTAAAATTGGTGCACCAAGAAGCAAAAGCAGTATAAGAATAAAAACCGCACAGATGCCAAAGGCCTTTCTTTTATTGCAGATTAGGAAAAAACGCATAATATCCCCCCTTTTTTTCAGATGGATTGTATGCGTCTTTTTCCGATTTTATGTATTACTTACAGTACTATTTTCGTTGGATATACTATTCGTAATGGATGCGGATTTTCTGAAAAAGAAAAAGCCAATTACAAACATCAGGCACAATATAGCGATTCCGGTTTTCGAATTTCCCGTAAGCTGGGTAGAAATGCCGATAACGGTGGTACCAAGGAAAGCGGCCCCCTTTCCGAAGATGTCAAAAAAGCCGAAGTATTCGCTAGATTTTTCTTTCGGTACAATTTTAGCATAGTAAGAGCGGGAGAGCGCTTGGATCGTCCCTTGAAATATCGCGACACAAACGGCAAGGAACCAAAATTCCCAAGCCTTGTCAAGCTGCAGGGCAAATAATGCGATACCGAAATAGCCGGCAATACAGACCATAACTAGCTTTTCGCAGGAGAAGCGCTTGCTGATGCGCCCAAATAAAATAGCAAAAGGGAAGGCCACAATTTGGGTTAAAAGCAACGCCAGTAAAAGATCGGTTTCCCCAATTCCCACGTCACGTCCATAGACGGTTGCCATGTCAATGATGGTATAGACCCCATCAATGTAAAAAAAGAATGCAACTAAGAATAAAAATATCTTTTTTTGCCCGCGGACGCCGCGGATGACAGAACCAATGCGGCGGAAACTCTCGCGAACCGGATGAGCCGGGCGTTCGATATAATGGATTTGGCGATAGTTTTTCAGAAGCGGGATTGTAACCAAAAACCACCAAAGAGCAGTAATAAGAAAAGCAAGCATCAAAGCATTCATTGTGCCAAGTCCTGTCAGTTCAGCTGTCAAAACAAGGATTAGGCATCCAATAAACGGAATACAGCTTCCAAGATATCCCCAAGCATACCCGTGAGAAGAAATCATATCCATTCGATCGTCTGTTGTAACATCGCTGAGCATTGCGTCGTAGAAAATAAGACTTCCTGAAAAACCTACTTTTGCCAAAATAAAAATGAGAAGAAAAGCAATCCAGCCAAGCGGTGCTGCAATAGCGGCACATCCCAATACGCCAAGCATCATAAAAAGAACAAAAAGAGGCTTTTTAAAGCCTTTGGTATCAGCAAGCGTGCCGAAAATCGGTCCTAAAATGGCCACAATTACCGTACATACCGAAGCGGCATAGCTCCACAGTGCAGTTGAATCAGATGCAGCTATGCCAGCCGCATCCGTCATGCTTTTAAAGTAAATCGGGATTATGGTAGAAATTAAAAGTGTAAATGCTGAATTACCAACATCATAAAGAATCCAGCTTTTTTCAAGTTTTGTAAATTTCAAATGTCTTTTCATTCACATCTTCCTTTCCTGAAAATCCAGTTTTCCTGAAAGCTTCCGCTTAGGCCCTACAGTTAGGAAAAATCCGGCCTTTCAGGAAAGAAGAACCGGCGTCCAATCACCTACGATATAGCTTTGCATTATCTGCTTCCAAAAACAAGATCCTTCTTACGCAACATTTTACAGCTGTCTTATTATTCATAATTGCGATCGAAATCTTTCGGCAGTGAAGAGCTTGTCTGTACAGCACGTAGAACAGAATAGATCAGACGGCAAGCCGTGGCCACGCTTTCTTCTGTACGGGAAGAAAGCCATGCGACAGCTTCTTGACAGCGTTGATCTGGTTCCTTTTGCAAAATCATATCCCCAACGTAATGGCGGAGTGGCGGTAAGGCTGTGACCGCAGATAACAATGCACGTTTTGCCGGATTAGATGCAACGAGTAGGCCGCTATAAAAACGAATGGAACGCATGCTTTCCAATAAGTCGGAAGCCGGCAATTTAAAAAGTGGGGCAATGGATTCGGCGAGCGTACGGGAAGGCAGAATATGTGCAGCAGAATTGCAAAGGGAAGGATTTTCTCCGTAGCGCAGCATATAGTAGCGATCAAGTTCGGCTTCGATGCGTGCATGTGAAACGCCGGTATGTGCTTCATATTCCCCTATGTAGCCGTGGCAGGCACTATCAAGCGTAAAATGGCAGACAAATCCTAAAAGATAGGATAAAGCAACCTTGTCATGTGATACTCTTACATATTTTACGCCATGTTCAAAAAAAGCCCGTGCGGGTTCTTGGTGCATGGCGTATCCATGTCTGCATACCGCATCCCGTTTAATCGGTTTGTGAAAAAACAGCAAATCCGGCCCGTGCAAGCCTGTTAGAAAAGCCTGACGGCAGTGCCTTGCTTGTAAGAAGCGCAATGGCGTCAAACGGTTCAATACCTCTCGTCCAAAACGATAATGTGTATAATTTGCCGGCACGAAAAAACGCCTCCTTATAACATCCTTCATTTTTACATATTTCAGTTATTTTAAGGTATATTTCATGTAAAATACGTGTAAAGCACGGGAAGAACAATGTTCTTTATTAAGCAGCATCGTCGATGCAAGAGGATGATTCTAAAAAAGAAAAAACTGTATCGATCCGGCTTTACGTAGAGGGCACATTGTGGGAAAAGAAAAGAGAACGACTATAAAAGCTAAGCTTAAAAGCGGGAAAACGCAGGCATCATACCACTGATGCCCAATTCCCGTCCTCGAATTTCGGGCCGTCCCTGTACAATAAGCGGTGTATTTTGGACGATATGCGCCGGTTGGATAGGGGAAGCCGCAAATGGACAGGATACAGCATTTACTGATATTTCGTCTTCCCACTTCGGACATGCAATCACAGGCATGCCGCGCGTTTCCTTTTCACCATTTTAACAGAATATTCTTAAAACAGCAATAAACAAGGCAAATGTTTTTGCTGAGATATAAATTTTGATATGTGGATGGAGAAAAAACAAAAAAGGGATCCCGAAACGGTTTTTGTGTTCCGGGATCCCTTGTATTTTGTATCGCGTGTGAATGGAATTTTAATTTTGATTATGCTGCCATCAATTTTTCAAGCGAAGCAAGGCGGACGCTTGTGCAGAACACGGCGACCGCGGCACGAAGTTCCTCAATAGGGGGGAAAGATGGCGCAATACGGATGTTGGTGTCCTGTGGGTCTTTGCCATAAGGGAAAGTAGCCCCTACGGTTGTCAAAACAACACCGGCTTTTTTGCAAAGTTCGCCTACGCGTGAGGCACAGCCGGAAAGCGTATCAAAAGAGATGAAGTATCCGCCGTTTGGACGGGAATAGGACGCAATCCCCAATGGTGCAAGCTCTGCATCCAAAGCGGATAAAACGGCTTCAAATTTTGGTGCGAGCAGCGCGCGGTGTTTTTCCATATGTGCCGCTATCCCGGCTGCGTCGTGGAAGTATCGTGCGTGCATAAGCTGTACAACTTTGTTCGGCCCGATAGTCTGAATGGTGCGTTTTTTCTTCAGGTCGGCCATATTGGCGTCGCTGGCGGCAATAACGGCTATTCCAGCCCCACTGAAACTTATTTTTGATGTAGAAGTAAATTCATATACCATATCTTCGCTTTTATATTCCCGGCAAGCATCAAAAATGTTGAGCAGAACGTCAGGGGTATCTGTCAGATGATGGACGCAATACGCATTATCCCAGTAGATGCGGAAGTCTTTTGCCGCTGGTTTTAAAGCTGCAAAAGCGCGGACGGTGTCATCCGAATAGGTTATACCAGTAGGATTTGAATATTTTGGGACACACCAAATTCCTTTAACAGCCGGATCGTTTTCTACATATCTGCGGACTTCTTCCATATCGGGACCGTTTGAACCCATTTGAATGGGGATCATTTCGATTCCGAACAACTCGGTAATGGCGAAATGCCGGTCATAACCGGGAACAGGACAAAGAAATTTTACTTTGTCAAGCTTCGCCCAAGGCGTACATCCTATGATGCCAAGCGATTCTGCCCAACACACACAGTCAAACATCAAATTGAGGCTGGAGTTTGCACCCACCATAATATTTTCAGGCGCTACATCTAAAAGTTCTGAAAAAATACGCTTTACCTCGGGGATACCGTCAAGCTGCCCATAATTACGGACATCAACGCCGCCTTCTGCGCGCATGTCGTGCTGTCCATGCAGCACGTCAAGCATAGGCATAGAAAGCTCAAGCTGTGCGGCGGATGGTTTGCCGCGCGACATGTCAAGAGATAGGCCCTGCGCACAATATTTCTGATACTGTGCGTAAACGGCATTATATTCTGCACGCAGTTCTTCCTGCGACATTTCCTGATATTTTTTCATTATGATGCCTCCATTTTATCGATCACTGTCTTGTTTATCTTACATCATTCTATGATGATTTGCAAGATTCATTTCTTATTCCTGCAAAATTCATCGATATGCCAGATAAAATCAAGATATTATGTCCGCTTTTTGGAGGAAAAAGCAGAGGCGTAATTCATTTTAATTTTTCTTAATATTCGCATTGCCGTAAAGTGAAACAAGCACAAGCTTTTGTGTAAAAATCATAGCGATTAAGAAAAAATTTTTGTTGACAAAATCCAAATAGAATGTTATGATGCTCTTGTCTAAAACGTTATACACGCAAAAGGAGGATTTACATGTTGTCAGATTTGTTCCAACGGGAACTTGCAGAGAGCGGATATCTGCATATCCCTTTGCCATTGCATGAAGAAGATGGGCTGGAGGCTGCATGTGCAAAAAAGGACGTGCTGAAAGCGCATACTGTCTGGAATGGTGCGCAGGATGCAGGATGGAAAAATACTGGGCGAGGTACGGTAGCAGTTGTATATGACAAAGCGCTTGAGAAAAATATACTGCGTATGGAAGCGCAAACGGTCTATGACTGGTTTCCGGAAGGGCAGCCCGCTTATGCGCACTATATGAATTTTGGGCGCATGCAAGCTTTCTTACCGATTGAACGGGAGGATTGGCGTGGTTATAACCGGATCACCTTCCGTATCCGTCCCAATTATGCCGCGCGTAAGCATGTGACCTGTATTGCTGCTGTGGTAAACGATGGGGAAACAAAAGTGCCGGATATTTATCATCGGGAAGGATATCATGTTATCAACCTGCTGAATGGCGAGTGGAATACGGTGCAGTGGGAATTTCCGGACCTTCCAAGGGATTGTGTTACGGGGATCTACTTATACGCATTTTTGAGCGGGGATAACGGCGCGTGCGGCACACAGATCCGATATGATTTTGAATCAATTTGTCTGGAGCAGATAGCAGAACCGGAACGCGTTATTGGCTGGCAAGGGAACTTAAATCGTATTTTTTATGCGACTGCCGGTTATGACTTAGCGGGAGAAAAAACGGCTGTCTTTACTGCTTCAGCTGACAGCTTTTCTATTATCGATGAGAACGGGACGGAAATCCTTAGTAAAAACACTGTGCCTGTTCAAAACGATAAAGGATCTTTTTCTATTCTTGATTTTTCTGAGCTTTCAAAAGAAGGAATGTATTGTATAAAGAGCGGGGAGGTAAAAACCCCTCTTTTCCCTGTTTGCAATAGAGTATTTGACACTGCCATTTTAAAATCTGTGAATTTTTTGTTTGGGGAGCGCTGCGGCTGCCCTGTCCCTAGTGTGCACGGCGGATGTCATTTTGATGCTTATGCAGAACATGAAGGGAAGCGTATAAGCTTTTGCGGCGGTTGGCACGATGCCGGCGATATGTCTCAATTTACGCTTCAATCAGCAGAGATCGCACATGCCCTTTTGATGAACGCTGCAAAAGCGAAGGATCCTGCAATGCGTGCGCGCCTTTTGGAAGAAGGCGATTGGGGGATTGATTTTATTCTGCGCACACGTTTTGGAGATGGATGGCATGCAACCAGTATGGGAGCTACACGCTATACTGATAATAAGACTGGCACTTTCGATGATATACCGGATGTGCGTGTCGGCAATCCGGCATTTGACAATTTCCTGTACGGCGGCATTTTAGCGGACGCGGCGGGATTTTACGGGAAAATGTTTACAGGGCGCGCTGAAAGCTGTATCCGCGCCGCAAAAGAAGACTTTGCCGCAGCTTTGGCCCGTTATCGCCAGTGTGGTGTAGAGCTTCCGACAGAAGCACATGAACACACCTATCCGACTGGAAAGTCGGGTTATTATGCGGCGGCCTGCTGGGGTGCGTCACGCCTGTTTGCTTATACAGGGGAACAAGCGTATGCTGATATTGCACGGGAATTCGGCTCCTTGCTGCTTGCTTGTCAAGAGACAGGAGACGCTGGGATTGGCATAACAGGATTTTTTTATCGCGAGGAAGAGCACCGCTATGCAGTGCACCACAACCACCAATCACGCGAACACCTATTTATGCAGGCGCTTTGTGCGTTGGCAGAAACGCAGCCGTCCCATAAAGAGCATCCTTTATGGGATGCTGCGATTCGGCTTTATGCCGGATATTTGAAGGATATCTATGCTGAAGCTGCACCGTACGGCATGATTCCAGCGGGAATATATCACGAAGATGAAGGCGAGAACGAGGAACTTTTCCGGCGGACAAATCCTGGCAGCGATTACGAAAGGGAGCGGCCAAACTACCGTTTGCAGGTACGTGCGGGACGTCCGCTTGGGAATGGTTTTTATTTGCGGTGCTTCCCTGTATGGTTTAGTTTCCGCGGCAATGCGGCGGTTACGCTTTCTACAGGTTTTGGCGCTGCTGTTGCCGGACGTTATTTA
>ERZ1090880.1516-NODE-1518-length-11307-cov-14.339229_pt1 | contig 11307 bp, 9 predicted proteins | sample MGYA00478471_ERZ1090880 | MGnify/ENA primary metagenome ERZ1090880 (study PRJEB33644, sample SAMEA5815734) | chicken gut metagenome | biome: Chicken; feature: Gastrointestinal Tract; material: Caecum | place: Ireland | collected 2019-01-01 | study: A study of... | reverse complement strand
CTCTGATCCCCTTGGCCATAGCATCGATAATGTCTCTGTGTCTTTTACATTCTAATGGCCGGTCCCCTCCCAGGATCCAGATAATATTCCAGTAATCCCGGCAGCGTGCTCCGATCCATTTTCCGTAAGTATAGGCATTCTCCGGGGTAAAAACCTCAGGTCCCTTTCCCCATTTGAGATTAAATTTATCACCCCAGGTAGGAAGCAGCCCGACAAACATCTGCCGCTTCCCCATTTCCTGAATGCACCAGTCTGCGTGTTTCCAGTAACTCTCTCCTGTATCGTCTGGCCTTACCACAGGTTTCCCTTCCGGATCCAGGATAAAGGGCAGACGGCCGTAAGCGTTTGCCACTGTCAGGCCTTCAAATTCTCCCAGTGCCACCGCCTGGATCACATTAAAGCCCTGTTCTTGCCGTACATCTAAGTATTCCTGTACCTCTTCCCGCTTAAGCCGATGAAACAGCTCCCAGGCCGTGTCTCCCATATACCAGAAAGGTTCCCCATCGTCCCAGCACAGATATCTTTTGTTTTGATATATGTCCAATCTTCTCATAGCATTTCCACCTTTATTCCCGCGAGCAACGAGCCAATCGGGCATGCTTGCATGTCCATTTGGCGACTGATGCGAGAGTCTAATACCCCGATGGTTGCAGCGTTGCTAGCTTGATGCCCTGTATGCTTGCAGCGGGGTTTTTGACTCCAGCCAGCTGCTGAGGATGCAGATATTTTCAGGATTTTTTCAACACTAATCCCACTGCTTCTTTCCAGCCCTTATATTTTATGTCAACTTCTTTCTGCTCCATTTCAGGCTCATAAGTGGTCCTCTGCTGTTTTGAAAAGAGGGCTTCTCTGTCATAGAGGCCCAGTCCGATCCCCGCCGCATAGGCAGCCCCGATACCGGAAAGTTCCTCTGAAGCAGGAACTTTTACCGGAATGCCTGCAATATCACTTTGAAACTGCATCAGATACCTGTTCTTTGTAGGGCCTCCGTCTACACGCAGCTCCTGTATGGAAATACCGGAGTCATCTTCCATGGCCTTGAGAATATCCGTAATCTGGTAGGCAATGCAGTCCAGAGCCGCTCTGGCTACTTCCGCCTGATTTGTGGTTCTGGTGATGCCGCAGAGGATTCCGGTAGCCTTGCTGTCCCAGTAAGGAGCCCCAAGTCCTGTAAAAGCAGGAACCAGATAGGTTCTGTCTTCCGGAGAAGCAGCAAAAGCCAGCTCTTCTGTTTGTCCCGGCGAATCTACCAGTTTCAGATCTTTTGTCAGCCAGGTGATCACGGCACCTGTATAGTTAATATTCCCTTCCAGCACATAGTTTACTTTTCCATTCATTCCCCATGCCAGGGAGGACACCACCCCGTGTCTGCTGAATACAGGTTCTTCCCCTACATTCATCATAACCGAGGATCCTGTGCCATAGGTTGCTTTTACCATACCTTTTTCCAGGCATCCCTGTCCGAAAAGTGCTCCATGGGAATCTCCCAGAACTCCGTGGATGGGCACTGGGTTTTCCAGATATCCTTCAAAATCTGTCTCTCCATAATAGCCGTCTGAATCTGTGACCTCAGGAAGATTTTCAACAGGAATACCAAAAATATCACAGATTTTTTTGTCCCAGGCCAAGGTACGGATATTGAAAAGCTGGGTTCTGGAGGCATTGCTGAAATCTGTCTGATATACCTTTCCTCCTGTCAGCCGATAAACAAGAAAGCTGTCTACTGTTCCATAGCAGAGCCTGCCCTCCTGGGCAAGGGACCGGGCCCCTTCCACATTTTCCAGTATCCAGGCGATCTTCGCCGCTGAAAAATAAGGAGAAAGCTGAAGTCCAGTCCGCTCTTTGATCATATCCCCGGCATCTTTGATCCTCTCGCAGATCGCCTCTCCTCTGACACACTGCCATACAACTGCATTATAGACAGGCTTCCCTGTTCTGTCCCAGGCCAGGACAGTTTCTCTCTGGTTGCTGATCCCTACTCCAGCTACTTTGTTTTTATCCACACCTGCTTTTTCAATGACATTTTTTACCGTTTGGATCACGTTTGCGTAAAACTCTTCGGGATCATGTTCTACCCAGCCTCGTTCATCTATGATCTGCCGGTGGGAAAGATCTGCCCTGGCCAGCAGCTCTCCCTGGGAATCAAAGAGCAGGGCCTTTGTCCCCTGGGTGCTCTGGTCAATACCAATAATATATTTTTCTGCTTTGTCAGCACTGTTTTCTTTCATCACATCAGCTCCATTGCCTTTGCAGCAATCCCTTCTGCATTCAGACCGTAATAATCAAATACCTCTCTGGAGGTTCCTGTGATCACAGGCGCATCCGGCAGCGCCATGTTGATCACTTCTTTCGGGCATTTTGCGCCGACCACCTGGCTCACCATAGAACCCAGGCCGCCGAAAGGCGCATGTTCTTCAACAGTGATCACTGCTGATACGCCTTCTACTGCCTTCAGAAGAGTTTCTGTATCTAAAGGCTTCACACAGTACATATCTACAACCGTTGCATGGACACCTTTTTCTTCCAGGATCTTTGCTGCATCCAGAGCCGGGCGGACCATCTCTCCGCAGGCAACGATAGCAATATCTTTTCCTTCTGTCAGGATATTGGCCTTATCCATCTGGAAAGGACAGTTCTCCTCTGAATAAACGTCTTCCACCGGATTTCTTCCAACTCTTACGTAGGCAGGTTTCTCATCCTGAAGGAGAGCTTCTATAAGGCATTTCGTCTGGTGCCGGTCGCTGGGGAGATAAACACGCATGTTAGGAATCGCAGACATAGCTGCAATATCCTGGGCGGAATGATGGCTCATTCCCAAGGCCCCGTAACTGATTCCCCCGCTGATGCCGATCAGGGTAACATTGGTGTTAGAATATGCTACATCGATTTTTGCCTGCTCATAACTTCTTGTAGAAAGGAAACATGCAGGAGATGCTGCAAATGGTTTTTTTCCGCATTTTGCCAGTCCGGCAGAAATACTCACCAGGTTCTGCTCAGCGATACCCGTTTCCACAAACTGATCCGGAAAAGCCTCAGCAAAGGGTGCCAGTGATGCCGATCCTCTGGAATCACTGCAGAGTACCATTATGTCTTTATCCTCTTTCGCCTTTTCCAGCAACACATTACAAATCGCCTGTCTGTTTGGTATTTTATTCATTGAGAGCAGCCTCCTTCCTTGCTTCAAAATCAGCCATGATCTGCTGATATTCTTCCTGTGTGGGAACTTTGTGATGCCAGTTGGCCTTATTTTCCATCACTGCAGAACCATATCCCTTTGTAGTATCTGCAATAATAGCTGTAGGCTGGCCTTTCACAGTTTTTGCCTCCTCAAAGGCTTTATTCAGAGCGTCAATGTCATTGCCATTCTTCACTTCGATCACATGCCATCCAAAGGAGCGGATTCTTTCTCCTAAGTCGTCATGTCCCATGACGTCTTCTGTATTTCCGGAAATCTGAAGCCGGTTCCTGTCAATCACGGCGCAGAGATTATCCAGCTTATACTGGTGTCCTGCCATAAACCCTTCCCATACAGAGCCTTCTGCCAGTTCTCCATCACCCATTACCGTATATACACGATAGTCCCGATGATCCTTTTTCCCTGCCAGGGCCATTCCTACGCATACCGGTAGCCCATGCCCCAGAGAGCCGGAATTCATCTCAATTCCCGGAAGTTTGTTATTTGGATGACCGATATACGGAGAACCGAATTTGGAAAATTTCTTGATCACATCCTGGATATCCAGAAATCCTTTCGCAGCGAGAACTGCATAATAGGCTTCCACAGAATGACCTTTACTCAGGACAAAACGGTCCCGATCAGGGCTGTCCTGGTTTTCCGGAGTTACATTCATCTGGCAGAAATACAGGCTCATGAGGATCTCCATAACGCTCATGTCCCCGCCGATATGCCCTCCTTTTCCTTCCATGATCATATTCACAACATCTTTTCTTAAATCAAAGGCTTTTGCTTTTAAATTTTCCATAATCATTCACCCCTTAAGTATGCTTTCACATCTTCTTCAATAGGATCATAGAGATCCGGCTTCACTCCTATGTATTTGCATGCCTCGTAAAGCACCGGCACAACGTCTTTGTGGATTCCCACGCAGTGATGGATATAGGGACCTTCCACCAGTTTGGCTTCCAGCCGTTTCAGATTTTCTACCTCTACCCACACATAAGTACCTTTTGTATAAGGTCCGTCCACGCCTTTTGCATGTCCCAGGAGGAGGGAATATTCTCCGTTATCTCCATCAAATCTGCAAAGGGTCATATTTCCATGTTTCGCCTCTGCTTCTACAGCTCCCGGATGGTCAAAGGCCAGGGGATAGCCGATGGTTGGTTTTTCTTTTGCTACAGAGATGGGCCATGGTCCGCAGTGCTGGAGCAGCTCTCCATTTTCATTGTCCGGATGGCGTACCGTCCAGTCTGCAAAGAAGGTTCTGGTCTCTCCCATGCCCGCAGCCTCTGCCATTACTGCAGTGATGGCGCCGTGGATATCGGTCTCGCATACTACCGGAAGCCCCTCCTCATTCAGAAGAGAATTGGCTGCACAGGGCATGATCCCGATTTCTCCCTGAAGAGCATTCCAGCACTGGATAGCAATGGCGTTGCAGCCATATTTCTCTGCCAGATTTTTCATAGCTACTTTCAGGGCAGCTACATTTTCCAGTTCTTCATCTTTAATGGCGATATTCATATTTTCCCGGCAGTATTTAATCACTTCTTCCACCTGGGTCTTTTCTTCTTTTGCTTTCTTCATCTCGGAAGTAAGTTCCGGAATGGGAACCGGAGCAAGCTGGATATTAAACTTCTCCAAAAGTTCTCCTTCATTGCACATGGTGCTCCAGAAATCGAAAGGACGGGGGCCAATCTGGAGAACACGGGTAGAACGAAATACCTTTACCACGTTGCAGACAGCCAGAAAGTCTTTTAATCCTCTTGCAAATTCCGGATCCTCCAGTCTGCAGTTGGTCATGTAAGTAAATGGCACCCGGAATCTTCTGAGCACTTTTCCGGTAGCAAAAAGTCCGCACTGGCTGTCGCGAAGACGGATGCCTTTTTCATCTGGCCGCTCGTCTCTCGGACCCCAGAGAAGCACCGGTACGTTCAGTTCTTTTGCCAGCCTGGCGCACCCATATTCTGTTCCGAAGTTTGTATGGGGCAGGAACAGGCCGTCCACTTTTTCCTCTTTAAATTTCCGGGCAATCTTGATCCTGTCATTGTCATCATAGAGGAGTCCTTCCTCGTTTATATCTGTAATGTCTACATAGTCTATGCCCATCTCATCCAGTTTTTTTCTGGTAAGATCAGCATATTTAATTGCGTCCGGAGCACTGAAAATACTTCGTCTGGTGGGCGCAAAGCCTAATCTGATTTTCTTCATACTGTTTCACCCTATATCAGCGTATTTCCTTTGGTTTAAGTCATAAACGCTGTCCCTTTCTATAAACTCTGTGCATATCTGTATCTTTGTTTTCGTAGCGTTTTTCCCCTGGATCATTTCCACGATCTCCCGGACCGCCAGCCTTCCCAGTTCCTGCTTTGGCACTCTCAGGCTGGTCAGCCTGGGAACTGCGATCTCACAGAAAGGAAGATCATCAAAACCGATCATAGAAACATCTTCCGGTATTTTATAGCCGCATTCTTTTAATGCCTGCATGGCTCCCAGAGCAAGATTATCATTGTCTGCAAAGAACGCCGTAGGAAGTTTGGGGTTTCTTTTCAGGTATTTCCGCATTTCCTGATAGGCCTCATCCATAGTCACAGGAAGTTTTACCACATATTCCGTTTTCAGCTCCAGCCCATGTTTTTGAAGGGCTATCTGAAGACCTACAGCTCTGGAGCCAAAGGCCTTCAGGCGGTATTCTCCTTTCAGATATCCGATTTCCCGGTGTCCCTTATTAATCAGATATTCCCCTGCCATTCTGGCTGCATCCGCATTATTGATAAACACCCCGGCAAAAGACATGTCGTGATTCCAGTAATCAAGCATAAGGAATGGGGTCCTGGCTTTCCGAAAAACCACAGCCTCTTCATCTGTCAGCTCTGAACCGTACAGCACAATGGCCGTGGAACTGTCCAGTAAAAGATTATCCACCTGTTTCTGGTAGTCTTCCGCGCGACGGTCTAAATTGAACAATACCATTTCATATCCGGCTTCTCTGCATGCTTTTTCAAATCCGTCTACAACCAGTGAGAAAAAAGGAGTATCTCCCACGATCACTCCACGGTCACGGTAAATCACCAGTTTGATCTTTGTAATTCCCGTTTCCATTACGTAACCCATCTCTTTGGCAGTTTTTATGATCTCTGCCGCTGTATCTTTATTAACGCCTCTTTTATGATTTAATGCATTGGATACTGTGGCCGGAGAAAAACCTGTCCTCTCAGATATTTTTCTGATATTTACCTTCACCGTCTCACCCCGATTTCTTTCAGACTTTTTTCAACTGGATAGCCATATACTGCCGACCGGGAAGCTCTACTTTGAATTTTCCCTGAACAATCCCCCTGTCCTCTACAGTCATATTCCAGGTATCGATGACTTTCAGCTGGAATTTTGTCTCATCGTCAAAGTGATATTCTCTAAAGGAAGGACGCATAAAACTGAAATAAATCAGGTAATAATCTTTTACCGGCTTGATCTGCTGAGTAGATTCTTCCGGTACTGCGCAGACCTCATCCCAGCCGCTGTTTTCATAAGGCATAAGACCAATCCCAGGGGTCTCGCACATAATGTCATGGAGGAGTTTAAATCTCTTATGACTTTCTCCGTGGAGAACGCCTCCATGGGACCACCATAAAATATCGTCTTCGTTCATATAGGTCTCTCCGTGCCCCGGATAAGCACCCCTGCAGGCGGCCTCCCAGAAACGTCTGGTCAGTTCTTCTCCTGTAATATTTCCCCAGCCATGCTGGATATTTCCCTCATATGCGATCTCATCCAGCACTACCGGCTTCTTATATTTTTCTCTCCATTCGTTTACCATTTCTGCCGATTTATACAGGTCCTGTCTCTGGATACTGCAGTGAGTAATCCAGGGACGGTTATGATCGTAGAACGGACGGCAGTTGTGGATAGAGCGAAGATGATTGTAGGGATCATTGGCACAGATAAGATCTGCATACCGCTCCCAGTCTTTCACTGTCTTATGTTCAAAGAGATCATATTCGTTGGCCAGTGACCACCACACATTTCTGTAAGCGGAAAATCTGGCCAGCACATATTTCCAGTACAAATCATCCTGTTCTTCGGTCATCTGAGAAAATCCCCAACGGTCATAGGGGTGCATTACAATAATATCTGCTTCAATCCCCATGTCCCGAAGAGCCAGAATACATTTTTCTATGTGCCGGAAATGTTCCACATTAAATCTGGAAAAATCCCAGTGATTTCCTTCTGTCTTTCCTGTATACTCCAGAAAATTCTCTTTTGTCTGCACACTGGAATCCATAGGCGTCCCCTCGTATGGATAAGAGCGAGGTTCTCCCAAATTATAATCATAATGTTTCGGGAATATGCAGAAACGAATCTTATTAAAATCACTGTCTTTTAATGTCTTAAGAGTCTGTTTCACCAGTTCATCCGACTGGAGTTCCCATACATAACAGGTGGTTCCGATGGAATAGTAAGGAGTTCCGTCTGCATAGGCAAAATGATATGTATTGGCCACATATACCGGTCCATGGTTTCCCGTTCCTGCAGGAACTGCTGTAAATTCCCCCACATAGACTTCCTCTGAAAAGCTCCCCTGGATCCGGAAAGTATATTCATCTTCAAAAGAAGGCATAAACCGAACCTTGTAGATCCCCTCTCCATCATAAAATCCATTTACAGTAACCTGCTCCTTTTTTCCGGTAAATACCCCCTGTACCGTATAGTCAACAAAGGGATTTCCTTCTGTTTTTCCTTTCACGGAAACTTCCAGAGTTCCCCATCTTTCTATTTGCTTCTCGTAATTTATCATGTCCATAGTTATACCTCGCTAAATTTTAATTCTGTATCAGCTCTTTACAGCTCCGGCCATACCTTCTACAAAGTGTCTCTGGAAGATCAGATAAACGATCAGCACCGGGATCACAGAAATCAATACGCCAGCGCAGAGATAACCATAATCCGTGCCATGCTCTCCAACAAATGTCATAATACCTACCGGTACTGTCTTCATGGTATTGTCATTGATGATAACGCTGGCCAGAAGATACTCATTCCATGTAGAAAGGAAGTCCGTGATGATCAGCGTTGCAATAGCAGGCTTTGCCACCGGAAGAATGATCTTATAGAAAAGCTGCCATTTATTACAGCCGTCAATATAGGCTGCTTCATCAATATCCTTTGGTATACCATTGAAAAATCCTCTCAGAATCAGGATACCGAAAGAAATACCAAATCCAATATATACATAAAACAGGCCGAAATATGTATTTAACAGTCCCAGTCTGCTGTAGATTACGTTAATAGGAACCAGCGCTGTCTGCATAGGCAGCATCATACCGATCAGGAAGAAGATAAATAAACCAGTCCTATGTTTTACCTGAAGCCTAGTAAGGGCGAAGGCCGCCAGCGCTTCCACAAAGATTCCAAGAGGAACCTTCAGGCAGGAAATGATTAGATCATTTTTCATATAGGTAAGCATACGTCCCTGGGTGATGGCGTTCACAAAATTTTCCCAGGCAATATTTTTCGGCAATTCAAACAGACCGATTCCGCTATAGAAATCCGACTGGCTCTTAACCGCTGTAGCCACTAATGTAAACATCGGCACGATCCAGATTACAGCTAGGAGGATCAAAATGACATACAGAGCCACTTTTTTTATGATTTTCTTTGATTTTCCATTCATTTTTCTTCCTCCTTAGTCTTCTTTTGCCGTAAAGGATACATATGGAATAATAACGATCATCATCAGGATAACCATGATACATGCAACCGCTGTTCCATATCCGACATTGTTATACTGGAACACCTGAGAATACATATAAGTTGCCAGCATCTGTGTTGCATCGTTTGGCCCGCCTCCGGTAAGACCTTGGATAATATCGTAAACTTTCATAGCTGCGACAATCAGTGTAGCGATCACAATCACAAAAGTATCTTTCAAAAGCGGTACTGTGATCAGGAAAAACTTCTTTATTCCGTTAGCCCCATCAATAGTGGCCGCCTCCAGTACGTCCGGAGAAATTGCCTGCAGCCCCGCAAGGAAGAGGATCATAGGCTGGCCAATTCCCTGCCAGAGTCCCGCTGCAAACACTGCATACAGACTTACATTCGGATCTGAGATCCACTGCTGAGAATAGTCAATACCCAAGAGCTGAAAAAACTGGTTGATAAAACCAATATTCGGATTGTAGATCCATCTCCAGATAATAGCTGTAGCAATCAGAGCGATAACACTTGGGAAATAGAAAAAGCCTCTGAAAAAGGTTCTTCCTCTGAATTTTTTATTCAGAATCACTGCAAAAGCCAGAGATACCGTCATTGTGATAAAAATAGTGAGAACAATCCAAATCAGATTGTTTACAATAGCTGTCCGGAAAGTCTTATCATCTGTAAGCAGATTGATATAATTCTGAAGCCCTACAAATTCCATTTCTGCAATCCCATTCCACTTAAAAAGGCTGATAAAAAAGGAATAGAGCACAGGGGCCACGATTACGGACAGATAGATAATAGCTGCAGGCAGCATAAAAAGCCAGGCTGCCTTATCTGTCTTAATGTGTTTTTTCATATTTTTATTCATAGTTCCACTCCTAATTTTTCTATGAATTTTATGTTTTTTGGTATAAAAGAGGCGGACCGTGTTTAAGCCCGCCCCTGATCAGTCTTTATTTTGCATTATATTCTTCAATAGCAGCTTGGATATCTGCCCCTGCATCAGCCGGATCCATCTCTCCATTAGCAACTGCATCCTGGCAGTTGAACAGTACATCAGCTACCTCTGTAGGGAGGGCCTGGTCGGTAATAGTAAAGGTTCCGTTTGCTGCGCCTGTTTCAATCATAACCGGAACATTTGGCTGTCCCTCAGGCATAACCGGATCTGCGGTAGGCAACGGCAGATTGTAATACTCTGCATACGTATCTGCATTTTCCTGGCTGTAGCAGAAATCCATGAACTGAACACAGGCATCCAACTCTTCTTCTGTATTGTCCGCATTAAACTGAGTCATCTCTGCAAAAGAAGACATTCTGTTTGAACCGCCGCTTGGGAATGCAAAGACACCGTAGTTATTAATATCCTGCTCATTCTGAAGGATATTGCCGTCATACCACTGTCCTTGAACATCCATCGCACACTGTCCGTTTGCCACTGCAATCAAAGTATCGTTAGGATCCTGGGTCAGGAAACCGTCAGGGAAGTATCCTTTATCCACAAACTCTTTATATTTTTCAAAAGCCTGAGCCACTGCGTCATTATCCCAGCTCTCATCAAAAGTATTCATAGCGTCATGCTGTTCTGCACCTGCATAATGCTCAATGAGCAGCTCCAGGAAACGCATTGTATGCCATCCGTAAAGTCCTGCTGTAGAAATCGGAGTAACGCCGTTTTCTTTCAATGTAGCGCATACCTGTTCAAATTCTTCAAAGGTAGTCGGTACTTCCAATCCATACTGTTCAAAAATATCTTTTCTATAATAGATTCCCAGGATATTATAGCTGGTAGGATAACCTGAAACCTTGCCGTCAAAGGTACACAGATTTAAAGCATTCTCATTAAATTTGCTAGCCCAATCATTTTCTTCTGCGTAAGAAGTCAAGTCATAGGTCAGGCCATTATCCACATAGAAGCTTCCAAGACTTCCACCCCAGTTAAACCACATATTTGGAAGGGTTTTGGAAGAAGCCGCCACCTTGCAGGCATCCTTCATGCCATCGGTATCATAATAGGAAACTGTAACTTTAATGTCATCGTGTTGAGAGTTAAATTCCTCAACCATGGGATCAAAAGCTTCCTGCCTGGTGTTCAGCTGCCAGAACGTAACCTCTGTGACATCTTCGCCTCCTGAGCTTCCGCCCGAGCTTCCTCCTGAATTTCCACCGCATCCGGTCAAAGCCGTGGAAATTACCATCAAAGATGCTAATGCCAGTGCTGTGATTTTCTTAGCTTTCATACTAAATCCTCCTTTAAAATTTTTTTATATTTTTTAAATCTTTTTGCAAAAAATATCTTTCACGCTCTTTTGTCTTTAAATATTTTTTGCTTTGATTTAAATAAATTTTAGCATTTATTTATATGTTTTTCAATATCTATTTTATATTTTGCTCATTTATACAGTTCTATTCATCATTTTTTATTTATATTGCAC
>ERZ1090880.1514-NODE-1516-length-11318-cov-6.659416_pt1 | contig 11318 bp, 10 predicted proteins | sample MGYA00478471_ERZ1090880 | MGnify/ENA primary metagenome ERZ1090880 (study PRJEB33644, sample SAMEA5815734) | chicken gut metagenome | biome: Chicken; feature: Gastrointestinal Tract; material: Caecum | place: Ireland | collected 2019-01-01 | study: A study of... | reverse complement strand
GCGGACGGCGGGCGTGAGAGAGGGGAGGAGCGGGGAGAGGGAAAAGGGCGGAACGGGCGGAAAAAGGGCGTAAAAGGGGGCTGAAAGGCCTCAGATCGGCAAAAATAAAAATTTTCGGCATACTCTTGACAGATTTCGCGCGGAAGTGTATAATAATATTACTATAACAGGGGGTTCATCAACAGTATGGCAAAAGTCAAATGTGCAAGATGCAGTTGCGTCTTTCCTCTGGAACCGGGCAGGATCCAGGTCTGTCCCAATTGCGGTTGCCGCATGAGGGTAAACCTGCGTCCGCAGACGGAGAGGCCTTATGCCGAGCGCCCCGTCGATCCCGCACCCAAGACGGACGAATACGACGCACTTCGCCGTGAATATATGGACATGATGCGCACGAAGATGGAGAACAGCCGAACGGGCAAGGACGGCGTTTTCCTTTCGCGCGATGAATACGACGCGCTCGTCAAAGCGGCGTCCGTCAAGCCCGAGGAGCCGACTGCGGCCCCCGCACCCGCGCCCACTCCCGCGCCCGAGCCCGTTGCGGAAACGCCCGTTCCCGCACCCGCGCCCGTCGCGGAGGAAGCGCCTTCGCCCGTCGTACCCGCTCCCGCCATCGGCATGAGCGAGCCGCACACGGACGTGGCGGGCGACAGCGTGCCGTCCGAGTTCACGGAGAGCGAGGAGAAGCCGCGCGCTCAGCGCAGAGGCGCCATGACGATGAACTGGGTGTCCTTCCTCATCGCGCTGGTGGCGGGCGTGTTCGCCGCGCTGCTGCTGATCATGGACGTGACCAAGACGGGCGGCGTGACGGGACTTGACCTGATGATCCCCGCGACCAAGTGGCGGGACATGTTGCCTTTCGACCCCGTCGTGGCGGCGGTGTTCTTCCTTCCCGCGGTGTTCGCCATCCTTTCGCTGATATCCTCGGCGGTCAAGGGCAAGGTGAGCAAGTTCCTGCTCGCGCTGGGGTACCTCATCTGCGGCGCGGGACTGCTGTTCTTCGACTTCCTGTACCGCGCGGGCGGTGCGCTGTACGAAGAGGCTTGGACGACGGCCATCATAACCGAGAACTTCGAACGTCTGAACTGGGCGCTCATCGTGGGCGCGGCCATCTGCTTCCTGGCGTGCGTGGTGATGTTCATTACCGGTTGCATGATCAAGCGCAAGTCACGCGAGATCTGATACGTATTTGAAAATACGACGCGCCCGAGGCTTCGGGCGGGTCACTGATGCCCCGACGCAACTACCGTTGCGTCGGGGCATTTTCCGTGCTTTTCGGGCGCGTTCGGAGCGGCGTGACGGGGCGGAGCGGCGGTGCGCGGGCGGCGGGCGGCGATAATACGCGCTCGGGGCGGCGGTGCGCGAAATTATGGTGTAATTCCCTTGACTTATCCCGACAAATCGGCTATACTCGACTTGTATGTGAATATTAAGGGAATGTTATGTTTGCATGCAAATACGACCGCTCGGGGCTGGGCTCCGAGATAAGCCCATACGGACAGGCGGGTCGGCTGCCGGGCGCGTAAAACCGCGCGCGTGGTTAATTACCACATTATTGATGAGCCGCAGGCTCGGATTTTATAAGTTGGTCGCGTCAATGCGATACGGCATGTAAAAGCGTTATTCGAACGGTCAATAAGAGTAGTAAGTATTTGCAGACTCTGGAAACGTAACGTTCTTTCGTTTGGAGATGGTCCGCCCCTCGGGGCATAACGGCAAACGGCGCTTTTACGAAGCGCCGTTTTCTATTTTTTGTTGCGCACCGCTAACGCTGCCCTGCCGTCAAATAAAAACGCCCGCGTTTTTATTTGACTGGGCTGCGCCCCAAAATTTCCGCATCTGCGGGATCTTTTTCGCCCTGACGCGCGAAATTTCCCTCGCCGCCGTAAGGCAGGCTTCGGGGACGTGCGGCGCATATTTGCGTTTTACGGTGCGCAAATATCCGCCGTACAAATTTCGGGCGTCATCATCGAAAAATCTCGCCGCATCTGCTGCTTCCCGCGCTCTCCGTGGCTTTTCACAAGTGATGGGCTTGAGAAGTTCCACGGGGCGGATAAGGCACGGACCGCAAATATCGGCGCTTCCCGCGCTCCCCGTGGCTTGTAACGAGTTTTCATCTTGGGAAGTTCCGCGGGCTGAAATTATAACGATATATTATTACTCTTGCTCCGCTGTTGCTGTTTATGCGCGAGGGGCGGGGATGACGGAATGAAAAGTTCGATGCGAACGGGTTTGCTTACATAAGGCGTTGTGCGTTGCTTACCGCTGACACTTATACCGCCACGGGCGCGTACAAAAAAATATCTGCTCTTGCTCCGCTGTTGTCGTTTATATGCGAGGGGGCGGGGGATGACGGAATGAAAAGTTCGATGCGAACGGGTTTGCTTACATAAGGCGTTGTGCGTTGCTTACCGCTGACACTTATACCGCCACGGGCGTGTACAAAAAAATATCTGCTCTTGCTCCGCGGTTGTCGTTTATATGCGAGGGGCGGGGGATGACGGAATGAAAAGTTCGATGCGAACGGGGTTCGCTTGCGAGGTAAAATGAACTACGACAAAAGACAACAATCCGCGCCGCTGTATGAGGCGCTCGAGCGCATAAGGCGTATGCGCATCGTGCCGTTCGACGTGCCGGGGCATAAGCGCGGGAGGGGCAATCCCGAGCTGATGTCGCTGCTCGGCGAGCGTTGCGTCAGTCTGGACGTGAACTCCATGAAGCCGCTGGACAATCTGTGTCAGCCCTCTTCGGTCATACTCGACGCGGAGAACCTTGCCGCCGAGGCGTTCGGCGCGGCCAGGTGTTTTTTCATGGTGGGCGGGACGACGAGCGCGGTGCAGTCCATGATACTGTCGGTATGCAAGGAAGGCGACAAGATCATAGTGCCGCGCAACGTGCATAAGAGCGTGATCAACTCCTTGGTGCTTTGCGGAGCGATACCCGTATACGTGAATCCCGAGACGGACAAGCGTCTGGGGATATCGCTGGGGATGATACCGAGCGAGGTGGAGAAGGCGGTGGAGGCCAACCCGGACGCGGTGGCGGTGCTGGTGAACAATCCCACGTACTACGGCATATGCTCGGACATCCGCGAGATCGTGCGGATCGCGCACTCGCACGGCATGAAGGCTCTGGCGGACGAGGCGCACGGCACGCATTTCTATTTCAACGACGCGTTGCCGGTGAGCGCGATGGAGGCGGGCGCGGACATGAGCGCGGTATCCATGCACAAGTCGGGCGGGAGCCTGACGCAGAGCTCGCTCCTGCTGTTGGGTCCGAACGTGGACGCGGACTACGTGCGACAGATAATCAACCTCACGCAGACGACGAGCGCGTCCTATCTGCTGATGAGCAGTCTGGACATCAGCCGCCGCAACCTGGCGTTGCACGGCAAGGAGTCGTTCGCCAAGGTCATGGAGATGGCGCAGTACGCGCGCGACGAGATAAACGAGCTGGGCGACTACTACGCTTACGGCAAGGAGCTGGTCAACGGCACGAGCATATACGACTACGACGTGACCAAGCTGTCCGTTTACACGCGCGATCTGGGGCTGGCGGGCATCGAGGTATACGACATACTGCGGGACGAGTACGACATACAGATCGAGTTCGGGGACATAGGCAACATCCTGGCCTACATCTCCATAGGCGACCGCATACAGGACATAGAGCGGCTGGTGGGGGCGTTGGAGGACATACGCCGACTGTACAAGCGCGACAAGACGGGCATGCTCGCGGACGAGTACATCATCCCCGAGGTGGTCGTCGCGCCCAAAGCGGCGTTCTACGCGCCCAAGGAAACGCTGCCCATCGCGCAGACGGAGGGCAGGATATGCGGCGAGTTCGTCATGTGCTACCCGCCCGGCATACCCATCCTCGCGCCCGGCGAGCGCATCACGCGCGACATCCTCGAGTACATCGAGTACGCCAAGCGCAAGGGCTGTTCCATGCAGGGTACGGCGGATATAGCCGTCGAGCACCTCAACGTGCTCAAATAATGCCGTAAGGCCATAAAGGAGAAAGGTCAATGGAGATCTGGTTTTCCGATTTCAGCACCCCCAACATCAAGCTGGATATACGCGTCACGCGGCAGTTGTTCAGCGGCATGAGCGACATCCAGCAGGTGGACGTCTTCGACTCCGTGGACCTCGGGCGGTTCATCAGCCTGGACGGGGAAGTGGTGTTCTCCGAAAAGGACGAGTTCATCTACGATGAGATGGTGGTGCACGTGCCCATGGCGGTACACCCCCGCGTCCGCAAAGTGCTGGTCATAGGCGGCGGCGACGGCGGCGTGGCCAAGGAGCTGTGCGCCTATCCCGAGATCGAGAGCATAGACGTCGTGGAGCCGGACGAGATGTTCATGGACGTCAGCCGTAAGTTCTTCCCCGAAACGGCGGCGGGTCTGGACGACCCCCGGGTCAGCATATTCATCCAGGACGGACTGCGCTTCCTGCGCGGGCGTTCGGACGAGTACGACCTCATCATAAACGACTCCACCGACCCCTTCGGCCCCACCGAGGGACTGTTCACCAAGGAGTTCTACGGCAATTGCTACAAGGCGCTCCGCGCGGACGGCGTGATGGTCTACCAGCACGGCAGTCCCTTCTACGACGAGGACGAGGAGCCCTGCCGCGCAATGCACCGCAAGGTGTACAAGTGCTTCCCGCTCAGCCGCGTCTACCAGGCGCACATCCCCACCTGTCCGTCGGGGTATTGGCTGTTCGGGTTCGCGTCCAAGAAATACCACCCGCTCTACGACTTCCGTCCGGACGAGTGGAACAAGCGCGGCATCAAGACCTGGTATTACACCACCAACCTGCACACGGGCGCGTTCATGCTGCCGCGCTACGTGGAAGACATACTCAAAGAAGCGGAGGAATGACAATGAGCAGACTGCTGGTCATCGGTTGCGGCGGAGTGGCGTCCGTCGCCATACGTAAATGCTGCATGGCGGACGAGGTGTTCACCGACCTCATGATCGCCAGCCGCACCAAGAAGAAGTGCGACGAGCTCGCCGACAAGCTGAACAAGAGCGGGACGCGCACGCGCGTCGTCACTGCGGCCGTCAACGCGGACGACGCGGGCGAAGTGGAAAAGCTCATCCGCTCTTTCCGTCCCGACGTCGTGCTCAACCTCGCGTTGCCCTATCAGGACCTCGCGGTCATGGACGCCTGCCTCGCGTGCGGCGTGGACTACATCGACACCGCCAACTACGAGTGCGAGGATACGGACGACCCCGTGTGGCGCGCGGTGTACGAGAAGCGTTGCAAGGAAAAGGGCTTCACCGCCTACTTCGACTATTCCTGGCAGTGGGCGTACCGCGAGAAGTTCGCCAAGGCGGGCATACTCGGCGTGCTGGGCAGCGGGTTCGACCCGGGCGTGACGGGCGTTTTCACGGCCTACGCGCTCAAACATTATTTCGATACCATCGACACCATCGACATACTCGACTGCAACGGCGGCGATCACGGCTATCCCTTCGCCACCAACTTCAACCCCGAGATCAACCTGCGCGAGGTGTCCGCGCCCGGCTCCTATTGGGAGAACGGCAAGTGGGTGGAAGTGCCCGCGATGTCGATTAAACGCGAGTACGACTTCCCCGAGGTGGGCAAGAAGGACATGTACCTGCTCCACCACGAGGAGATCGAGTCGCTGGCGGAGAACGTGCCCGGCGTGCGCCGCATCCGCTTTTTCATGACCTTCGGTCAGAGCTACCTCACTCACATGGAGTGCCTGCGCAACGTGGGCATGCTCTCCACCACGCCCGTCATGTACGAGGGCAGGGAGATCGTGCCCATACAGTTCCTCAAAGCGCTGCTGCCCGACCCCGCGACGCTCGGTCCCCGCACGCACGGCAAGACCAACATCGGCTGCATCTTCACGGGCAAGAAGGACGGCAAGGACAGAAAGATATACATCTACAACGTCTGCGACCATCAGGCGTGCTACCGCGAGGTGGAGTCGCAGGCGATATCCTACACCACGGGCGTACCCGCGATGATAGCCGCGCTGCTCGTCGCCACGGGCAAGTGGACGGGCAAGGGCGTATACAACGTGGAGGAGTTCGATCCCGATCCCTTCATGGACGCGCTCAACGCTTACGGCCTGCCCTGGGTGGTGGACGAAGACCCCGTGCTCGTGGACTGATGGACGCGCGCACCATACACACCCCCGTCTACGTCGTGGACGAGGACAAACTGCGGCGCAACCTCGAGGTGCTCGCCGCGCTGGAGGAGCGCACGGGCTGCCGTGTGCTCCTCGCGCAAAAGGCGTTCGCCATGTACGCGCTCTATCCGCTCATCGGCCGCTACCTCTGCGGCACGGCGGCGAGCGGCCTGTTCGAGGCGCGCCTGGGCAAAGAGGAGATGGGCAAGGAAAACCACGTGTTCAGCCCCGCGTACTCGGACGAGGAGTTCGACGAGCTGGCGCGCATATGCGACCACATCGTGTTCAACTCCTTCTCCCAGCTCGAGCGTTTTGGCGCGCGTCGGGGCAACGCAAGCGTGGGCATGCGCGTCAACCCCGAGTGCTCCACGCAGTCCCATGCCATATACGACCCCTGCGCGCCCGGCTCGCGTCTGGGCGTGCGCGCGCGCGATTTCCGCGCGGACCTCGCGGGCGAGCTGGACGGCCTGCACATGCACACGCTGTGCGAGCAGGACTCGGACGCGCTCGAAGTCACCGTGGCGGCGCTGGAAGAGAAGTTCGGGGAGTACCTCCCGCGCATGAAGTGGCTCAACCTGGGCGGCGGCCATCACATCACCCGCCGCGGCTACGACGTGGCGAGGCTGGAACGCATCATCGGGCGTTTGCAGGACCGTTACGGCGTGACGGTGTACCTCGAACCGGGCGAGGCCGTCGCTCTGGACGCGGGCGAGCTGTGGACGACCGTCATGGAGATAGTGGAGGCGGACATGCCCGTCGCGATACTCGACGCGTCCGCCGCCTGCCACATGCCCGACGTGCTGGAGATGCCCTACCGTCCGCCCCTCGAAGGCAGCGGACAGGCAGGCGAAAAGGCGTATACCTTCCGTCTGGCGTCCCGCACCTGTCTGGCGGGGGACGTGGTGGGCGAGTACTCCTTCGACCGCCCGCTCGCGGTGGGCGACCGCCTGCGCTTCGGCGACATGGCGATATACACCATGGTCAAGAACAACACGTTCAACGGCATGCCGCTTCCCGCCATCGCGCTGCGTCGGGGCGGGGAAGTGCGAGTCATACGAACGTTCGGTTACGAGGATTTCAAAGGAAGACTTTCATGAGCGATATGAGCACCCCGCGCGCGGACGGCTTTGCCATGCCCGCCGAATACTCCCGTCACGCCGGCACCGTCATGATCTGGCCGGAGCGTCCGGGTTCGTGGATATACGGCGGCGGTGAGGCGCGCGCCGCGTTCGCCGACGTCATCCGCGCGATAACGCGCTCCGAGCGCGTGTGGCTGGCGGTCAGCCCCGCGTCGCGCCCGTCGGCTGAGGAACTGCTCGCGCCGCTTATCGCGTCGGGCGGCGTCACTCTGCTGGACGCGGTCACGGACGACGCCTGGGCGCGCGACGTCGGTCCCACCTGCGTGGTGCGCGGCGGCGAGGTACGGGGCGTGGACTGGCGGTTCAACGCCTGGGGCGGCGAGGTGGACGGGCTGTACGCGTCCTGGGACAAGGACGACGCGTTCGCCCGCGTTGTGTGCGACGCGTTCGGACTGCGGCGTTACGACGCGCGCCCCTTCGTATGCGAGGGCGGTTCCGTGCATTCGGACGGGGACGGCACGCTCATGGTCACGAGCGAGTGTCTGCTCTCGGCGGGGCGCAATCCCGCGCTCACGCAAGCGGAGATAGAGTCGAGACTGCTGGAATACCTGGGCGGCGACGCGGTGCTGTGGCTGCCTTACGGGATATACGGCGACGAAACGAACGGGCATGTGGACAACGTGTGCGCGTTCACGTCGCCCGGCGAGGTCGTGCTGGCGTGGACGGACGACCCCTCCGACCCCAACTACGCGCGCCTGCGCGAGGACAGGGCGTACCTCGAGAGCGTGCGGGACGCGCGCGGACGGCGGCTGCGCGTACGGCTGTTGCCCTTGCCGGCACGCCCCGTGTGCATAACCGAGCGCGAGGCGGCGGGGTTCGTGCCCGAACCGGGCGAGGACGAACGCGTGCCGGGCGAGCGTCTGGCGGCGTCCTACGTCAATTTTTACGTGACCAACGGGGGCGTGGTAATGCCCGTTTTCGGCGACGAGAACGACGACGTCGCGGCGGGAGTGCTGGCGGACGCGTTCCCCGACAGGGAGATCCTGCGCGTGCCCGCTCGCGCCATCATCGTCGGGGGCGGCAACGTGCATTGCATCACTCAGCAGATACCGGAGGGTAAGGAATGAGAAAGGTCAAGGTCGCTTGCGTGCAGATGCACTGCTCGGCGGACAGAAAGGAAAACGTGGACAAGGCGGCGGCGTTCACCGAAGAGGCGGCGCGCGCGGGCGCGCGGCTGGTGCTGCTCCCCGAGCTTTTCGAACGCCCGTACTTCTGCCAGGAACGCAGGTACGAGTATTACGGCTACGCCGAACCGACGGAGGAAAACCTCGCCGTGCGGCGGATGTGCGAGCTGACCAAAAAACTGCGCGTCGCCCTGCCCGTGAGCTTCTACGAGAAGGACGGCAACACGCTGTACAACTCCGCGGCGTTCGTCGAGGACGGCGAGATACTCGGCGTCTACCGCAAGACCCACATACCCGACGACCATTACTACCAGGAGAAGTTCTACTTCACCCCCGGCAACACGGGCTTCAAGCCCTTCAAGGCCTCCTTCGGCTGTGTGGGCGTGGGCATATGCTGGGATCAGTGGTTCCCCGAAACGGCGCGTTGCCTCGCGCTCAACGGCGCGGAACTGCTGCTTTTCCCCACGGCGATAGGCTCCGAGCCCATCCTCGGCGTGGACAGCTCCGCGCATTGGCGCCGCGCCATGCAGGGCCACGCCGCGTCCGACCTCATGCCCGTCCTCGCCGCCAACCGCGTGGGCACCGAAACGGTGGAGCCCTGCGCCGCCAACAACGGCCACTCCGGCTCCCTGACCTTCTACGGCTCTTCCTTCATAACCGACGCCACCGGCGAGCTGATCGCCTCCGCCGGCAAGACCGAGGAGGTCATCCTCTACGCCGAGTTCGATCTCGACGCGCTCGCGCAGTCGCGTCTGGAGTGGGGGTTGTTTCGGGATCGGCGGCCCAAACGATATAAAGACATTACTAAATGAACAAACTGGACGTTTGTTCATTTAGTCGAAAAGGCGACGTTAATTATTAACGTCGCCTTTTCGTTTGTTTGGGACGGCGGATATTCGCCGTCCCAAACAAACTATGGGGGGGACGGCGAAGAGCACGCCTCTGACGGGCTACGTGCTCGGTAAGCGCGCCGCCCCTGTGGGGGGACGGCGCATAGCACATCTCTGACGGGCTACGTGCTCGGTCACATACTCCGCCTCACGCTAACGCCAGTTCGGCGACAGTAGTATGCTCCCTCGCCTGTTGCCCGTCATAGACGCACTCTGCGCCGTCCGCGCAAGTGGGGCTAAAATAAAGAAAATTAAAAAACATATTGCAAACATATGTCTACGGTGCGCCGCCCGCGCGGGTGGGGCTGAAATAAAGAAAATATCGATTTTTTTACCTATATGACATTCTATATATGAGCGGAGCGGGAGGATAAATTTTGCGTTTGGCTATTGATAGACGGGCGGAATTGGTATAAAATAAACTATCGAGGAGAGGACGAACGGGAAAATAACGAAGGGAGAAAGATCCATGGTAAACGTAGCGATCGTTGAGGATGAGATACGGTCGGCGGATGTGCTGTGTGGGTTTCTCGAACGTTACGGCTCGGAGAAGGGTCGGGAGTTCGCCGTGAGCAGGTTCACGGACGCGATAGCGTTTTTGGAAAATTACGTGCCGCGTTACGACATCGTGTTCATGGACATCCAATTGCCCGATATGGACGGTATGACGGCGTCGCGCAGGCTGCGGGCGCTGGACCGCGACGTGATACTCATATTCGTCACGAACATGGCCAACTATGCCGTGAGCGGGTATGAGGTGGACGCGTTGGACTTCATCGTCAAGCCCGTATCGTACTTTCCGTTCACGGTCAAGCTGGAGCGAGCGCTCGGTCGGCTGGACGGGAACGCCGGGGGCGGGTCCGTCCTTTTGTCTACCGCGGAAGGCGCGGTGTGCGTACGGCCGTGCGACGTGCGGTACGTGGAGGTGATGAAGCACACGCTCATCTATCACACGACGACGGGCGATCTGACCGTGTACGGTTCGCTCAAGAACGCCGAGAGCGCTCTGCCCGCGGTCCGCGTTCTTTTTTCGCTCGGGCGCGTGTGAGCGTGGAAGAGCGGGGGAGCGCCGAAAAAGACGGGCGCGCCCGTCATGCGCCTTTGGCGTTTTTGATTTGCAAAACGCGGCGAAACGTGGTATAATACGGGATATGGGATTCAAGCATTCACATTCGCTCGGGCAGAACTTTCTGACCGATAAGAACCTGCTGGCGGCCATCGTCGGCGACGCGGGCGTCACGGCCTCCGACCGCGTGATAGAGGTCGGGGCGGGGCAGGGCGCGCTCACGCGTCCGCTGGCGGCGACGGGCGCGCGCGTGACGAGCTACGAGATCGACTCGCGGCTGGAAGAATACCTGCGCCCGCTGGAATCCGAATACCCCGCGCTGGAAGTGGTCATGGGCGATTTCATGAAAGCGGAACTGCCCGGCGAGCCGTACAAGGCGGTGGCGAACCTGCCTTATTACATAACCACGCCCGTGCTCTTCCGTTTCCTGGACGACCCCGACTGCGAGAGCGTCACGGTCATGGTCCAGAAAGAGGTCGCCGAGCGCATTATCGCGCCCCCGGGCGGCAAGGACTACGGCGTGCTGTCGGTCACCACGCGCCTGGTGGGTGAGCCGCGCATCACCCGCCGCGTCCCGCGCACGATGTTCACGCCCCCGCCCAACGTCGACAGCGCGGTCGTGACGATCGTCCGCCGTCCCGTCACCCTCGACCCCCGCACCAAAGCCCTCGTCCGCGCCGCATTCGCCATGCGCCGCAAAACGCTCCTCAACTGCCTGACCGCCGCCGGCTACCCCAAGCCCGCCGTGCTCTCCGCCCTCTCCGCCCTCGGCCTTCCCGACGCGGTGCGCGGGGAGAGGTTGAGCCCGGAGGAGTTCATTAAATTAAGCAAATTGTTGTGACAAAAAACACGCCGTTTTATGCGGCGTGTTTTTTGTCGGGAGGAGGGGACGGCGGATAGGGGCGATGTGGCCGCCTACGTGCTCCCTCGTGTACGC
>ERZ1090880.1513-NODE-1515-length-11319-cov-7.276811_pt1 | contig 11319 bp, 12 predicted proteins | sample MGYA00478471_ERZ1090880 | MGnify/ENA primary metagenome ERZ1090880 (study PRJEB33644, sample SAMEA5815734) | chicken gut metagenome | biome: Chicken; feature: Gastrointestinal Tract; material: Caecum | place: Ireland | collected 2019-01-01 | study: A study of... | reverse complement strand
TCAAAAACCCGCTTAAGACCGGGGGCAGGGTATGTTGTTTAAAATACCCCCCCCTTGTCCCGGGGGGGACGGCGGGGCGCCTGGCCGCGGGCGCCACCGCCGCCGACTCCGTGACCGTGGACCTGCTGCGGGGAAACACCGTGGCGGACACCGTGGTCCTGGATGCGGACAACGACTGGACCTACACCTGGACCGGCCTCAATGACCGGTATGTCTGGACGGTGGAGGAGGCGGATGTGCCGGATGGCTTCACCGCCGCCATCACCAGGAATGGCATGACCTTCACCATCACCAACGACGACACGGGAGGACCGGAGGCACCAGACCCGGAGGAACCGGATCCGGACACACCGGACCCCGGTGACCCGGAGGACCCGGACCAGCCGGACGGTCCCGACGCGCCGGATACGCCTGACGGGCCGGACGATCCCGATGGACCGGGAGAGCCCGATGACCCGGAGGAGCCGGAGAATCCGGATGTGCCAAGGACCGGAGATCCCTCTCGGAACGGCCTGCTGGCGCTGCTGTGCCTGACCTCGCTGGTGGGCATGGCGCTTCTGGCGGCCCTGGAGTGGAGGAGCCGGAGAAAACGACGGCAGTCATAAGAGAGCGGCCATTTCCCGCCGGAGGGAGGCGCATCGCGCCGCCCTCCGGCGGGGCCATCGCCCCATCGGACTGGGAGACAGAGGAGGAAGCAAGATGTCCGAGCAAAGACAGCAAACGACAGAGAAAGCCACGCGGGACCGGCACAGAAGGAGCGGGCTGTTTCTGTGCCTTCTGGCGGTGTTTCTGCTTTCAGGAGGGCTCCTGCTGCGGAACTGGCTGCGGGCCGAACAGGAGCGGGAGGCCCATGCGGCGCTGGCCCGGCAGGTCCACGCGGTGGAGGCGGAGCTCGCCAGCCAGGGCGGCGGAGCCCTGCCCACGGAGGACGGTGTCCTGCCCCAATACCAGGACCTGTGGGAGCGGAACGAGGACCTGGCGGGGTGGGTGTCCATCCCGGGGACGGCCATCGACTACCCGGTGATGCACACGGCACAGGACGAGGAATCCTACCTGCGCCGGGCCTTTGACGGCAGCGGCTCCGACAGCGGAACGCCCTTCCTGGCGGCGGACTGCTTCGCAGGCTGCGGAAACTACATCGTATACGGACACAACATGAAGGACGGCAGCATGTTCGCGGATCTGCTCTCCTACGCGGACCCGGCCTTCTGGGAGCAGCACCCCGCCATCCGCTTCGACACCCTGGACGAGGCGGGGACCTATGAGGTGCTGGCGGCCTTCTATGCGGACGTCGCCCTGCGGGACACAGGGGTGGAGGTCCCATTCTACCAGTATACGGACCTGCGGGACGCAGAGACGTTTGCGGCCTATCTGGAGCTGGTGGAGGGCGCGGCTCTCTACGACACCGGCGTGACGGCGGAGCCTGGCGACCAGCTGCTGACCCTCTCCACCTGCAGCTACCGCACCTCGGACGAGCGCTTTGTGGTGGCGGCACGGCGGATGGCGTAGCGGGAGAGGACGCGGACCTTGAAGACCATGTGGACACTCCTGAAAGCATGGAAAAGCAAAACCAAGAGACTGGATGGAGTCCTTTCCATCCAGTCTCTTCTTGTCATTTCTGGAATTCCGGCGCATCGCTTTCGGTAAAAACCGGTGGGCAGCGCGGAAAATTCCATTTATGTTTTTCATGGGTTTATAGAAAAAAACGATCTGCTCCAAAAACGCCATCCTGAAATTGTGCAAGGTCACAGGTACCCGCCGTTCAAAACAAACTGCCGGAATTTCCGGACTGCCGGGGGCATGTAGGAGCTGTCATCGCTGACCAGGTAGAAATTCCGCTCCCACACGGGGTGGCTGATCTGGAGGATTTTCACATCCAGGCGCAGCAGCATCTCCATATAGGGGACCACGGCGATGCCGAAGCCCTGGGCCACCAGACCGGCGATCACCTGGTCCTCCTCTGTCTCATAGGCGATCTGCGGGGAGCCGCCGATCTGGGCGAACAGGCCATCCACCACGTCCCGCATCCCGGAGCCGGGGGAGAAATACACCTGGGGGTAGGGGAGCGTCTCCGCCAGGTCCACCGCGTGGAGGGCGGCCAGGGGATGCGCCCGGGGGACGATCAGCACCAGGTCCTGTCGGCTGACAGGAACGGCCGTCAGCTGGAGCCTTGCCGGCGGCTGAGAGCAGAACACCAGGTCGAACCGCCTGGCGGTCAAGCCCTCCAAAAGCTGCTGGGTGACGCCGGTGTTGAAGGTGAAGCGGAGGTTCCGGTCGGGATTTTCCCGAAGGTAACGGGCGGCCAGCCCCGGGACGAAATCCACCCCCAGCGTCCGGAGCAGCCCCAGGCGGATCAGCCCCTCGCCCCGGGCCACCCGCTGCAGGGCGTCCACGCCCTCATCCAGCGTGGACAGGGTCTGCTGCGCGCAGGTGAGGAACTGCTCCCCGAACCGGGTCAGCGCCGTGCTCCGCCCGGACCGTTCAAAGAGCGGGACGCCCAGCTCCGTCTCCAGCTGGGTGATGGCATGGCTCAGGCTGGGCTGTGTGATGCAGAGCCGTTCCGCCGCCCGGGTGAAATGCCGTGTGTGGGCCAATTCCACAAAGTAGCGAAGCTGCAAAAGATTCATGTGTTCACGCCCCCTTTTTGGAATTTTAATATACCACAATTGATAGACAGAATCTATAAATTTATCAGAAATAATTGATTTGTTAATTTCTTGTCATTGAGATACAGTGTTGGCAGCTGAACCGGCAGCAGTGCGGCGGGATGCCCAGGCGTCGGATCACAGGTATTCCGGAGGGAAGGGGATGAAACATGGAAAACTTCGACAAGCGCCCGATCATCCGTGGCGAGATCGCGCTGCTGGCCGCCCTGGTGATCAACAGTTTCGGTGTGGTACTGATGCTGTACTCCGGCTCCGGTATCTCGGCGATCTCCAGTGTGCCCTATGCCCTGACCGACGTGTGGCCGGCGCTCTCTCTGGGGACCTGGACCTACCTCTTTCAGGGGCTTCTGGTGTTGAGCCTGATGCTCTTGCGCAGACGGTTCGTACCCGCTTATCTCCTCAGCTTCATCGTTGGGTTTTGCTTTGGAGAACTGCTGAATCCGCAGGAGCTGTGGATCGGTGTCCTGCCCAGGACGCTGCCTCTTCGGGTCATGTATTTTGCCGTGAGCTATCTGGTGATCTGCTTTGGCATCGCCCTCTCCAATCACTGTAAAATGCCGATCGTCCCAACGGACCTGTTTCCGCGGGAGATCTCGGCCATCACCGGCGCGGCCTATGGGCGGATTAAGGTATCCTTCGACCTGAGCTGTCTGGCCGCCACCGCGCTGCTGACCGGTATCTTTCTGGGGCATCTGGATGGCCTGGGGATTGGAACGGTTCTGGCGGCTCTGACCATGGGACGGGTGATCGGACGGATGAACCGCTTCCTGGACCGGAAGGCGGCATTCAGATCCCTGCTGGAGAAATACGCGTAGAGGATACGCGCCTTATGACAGAAAGAGAGGAACTTACTTTGCAGATCTCGGGAACCACGACCATGCTGGGGCTCATTGGAACGCCGGTGGCGCATTCCAAGTCCCCGGCCATGTACAACCACTGCTTTCAGAAATTCGGACTGGACTGGGCCTATCTGGCCTTTGACATCCCGGCGGAGCGGGCCGGGGAGGCGGTGGCGGCCATCCGCACGCTGCATATGCGGGGCGCCAACGTCACCATGCCCTGCAAGAACGCCGTCATCCCGTTTTTGGATGAGCTGACCCCGGCGGCCCGGGCCATCCAGGCGGTGAACACCATCGTCAATGAGGACGGCGTCCTGGTGGGCCACAACACCGACGGCTGCGGCTACACCCAGAACCTCCGGCGCAATGGAATTGAGGTAGAAGGGAAGAAGATCGTCCTGCTGGGCGGCGGAGGCGCCGCCTCCGCCATCGCCATCCAGGCGGCCCTGGAGGGCGCGGCGGAAATCGCCGTGTTCAACCTCCGGGACACCTTCTGGCCCCGGGTGGAGCAGGGATTGAAGGCCATCGCCCAGGCGGCGCCGGGGTGCGCCATCTCCCTGCGGGACCTGGAGGACCGGGCGGCCCTGAAGGCGGCCATCGACCGGTGCGACATCCTCTCCAACGCCACCCGGGTGGGCATGGCCCCCTATGAGGACCAGAGCAACATCACGGACGGCTCCTGGTACCGGCCGGACCTGGTGGTGACGGACGTGGTCTATGCCCCGCCGGAGACCAAAATGCTCCGGGAGGCCCGGGCCGCCGGCTGCAAGACCTGCGACGGTCTGGGGATGCTCCTCTGCCAGGGGGCGGAGGCATTCCGCCTTTACAGCGGCCTGGAAATGCCGGTGGAGGAGATCCGGGCGCTGCTCTACACCTGAAAAAGAAAGGAAGAACTGACATGAACCAGACTGTGGACTCCCGAAAATACTACCCCACGGCCCTGGCCCTGTACATCACCTATTTTGTCCTGGGCATCGCCGCCTCCATCATGGGCCAGTACAAGCAGGACTTCGCCGCCATGTGGGACGCCGCCGTCCTGGCGGACGGCAGCTACGACGTCTCCGGCGTGGTGGCGGTGATCGCCGCTATCGGCCTGGGGCGGCTCATCGCCTTCCCGGTGGCCGGCCCCCTGTCCGACCGGCTGGGCCGCCGCCTCTCCGCCCTGATCGGCTGCGCCCTGTACGCCGTCTTTCTGCTGGCGGTGACGTTTTCTCCCAATCTGTATGTGGGTTATGCCCTGGCCATCGTCAGCGGCATGGCCAACTCCTTCCTGGACACCAGCATCACCCCCTCCTGCATGGAGATCTTCAAGGAGAAGGGCACCATCGCCAACATCTTCACCAAGCTCTCCATCTCCATCGCCCAGTTCCTGCTGCCCTTTGCCATCAGCTTTGTGGCGGTGCGGGAGCTGCCCTTCCGCACCATCTTCCTGGCCACCGCGGCGCTGATCATCGTGGACGGCATCTTCCTGGCGTTCCTGCCCTTCCCGCCCTTTGAACGGGCCGTGAAGGCCAAGGGCGCCCCCAAGGAGCGGATGAGGTTCACCCCCTCCGCCGTGGTGCTGGTGTGCCTGGGCTTCACCACCTCCACCACCTTCATGCTGTGGCTCAACTGCAACCAGGAGCTGGGGACCCTCTACGGTCTCGCCGACCCCAGCCGCATCCAGTCCTTCTACTCCGTGGGGATCGTCCTGGCGCTGTTTGCCAGCGCGGCCCTGCTGAAGCGGAACGTGGAGCCCGCCAAGATCCTGGTGGCCTATCCCACTGTGGCGCTGGCGACGCTGGCGGCCATCTATCTGATCCAGGAGCCTGTCATGTGCCTGGCCGGCGGATTCCTGCTGGGCTTCTTCGCCGCCGGCGGCGTGCTGCAGCTGGTGACGGCGGTGGCCAACGAGATGTTCCCCAAGAACCGGGGCGTCATCACCTCCATCGTCATGATCGCCTCCAGCGTGGCCAACTATCTGGTGGTCAGCGTTGCGGGCATCCTCACCCGGATCGGCGGCATCGAGGGCCCCCGGCTGGTGCTGCTGTTCAACATGGCGGTGACGCTGATCGGCATCCTGCTGGCCCTGTATCTCAACGTCAGCCTGAAGCGGGAGCGGGCCGGCGCCGGGGCGGCCGCAGCAGCCATGGAGGCCCAGAGATGAACAACCTGTTTCTGATCGGCTTCATGGGGGCGGGCAAGTCCTCCGTCTCCGCCGGGCTGGGCCGGATGCTGGGCCGGGAGGTCGTTGAAATGGATGAGCGCATCGCCGCCCAGGAGGGCATGTCCATCCCGGAGATCTTCGCCCAAAAGGGGGAGCCCTACTTCCGGGCCTGCGAGACGGCGCTTATCAAGAGCTTCGCCCGGGGCGCGCCCCGGATCGTCTCCTGCGGCGGCGGGGTGCCTCTGCGGGAGGAGAACGTGGCGGCCATGCGGGAGAGCGGCACGGTGGTGCTGCTGACCGCCTCACCGGAGGTGATTCTGGAGCGGGTGAAGGACAGTGACGAGCGTCCCCTGCTCCAGGGCCACAAGGACGTGCCCTACATCGCGGCCCTGATGGAGCAGCGCCGCCCCAGGTACGAGGCCGCGGCGGACATCACCGTGGACACATCCCGGCTGAACATCGAAGAGGTCTGCCGCCAGGTGCTGCGGCAGGTATCGGAATGATAAAAACCATAAGGAGGAACCATCCATGTCTCAAAAATATCCCATCACCATCAGCTCCTGGACATTAGGAGACCAGTGCACCTTTGAGGAGCGGGTCTCCGCTGCCAAGGCCGCCGGCTTTGAGGGCATCGGCCTCCGGGCGGAGACCTATGTGGACGCCCTGAACGAGGGCCTCTTTGACCAGGACCTGCTGACCATCCTGGACAAGTACGGCATGAAGGTCACGGAGGTGGAGTACATCGTCCAGTGGGCGGAGGAGCACCGCTCCTATGAGCAGAAGTACAAGGAGCAGATCTGCTTCCATATGTGCGAGCTCTTCGGGGTGGACAGCATCAACTGCGGCCTCATGGAGAACTACTCCGTGGAGCACACGGCCCAGAAGCTCCGGGAGCTGTGCCATCGGGCGGGGAAGTACACCATCGGCGTGGAGCCCATGCCCTACAGCGGCCTGCCGGATGTGAAGAAGGCCTGGGCCGTGGTGCAGGCTGCCGGCTGCGACAACGCCAAGCTGCTGCTGGACTCCTGGCACTACGTCCGGGCGGATCAGCCTCTGGACCTGTCGGTCCTGGAGGGCATCCCGGCGGAGAAGATCGTCTCCATCCAGATCAACGACGTGCAGGCCCATCCCTATGCCAAGAGCATCCTGCGGGATGAGTCCATGCACGACCGGATGCTCCCCGGCACCGGCTGCGGCAACACCGCCGGCTTTGTGAAGCTGATCCGGGACAAGGGCGTCCGGCCCGCTGTGGTGGGCGTGGAGGTCATCAGCGACGAGATCCTGAGCCGGGGCGTGGCCCAGGCCGCAAAGGACAACTATGACGCCGCCCGGGCCGTGCTGGAGGAGACCTGGCCCGAGGTGCTGGAGAAATAAAGGAGGAAGCGAACCATGGAAAGCAGAATTTCCGGACACACCAAGCTCTACTGCCTGATCGGCTCCCCGGTGGGCCACTCCGGGTCCCCGGCCATGTACAATTACAGCTTTGCCCGCACCGGCGTGGACGCGGCCTATCTGGCCTTCGACATCCCCCTGGAGCAGACGGCGGAGGGCGTGGCCGCCCTAAAGACCCTGGGGGTGGGCGGCTTCAACGTCACCATGCCGGACAAGACCGCCGTGGCGGGGCTCGTGGACGAGCTGTCTCCGGCCGCCAAGCTCATCGGCGCCTGCAACACCGTCACCGTGGGGGAGGAAGGCCGCCTCACCGGCCACAACACCGACGGCATCGGCTTTGTCCGCAACCTCCGGGAGCACGGCGTGGAGGTCCGGGGGCAGAAACTGGTGGTCCTGGGCGCCGGCGGCGCCGCCACTGCCATCTGCGTCCAGGCGGCCCTGGACGGCGCGGCGGAGATCGCCATCTTCAACCGGAAGGACGAGTTCTACCCCAACGGGGAGCACACAGTGGAGAAGCTGTCCCAGGCCGTCCCGGCCTGCAAGGTCTCCATCGCCCCGCTGGAGGACCGCGCCGCCCTGGAACAGGCGGTGGCGGGCTGCGGCATCCTGGTGAACGCCACCAAGGTGGGCATGAAGCCCCTGGACGGCGAGACCCTCATCGACCCGGCCTGGTTCCGCCCGGACCTGGTGGTGGCGGACACCGTCTACAACCCCCGGGAGACCCGGATGATCCGGGAGGCCCAGGCGGCGGGCTGCAAGGCGGCCATCGGCGGCATCGGGATGCTGCTGCGGCAGGGCGTGGCGGCGTTCCAGCTGTTCACCGGCAAGGAGATGCCCGCCCAGGAGGTCCTGGAGAAGTTCTTCTCCTGAACACCAAGGGAAAAGAGGAGTACAGCATGAAATTTCCGAATATGTTCTCTCCCGTGCGCATCGGCACGGTGACGGTGCCCAACCGCTTCGTGGTGCCCCCCATGGGCAACAACTTCGCCAATACCGACGGCTCCCTCAGCGACCGCTCCCTGGCCTACTATCAGGCCCGGGCCAAGGGCGGCTTCGGCCTCATCACCATCGAGTCCACCGTGGTCTATCAGGAGGCCAAGGGCGGTCCCCGGAAGCCCTGCCTGTTCTCTGACGACACGGTGGAGAGCTTCCGCCGGGTGGCGGACGCCTGCCACGCGTACGGAGCCAAGGTGTCCATCCAGCTCCAGCACGCCGGGCCGGAGGGTAACTCCGCCCTCACTGGCTATCCCCTGAAAGCCGCCAGCGCCATGCCCGCCGCCTGCGGCCGGGAGGTGCCGGAGGCGGTCTCCAACGAGGAGCTCTACCGCATCATCGAGTGCTACGGCGACGCGGCCCGCCGGGCCCAGCAGGCGGGCATCGACATGGTGGAGGTCCACTGCGCCCACGGGTATCTGGTGAGCACCTTCATCTCCCAGCGGACCAACCACCGCACCGACGAGTTCGGCGGCTGCTTTGAGAACCGGATGCGCCTGCCCCGGCTCATCATCGAGAACATCCGCCGCAAGACCGGCGGCAGCCTGCCCATCCTCTGCCGCATCAACGCCAGCGACGAGGTGGAGGGCGGCCAGAGCGTCCAGGACGCGGCGGCCGTGGCCGCCTACCTGGAACAGGAGTGCGGCGTGGATGCCCTCCACGTCACCCGGGCCGTCCACCTCCACGATGAGTTCATGTGGGCCCCCGGCGTCACCCACGGCGGTTTCAACGCCGACCTGGTGACGGAGATCAAGCGGGCGGTGTCCGTGCCCGTCATCGCCGTGGGCCGGTTCACGGAGCCCCAGTACGCGGAGCTGTTGGTGAAGCAGGGCCGGGCGGACCTGATCGCCTTCGGCCGCCAGAGCATCGCGGACCCGGAGCTGCCCGCCAAGGCCCGCACCGGCCAGCTGGAGGAGCTGGCCCCCTGCATCGGCTGCCTGCTGGGCTGCGTGCCCAATATGTTTGCCGGCAGGCCCATCACCTGCGCGGTGAATCCCTGCGTGGGCCGGGAGGCGGAGCTGACTCCCGCCAAGACTGCAAAGCGGGTCATTGCCGTCGGCGGCGGCCCCGGCGGACTGTACGCGGCCTGGGCCTGCGCCGCGCGGGGCCACCATGTGACGCTGCTGGAAAAGGAGCCGGAGCTGGGCGGCAACTTCCGCATCGCCTCCTATCCCACCGGCAAGGGCCAGCTGTCGGAGGCCATCCGCTCCCTGATCGTCAAGTGCCAAAAGGCCGGCGTGGACCTCCGCTGCGGCGTGGAGGCGGACGAGGCGCTGCTGCGCTCCCTGGCCCCGGACGCGGTCATTCTGGCCACCGGCTCCACGCCGCTGGTGCTGCCCATCCCCGGCCTGGATACCTGCGGCTATGTCACCGCCCAGGCCATGCTGGAGGGCAGGGTCCCCGTGGGCCGCAAGGTCCTGGTGGTCGGCGGCGGCATGGTGGGCTGCGAGGCCGCCGAATACCTGGCGGAGCGGGGCCATGAGGTGGCCATCGTGGAGATGAAGGACGAGATCGCCGCCGACGTGACGCCGGAGAACCGCCGGTATACGTTCGCCAACTTCGAGGAGCACCACGTCCTCCTGCGGCCCAGCGCCAAGGTGGGGCAGTTCTACCCGGACGGCGTGGACTACGTCCTGGCGGACGGCACGTCCGGCTCTCTCCGGGGCTACGACAGCGTGGTGCTGGCCATGGGCTCCCGGCCCAACGCTGCTCTGAAGGAGGCGGCGGAGAAGATCGCCGCCCAGGTGTTCGTCATCGGCGAGGCGGCCAAGGCCCCGGGCAACGCGGTCCTGGCCACCGGCGACGCGCTGGACGCGGCGCTGAAGATCTAACACATCCCGAAAAAATGCAGCAGGCTGGGCGGAACGTTCTCCGCCCAGCCTGCTGGCCTTTGCCGGGGCCTTCAGCACCCATTTGATGTCATGGCGTCTCTTCACACACCGGCGCTGCGCTGGGGCCTGTCCCCGACAGCCGCAGGACCGCGCCCCGGACATGGTCTTTCAGCAGCTGATCCACGAACTGGATCAGCTCCTCCGGGCTCGCCTGGAACTCACCCAGCAGCCAGTCCTCTACCATACTTGCCAGGGCGCCCACATAGAATTTCGTCAGCAGCTCCAGCTCCTGCTCATCCACCTGATACCGCAGCTCAGTGACGATGCCGCGGATGGTGTTCTGGATGATGGCCTGGATGTCCGCGTGGAAAAAACGCTTCAAATGCTCCCGGCTCATGGAGCGCAGGGCGCACAGATAGACCTCCCGGTTTTCCCGGAGGTACTGGAAGAGCTGCAGCAGGCCGTCCTGCCACAGCATGACGCCCTCGTGCTTCCGCAGCAGGGCGATGGCCTCCTGGTCGAACATCCAGCGCACCGCGTCATAGAGGTCCTCGAAGTGGTAGTAGAAGTGCTGCCGGGCCATGCCGCAGGCCTGCATGACCTCCGCCACCGTGATTTTGTTCAGCGGCTTCTGTGCCATCAGCTGTTTCAGGGCGGCGCAGATCTGCCGCTTGGCGGCCTCGCTGGCCTCATATGTCCGTTTTCTCATCCTGACTTTCACGAGCCCTTTCTTCCGATTTCTTTCTATTTTAGCACAGCCGCCGGGTCTTGTCATCGATGCAGAATCGGTGCAAGTGTCAGAAATCTGACATCTGCCCCGATTCTGCATCTTGCATCCTCAGGACCGTTTTTTTATGCTGGAGGAAACCGGATGGGGAGGTGCATCGTCGTGACAGAGCAGTATCAGGTCACGATCCAGAGCCAGATGGGACCGCGGAAGGGCGTTTTGACCCTCCGCTACAGGGGAGACCGGGTCACCGGCTCGCTGGAAATGGTGGGCTATGTCAATACGGTCCAGGGCGTGCGGACCGAGGACGGGACCATCTATCTCGTCCACCCCATCCGAACGGTGATCAGCACCATCCCCTGTGAGACCGACCTGGAGCTGCACGGGGGCTGCCTGCGGGGCACGACCACCTCCCGGACCGCCCGGATGCGGTGGGAGGGGGCCCTCCTGCGCCAGGTGCCATAGACTGTCCGCCATTTGTGGATCCAGGAGGGATCGAAACTGTGAGCAAAGAAACGGAAAAGCCATCTTTTTTTGAACGGGTCGCCACGGTCATCGTTGACAAGCGGAATTTGATCTTTTTCCTCTACGCCTGCGCCCTGATCTTCTGCCTGTTTTCCCGAAATTGGGTCAGCGTGTGCAACGACATCACGGAGTACCTGCCGGAGACCACGGAGACCCGCCAGGGCCTGACCCTCATGGAGGAGGAGTTCACCACCTTCGC
>ERZ1090880.1507-NODE-1509-length-11348-cov-7.982024_pt1 | contig 11348 bp, 10 predicted proteins | sample MGYA00478471_ERZ1090880 | MGnify/ENA primary metagenome ERZ1090880 (study PRJEB33644, sample SAMEA5815734) | chicken gut metagenome | biome: Chicken; feature: Gastrointestinal Tract; material: Caecum | place: Ireland | collected 2019-01-01 | study: A study of... | reverse complement strand
ACCACCGCCGCCGTCAGGTCCGGCAGCTTGTGGGCCAGCAGGTCCTCCGTCAGGGAGGCGTTGTCATCGATGATCTTCCGCAGCTCTCCGGATCGGTTCCCAGTGAAGAAGCCCAGGGGCAGCTCCATCAGGTGGGCCACCCCGGCGTAGCGCAGATTCCGGGCTGTTCGGAAGGCGGCGATGTGGGTACACATCAGGGCCGCGAAGTACAGCAGGATGTTGGCCACGGCGAACCACACCGCCATCCAGCCCCAGCGGACCAGGCCCTGGGCTTCCGTAACGGCGGGGAAGACCGCCAGCACCTGCCGGGCCACCAGCCACACGCACACGTAGGGGAGGAGCCCCAGCACGGCGGCGGCGCCGGACAGCACACAGCCCAGCACCGTCAGCTTGCGGTGTCCGCCGGCATAGGCCAGCAGCCGGGACAGATTCGATCGCCTTTTCAAATAGATCCCTCCTAAAATGGAATGTTTTATATAGTTAGTTTAAGCTAACTACCGAGCAAAAAAGATGAGGGTCATTCCCCCATCAATTGGTACCAGCCGGCTGTATAGAACGCCCGCAATTGGCGGATATACTGCCGGGCCTGGTCATAGGGCATCTCATGGACCACCACCTCGAAGATGGCGTTGAACATCCCGCTGGCGATGATGTGGCACAGCTGAGCGTCCAGTGCCGGCACATCCCGGCCCAGGTTCCGCAGGACCTGGATGTACCGCTCCGTGTACTCCACTTCCACCTCCACCATATTGTGGACGAAGTGCTCGTAGGAGGTGCCCTCAGCGCAGCAGAGCAGGAGCCTGACAGGCTCCATGTGCTGGTACATATAGTCCACCATCCAGTCCACGCAGGCGGAGGACTCCAGCCCCATGTGGCTGGGCTGCTCCGCCTCCGGCAGTTCGGCAAAGGAGGTCTGGGCCTCCATGAACCGGCCCATGATGGCGGCGGCGTGGGGCTCCACGATGGAGGCGAACAGGGCCTCCTTGCTGGAGAAGTAGCCGTAAAAGGCCCCGGTGGTGACGCCGGCGTTCTTCACGATCTGCCGCAGGGAGGCCCCGCGAAAACCTTTTTCCCAAAACTCCCGAATGGCGGCCCGCTGGATCTGGTCCCGGGTGGTCAGTGCGTCCTGTCCCATATGCCCTCCATATAACGTTGTTATATAACACTGTTATCGTACAGGATATCCAAACAGATGTCAAGAGAAATTTTCAGGGCGGCGCGTATGGGGATTTTCCCCTTGCCGAACCGGAAAAGGCAACGTATAATAGATGGCGACGCGTAAGCGGCACAGAGGACCTCTGGGAGATCCAAAACAAAGCGCGCCCGCCAATGGAGCGGGCGGCCCTGTGCCGTTGGACAGGAGAGTCATATGGAACAGAACACGTCGCTTGCCAGCCGCATCCGCAAGGAATTACTGCAGGAGCTGGTATCCGGAATTTATCAGGAGGCCGTCCGCCTGCCGCCGGAGGTGGAGATCGCCGCCCGCCTGGGGGTCAGCCGCACCGCACTGCGGGACGCACTGGCCACGCTGGAGCAGGAGGGGTTCATCAGCCGAAGAAAAGGCGTCGGCACCATCATCAACCGCCATGTGCTGGCGGTCAAGACCCGAATGGACCTGGAGGAGGAGTTCCTCTCCATGGTCCGGTCCGCGGGAAAAGAGGCCGCCCAAGGCAATTGCGCCTATCGGGAGACCACGGCGTCCCCCCGGGAGGCTGCCTATCTGAAGCTGCCGGAGGGGGCGCCGGTCTTTGAGGTGTCCCGGTTGATCACCGCGGACGGGGAGCCCGCCATCTACTGCGTGGACACGTTTTCCAAGGATCTGCTGCTCACCGGGGACTATGACCCCCAGGTGCTGTACCGGCCGGTCTTCGAGTTTTTGGAGACCTACTGCGGCATCGAGGTGTATATGGACCTGACAGAGGTCCGGGCCGTGGAGGCCGGGGCGGAGGAGGCCCGCCAGCTGCAGGTTCCGGTGGGATCCCCGCTGCTGCACATGGATGAGACAGGCTATGACTTCTGGGGCCGCCCAGTGCTCCACTCCATGGAATACTACCGGGACCAGGTCCTGCATCATACAGTCCTCCGCAAGAAGATCTGAAACGGGATGCTTCGCATCAGCGCTGTTCGCTTAGGGGAACAGCGCTATTTTTTTGCAAGAATAACCAAATTGAAGATCAACAGGCAGGTATTCTGCACAAAAGTGCTAAAGTGAAAAACCCGAATTTAACAGGATGGCCAAATCTGAGAAGAAAGCATCAGATTCCCTTGACAAACCGGTATCAAATGGTATTCTGTAAGTAATTCCTATTAGTAATACTTATTTTGCCAATCCTTCTGCTGCAAACACATTGGGAGAAAAAAGAGAAAGGAAGTTGAAGATGATGAAGCTGAAAACCCTTACGGCTCTTGGACTGACCCTGGCGCTGACCGTCGGCTGCCTGGCGGGCTGCGGCGGGACCTCCGACACGGAGGGGAGCTCCGGCGGAGATGACGCCGGGGCGGATTCCGCTGACAAGACCCAGATCGCGTTGGTGCTTCCCGGAAAAAAGGATGACGTCTCCTTCAACCAGGCCATGTATGAAGGCATGATGGAGTATGCGGACGCCCATGCCGACGAGGTGGAGGTCCGCGTGGTGGAGGGGATCTACGACGTCTCCGACATCGAGCCCACCCTGATCGAGTACGCCGACTCCGGCTACGATGTGGTGATCGGCCACGGCTACCAGTTCTCCGAGCCGGTGAACACGGTGGCCCAGCAGTATCCCGACACCTACTTCCTGCTGGGCTGCGGCGTGGGCTACCAGACCAACTCCGCCTGCTATGACGTGCAGCTGGAGGCCGGCGGCTATCTGATGGGCGTCGTGGCCGCGCTGGCCACTGAGTCCAACATGATCGGCGTCATCGGCGGCGGCGAGGGCAGTGAGATCACCCGCGGCCACGAGGGCTTCAAGGCCGGCGCACGGTCCATCAACCCCGACATCGACATCCAGGAGGTCTACACCGGCGACTGGAACGACACCACCGGCGCCTATGAGGCGGCCGTCAGCATGTACGACTCCGGCGTGGACGTGATCTGGCACTCCGGCGACGGCATCGGCCTGGGCGTGGTGCAGGCCGCGGTGGAGAAGGACCAGTATGTCCTGGGCAACGTGGAAGACCAGTACACCCTGGGCACGGAGAACGTGCTCTCCGGCCTGCAGTACGAGTGGGGCAGCGTGCTGGAGACCATCTTCGCGGACATCGAGTCCGGCGCGTTCCTGACCAACGAGGGCGACGCCAAGACCTATTGGATCAACGTGGCCAACAGCGGCCTGTCCATGACGGAGCTCAACGACGTCAAGGGCCGCCTGACCGACGAGGAGAAGGCCACCATCGAGACGGTCTACGAACAGCTGCATAACGACGAGATCGACCTGCCTGAGGTCTGATCGAAGACGACCGACAGGCATGGCCGCCTACCCGAGGGGGTGGGCGGCCGTGCCGCTATCTGACGGGAGGATGATACATGGAAACCCTAGCAGTCAGTATGCGGAACATCACGAAGATCTTCAACGGCGTGAAGGCCAACGACAGCGTGGACTTCGACCTGCGCAGGGGCTCCATTCACGGGCTCCTGGGGGAGAACGGCGCCGGCAAGACTACGCTGATGAACATCCTTTACGGGCTCTACCAGCAGGAGGAGGGCACCATCTTCATCAACGGCCGGGAGGAGGACATCTCCTCGCCGGTGAAGGCCATCCACCTGGGGATCGGCATGGTGCACCAGCACTTCATGCTGGCCCGGCCTCTGACCGTAACGGAGAACGTCATGCTGGGCCGGAAGTCCCGCCGGGGGATCCTGCTGGACACCAAGGAGACCGCGGCGGAGCTGTCCGAGCTGTCGGACCGCTACAAAATGGGGATCGATCCCAACGCCAAGATCTGGCAGCTGTCCGTGGGCGAGCAGCAGCGGGTGGAGATCCTGACGGCCATCTACATGGGCGCGGAGATCCTGATCCTGGACGAGCCCACCGCCGTCCTGACGCCCCAGGAGACGGAGGTGTTCTTTGAGACCCTGCGCCAGATGCGGGATGACGGCAAGTCCATCATCCTCATCACCCACAAGCTGGAGGAGATCCTGGAGATCGTGGACGAGGTGACGGTGCTCCGGGACGGTAAGATGGTGGGCTCCCGGCGGATGGACGGCAGCGTCACCCGGGACGAGCTGACCCGCATGATGGTGGGCCGCGACGTGCTCTTCCAGTTCCCGCCGGGGGAGAAGGAGCCGGGGGCGGTAAAATTCGCCTTCCGGGGGCTCTGCGCCAAGAATGACAAGGGGCTGCCCGCCCTGAAGGACGTGACCCTGGAGATCCGGGCAGGCGAGGTCGTGGGCCTTGCCGGCGTGGACGGAAACGGCCAGAAGGAGCTGTGCGAGGTGCTGACCGGTCTGCGGAAGGCCGACAGCGGCTCCATCACCCTGGAGGGGGAGGACGTGACCAATCTCCCGCCCTGGGCGTACATCGACCGCAAGGTCTCCCACATCCCGGAGGACCGGCACACCACCGGCCTGGCGCTGGACTGGAGCCTGAAGCGGAACCTGGTGCTCAAGAGCTTCCGCCGGCCGCCCTATGTCCGGCATGGAATGATGCAGGTCAAGGCCATCGACGCCTTCTGGCAGCGGGCCCAGCAGGAGTACCAGATCAAGGCCATCGACGGGGACGAGCCCGCCCGGGCCCTCTCCGGCGGCAACCAGCAGAAGGTGATCCTGGCCCGGGAGATCGACGGGGACCCGGCGGTGCTCATCGCCAACCAGCCCACCCGGGGCCTGGACGTGGGCGCGGCGGAGTACGTCCGCGGCAAGCTGCTGGACGCCCGGAACCAGGGAGCGGCGGTGCTGGTGGTCTCCGCGGATCTGGAGGAGCTGCTGCAGATCTCCGACCGGATCGCGGTCATCTACGACGGGGAGATCATGGGCGTTCTGCCCCGGGGCGCGGACACCTATGCCCTGGGTGAACTGATGATGGGAAAACGACAGGAGGTGGATGCCCGTGAATAAACGTCTGCGAAACGCCGTGGGCCAGGTCTGCGGCACGATCCTGATGCTGATCGCGGCACTGGCGGTGGGCGCCGTCCTGGTGGCCATCTCCGGCAACAGTCCGGCAGAGGCCTATCTCACCATGCTGAACGGCGCCTTCGGCTCGCCCCAGAAGATCAGCGAGGTGTTTGTCAAGCTCATCCCCATTCTCCTGATGGCCTTCGGCACCTCCATTGCCTTCCGGGCCAAGCTCTGGAACATCGGTGCCTCCGGACAGTTCATCATGGGCTCCGTCGCCGCCACGGCAGTGGCCCTCTATGTACAGGTGCCCATCGCGCTGCGGGTGCCCCTCTCCCTGGCGGCGGCGCTGGCGGCGGGGGCCCTGTGGGCCGGCATCGCGGGACTGCTGAAGGTGAAGTTCAACGCAAATGAGGTCATCACGACCCTCATGCTCAACTACATCGCCACATACTTCCTGCTGTATCTGGTGAACGGCCCCATGCAGGACCCCTCCAGCGACCTCTCCCAGTCGGCGCTGGTGCCGGAGGAGATGCGGCTCACCCGCCTCTTCGGGACCTACCGGCTCCACAGCGGCATTTTCCTGCTGCTGATCGTGGTGGTCATCATGCTCTTCTTCTGGCGCACCTCCCTGGGCTACCGCATCGACCTGGTGGGCCAGGGGAGAAAGGTGGCCACCTATGCCGGCCTTCCCGTGGACCGGACCATCATCACCACCATGCTGATCTCCGGCCTGCTGTCCGGCCTTGCGGGCTGGATCGAGACCTTCGGCATCCAGTACCGGATCCTGGACGGCATCGAGGCCAACTACGGCGACATCTCCAACATCATCGCCCTGCTGGGCGAGTTGAATCCGGTGGGCATCATCGCCTCGGCCCTGTTCTTCGCGGTGCTGCTGGTGGGCGGCGCCAGTATGCAGCGGATGACCGACGTGCCCTACTCCGTGGTGGATGTGGTCCAGGGCCTTATCATCATCTTCGTGGTGGCCAAGGTCATCTTCAAGTTCCGGCGTCCGGTCCGGTCCCAGAAGGCCGGCGCAAGAAAGGAGGCGGCGAAGGATGCTCAGTGATATTTTTTCCCTCAGCTTTCTGGTGAGCCTGCTGGCCAGCACCATCCGCCTGGCGACGCCCATCCTGCTCCCGGCACTGGGGCAGATCTACACCCAGCGGGCCGGTGTCCTGAACCTGAGCACGGAAGGTACCATGCTGATGGGCGCCATCGGCGGTTTCACCGCCGTCTGCGCCACCGGCAGTCTGTGGGTGGGCGTTCTGGCGGGAATCCTCTCCGGGATCCTGTTCAGCCTGATCATGGCCTGGCTCAGTGTCACGGTCCGGGCCAATCAGGTGATCGCGGCCATCGGCCTGAATATCCTGGCGGCGGGGCTTGCGGCCTACATTTACCGGGTGGTCTTCGGCATCCGAACGCTGCCCGCCCAGATCGAGAGCTTTTCCGCCATCCACATCCCGGTGCTGTCGGACCTGCCCGTGATCGGGTCCATCTTCTTCTCCCATAACATCCTGGTATATCTTGCGTTTTTGATGGTGCCGGTCACCTGGTTCGTGCTGGAGAAGACCACCTTCGGCCTGAAGATCAAGGCTGTGGGAGAACATCCCCGGGCGGCGGACTCCAAGGGCGTCAGCGTCGGCGGCATCCGCTATGCCGCGGTGCTGATCGGCGGCGCCTACGCGGGCCTGGGCGGGGCCTTTATGACCATTGCCTATCTCAATACCTTCACGGAGTCCGTCATCGGCGGCCGGGGATACATCGCGGTGTCCGTGGTGATTTTTGCCCGGTTCCTGCCCAAGCGGGCCATGTGGGGCGCGCTGCTGTTCGGCATGGCCTCGGCGCTGCAGCTGCGGCTCCAGGCGCTGGGCGTGGCGGTCCCCAGCCAGCTGCTGCTGATGCTGCCCTATCTGGCCACCATCGTGGCGCTGATCTTCGCCTCCAAAAAGGCCGAGATGCCCAGTGCCTACACGGTGCCCTACTCCCGTATGGAGCGATGAGGCAGCGGATCGCGTTTTTTCTGGTGTCGGCGGCGGTCATCGGGGGGATGCTCCTGTGGCTGCCGCTGGCCCACCGCACGGAGGCGCGTGCCCTGGCGCGGGCGGAGGCCTATGCCCAGGCCGTCAACCAGGACTATCAGACGCCGGAGAAGATCTACCGCTTCCTCTGCGCGGATTTCCGCGCCCGGATGAGCGAGGCGGACTTCTGCGCTGCCTGGGAGAAGGAGCGGACCTATCCCTATATCACGCCCCTCTACCTCTTCTGGCCGGAGGTGACGGCCTACAGCGGGGACACCGCACAGGTCACCTTCCTCCAGGCCGCCCGCATCGAGGGCATGACGTATCCGGTAGAGCTGGTGTATGAGAACGGCGACTACTATGTGCGGGACTGGGCATCTTTCCTGGACGGCAGCTATCTGGAGAAGTTTGAAGACATCCCCTATTCGCTGGACTGGTATTATGACACCTGAGCTCCGGCGTTGAGAGAAAGGAGAACTTATGGGAATCGGCGTATCGGTCCGCCGGGTGGACGCGGAGGCAAAGGTCACCGGCGCGGCCAAATATGTGGAGGACCTGATCCCAAGGGACGCTTTATATGTAAAGGTAGTTCACAGTACAGTTTCCAATGGCCTGGTGACACGGGTGGACACCACGGAGGCAGAGACCATGCCCGGCGTTGTGACGGTGCTGACCTGCTTCCAGGTGCCGGACCACCAGTTCACCACTGCGGGCCACCCCAAGGCGCTGGACCCCTCCCATGGGGATATCCAGGACCGGCTGATCCTGGCCCGGCGGGTCCGGTATTATGGCGACGACGTGGCGGCGGTGGTGGCGGACACACCGCTGCACGCCGCCCAGGCGGCGGAGAAGGTCCGCGTGGAGTACGAGGCATATCCCCCGGTGCTGACGCCGGAGGCGGCCATCGGCGCGGAGCCGCCCCTCCATGAGGAGTATCCCACCAACGAGCTCAGCCGGATGGACTTTACCGTGGACCAGGAGGGGCAGGTCCATTTCACCACGTTCCCCTTTGAGACCGGGGACACGGTGGCGGGCATGCAGGGAACGACCTTCCATATGCCCCCGGTCCACGCCTGCCATCTGGAGAACACGGCCTGCTTTGCCTATATGGAGGGCCGGCAGATGGTGGTGGTCACCGGCACCCAGGCCCCCCATACCCTGCGGCGGAATCTGGCGGATGCCATCGGGATGCCGGTGGGGGATGTGCGGGTCATCAAGCCCTATCTGGGCGGCGGATTCGGCAACAAGCAGGACATGGTATACGAGCCCCTGGCGGCCTTCCTCTCCCGGAAGCTGGGCGGCCGCTGCGTGGCGGTGGTGCCCACCCGGGAGGAGACCTTTGTCAACACCCACACGCGCCATGCCATGGACATCACCACGGCCACGGAGGTGGACGAGGCGGGGAAGATCACCAACAAGGCCCTGCGCATCAACTCCAACGGCGGTTCTTACGCGGGCCATGGCCACGCCATCACCGCCTATGCCATCACGGTGGGCTTTGCCACCTATCTGGCCTCCGGAAAGCAGGTGGGGCAGTCCTCCGTGGCCTATACCAATCTGCCAACAGCGGCGGCCCTGCGGGGCTACGGCATCCCCCAGCTAGTCTATGCCGTGGAGTGCCAGATGGAGGACATCGCACGGGCCCACGGCTGGGATCCCATCGCATTCCGCCAGAAAAATGTCCAGAAGCTGGGGTTCTATGACCCCTTCGGCAGGTTCACCGTCTGCTCCAACGGACTGGAGGAGTGCCTGGACGTGGGGCGCAGGGTCTCCGACTGGGACCGGAAGCGGCGGGAGTACGAGCAGTTCAACCGGACCTCCCCGGCGCTGAAAAAGGGTATCGGCATGGCCCTCTTCGCCTATAAGACCGGCGTGTATCCCACCAGCATGGAGACCTCCGCCTGCCGGATCATCATGAATGAGGACGGCTCCGCCCAGGTGCAGGTGGGGGCCACGGAGCTGGGCCAGGGGGCGGATACCGCCTGGACCCAGATCGCCTCTGAGATCCTGACCATCCCCGAGGGCCGGATCCGGGTCCAGCCCTTCCAGGACACGGACGTCACGCCCTATGACAACGGCGCCTACGGCTCCCGGCAGACCTATGTCTGCGGCGGCGCGGTGAAGCAGACCGCGGAGCTGCTGCGGGACAAGCTCCTGGCCAAGGCCGGGGAGCTCTACAGTCGGGACGCCGGGGACCTGGCCCTGCGGGAGGAGCAGGTGGTCCTGCGGGAGAGCGGGGAGCGCCTTGGCTCCATCGCCGAGGTGTGCACCTACTTCAACTTCGTCAACGACCAGCACACCCACACCCAGCACCTGACGGCGGAGTCCACCTACACCGCCCTGAGCACCTGCTTCGTCTACGGAGTTAGCTTTGTGGACCTGGAGGTGGACGTGCCCATCGGCAAGGTCAAGGTGAACAAGGTCTGGGCCGTCCACGACAGCGGGAAGATCATCAATCCCCAGCTGGCGGCGGCCCAGGTCCACGGCGGCGTGGCCATGGGCATCGGATACGCCCTGGGGGAGCAGATGCTCTTCGACGAAAAGACAGGCGCGCCCTTGAACAACAATTTCCTGGACTACAAGATCCCCACCTCCATGGACGTTCCGGAGATCGAGGCGCTGTTCGTGGAGACGGAGGAGCCCACCGGCCCCTTCGGCAACAAGGGTCTGGCGGAACCGCCGATCCTGGCCCAGGCGCCCGCTGTGCGCAACGCGATCCTCCACGCCACCGGCGTGGCCACCTATGAGATCCCCATGACGCCCCAGCGCCTGGTCCACGCGTTTTTGAAGGCCGGACTGATCCCGAAAGAGGGAGGTGAGGACTGTGTATGACGTGAAAGAGACCTTCCAGGCTGCCTCTGCCCAAGAGGTCCTGGAGCTGCTGGAAGCACATCCCGGCGCCGTCCTGGTGGCCGGCGGGACAGATGTGATGATCCGTCTGAAAAAGCGGAAGCTGACTGACGCGGTCCTCGTCTGCCTCCAGAGTGTGCCGGAACTCCAGGAGGTGTCCCTGGAGCCGGACGGCGCGCTGTGCATCGGCGCCGGCTGCACCTTTGCGGAGCTGGAGCGCCATGAGTTGCTGCTGGAGCACGTGCCCATGCTGGCGTCGGCCTGCCACCAGGTGGGCAGCCCCCAGATCCGGGAGATGGCCACCATCGGCGGAAATCTGTGCAACGGCGCCGTCAGTGCCGACTCCGCCCCGGCCCTCTACGCCCTGGACGCGGAGCTGGAGGTGCTGAGCCAGACCGGCGTCCGCCGGATACCGGTGTGCGGATTCCACACGGGGCCGGGCAGGACGGTGCTGGGTCCCGGCGATCTGCTGCTGCGGATCCGCATCCCCAGGGCGTCCTACGAGGACCATGGAGGCTGTTATCTGAAATTCGGCCAGCGCAACGCCATGGAGATCTCCACGCTGGGGTGCGCGGTGAATGTGGCCCTGACGGAGGACCGGACCCGGATCCGGCGGGCGGCGGTGGCCTACGGCGTGGCGGCCCCGGTGCCGGTGCGCTGCTATGAGACAGAGGCGCGCCTTGCGGGGATGGAGACCGGCGGGGAGGCCCTCCGGGTCCTTCGGGCCACGGTGCTCTCCCAGCTCTCCCCCCGGGACAGCTGGCGGGCCTCCAGGGAGCTGCGGGAGCAGCTGATCCGGGAGCTGGGCTGCCGGGCGCTGCGCCAGGCCATTCAACAGGCGGGAGGAGAGATGGCATGAAGATCATCCATATGACGGTCAACGGCCAGCCCAGAGAGGTGGCCGTGGAAGAGGGAGAAAGCCTCACCGACACCCTGCGGGAGCGGCTGGGCCTCACCAGTGTGAAAAAGGGCTGCGAGGCAGGGGAGTGCGGAGCCTGCACCGTCCTGATCGACGGCAAGGCCGTCAACAGCTGCATCTATCTCACCGTGTGGGCTGAGGGCAAGCGGATCTTGACGGTGGAAGGGCTGCGGGATGACTGCGGAGAGCTCCACCCGGTCCAGAAGGCCTTTGTGGAGGAGGCGGCCGTCCAGTGCGGCTTCTGCACGCCGGGACTGGTGCTCACCGGCGTGGAGCTGGTGAACTCCGGCCGGACCTACACCCGGGAGGAGCTGCGGGAGCGCATCTCCGGCCACCTGTGCCGCTGCACCGGATATGAGAATATCCTCAACGCCCTGGAGCGGGTCGTGGGAAAGCACGACGCCTGATGAGAGACGGGCCCCCCGGGCAAACGCGGGCCCGCCCCCCAACAAAAATGAGGGGCCCCCAGATTAAGCACAAAACCAAAATGCCCCCCGCCCAAGAGGCCCCCCCCCCCCCCCCCGCG
>ERZ1090880.1504-NODE-1506-length-11369-cov-117.988598_pt1 | contig 11369 bp, 9 predicted proteins | sample MGYA00478471_ERZ1090880 | MGnify/ENA primary metagenome ERZ1090880 (study PRJEB33644, sample SAMEA5815734) | chicken gut metagenome | biome: Chicken; feature: Gastrointestinal Tract; material: Caecum | place: Ireland | collected 2019-01-01 | study: A study of... | reverse complement strand
TTCGAGTATTTGATGGGGTCTCCCGCCGAAATCATCATGCCGTCGCCCACATACAGTCCGACGTGGCTCGCGCCGGGGGTGTCGTAGGTGCCCTGGAAAAAGACCAGGTCGCCCGGCTTGGCCTCATGCTCCGACACTTTGGCCGATTGCTGCCACAGGCCGTTGGCGGTGGTGCGGCCCACGTCCCAGCCGGACTGATTCAGCACCCAACAGACATACCCGGAACAGTCAAAGCCCGTTTCCGGGGACGAACCACCCCAGACATAAGGGGTACCCAGATACTTTTCGGCTTCCTCCAGCATGGCCGCAAACTCGGGGTCAGATAACGCTTCTGCCGGCACCTCGTAGTCGATGCCCGCCTCGCCCGAGCCGTCCGAACCATACCCCACCGACACCCCGCCGAACAGCTCGGGGCGGTTGCCCTGGGTCTCCTGCAAAATGTCGTAGCGGTCCAGATCGTCCCCCGACAGCATCCCGCGGGCCACGCTGTCGATCCCGAAATTCAGCAGGGTGATGTTCAAGATCCGCCACTCATACTGCACCTCCACCTCATAGGTGTAGGTGTCGCCGGTGGTGGGGTCGGTGCCGGTGCGGGTCTCGGTCCGGGTGCGTATCTCGATAGTCTCGCTCAAAATCAGCTCGTACTGCTGGTCAAAGATGCTCTGCATGGTGCCCTGCACCTCGCCGCGGGTATATGCCTCATGGATGGCCGTCAGCACTGCGGCCAGTTGGTGGGGGTCGTGGGTGATGGGGTCCAAATCCCAGGTATACTCGTCGTAGTCCGGGTAGCTGGAGGGGATGGCTGCCACCTCGGCCCGCAGGGCTTCTTCCAGGGCCTGGTAGTCGGCCTCCGCGCCCAGAATGTCCTCGTCCTCGGCGGTGTAGGATGTGGTCCAGACCGTGCCCATCCCGCCCGGGAAGAACACCGAGCAGGAGGTGATAAAGCAAAAGATCACCAGGATCAGCAGCACCAGCACACCGCCCATCAGGAGCATGTGGGCGTGGGTAGAGGCAAACTGCGCCGCTTTAGCCGCGGCGGCCTTGGCCTTCTGGGTGGCGGCGCTGCGGGCACTGTTGGCCGCGCTGCTGCCCGCCTTGCCCCCAGTCTTGCGGGCGTAATAGCTGGCCTTGATCTGCTGACGCTGCTTCCAACGTGAGATAGGGTTAGACATGGGCTGCGCAGCTTGCTGCTTGCGCCGCAGCGCTTGGATGTTGGCCTTATCGGCGGCTTTGTCAAGCCTTTCAGCCTTCTTGTAGGCTTTCAATTTTTTGCTGTACTTGCCGTCCTTCAGCTTTTTAGCCGCACCCTCGGCCAGGCGTTCCCCCTCGTGGGCGGCCTGTACACCGGCGTTTTCATCCTGGTTCTGCTTGTCCACCTGACGGTGTGCTTCGCCGCCCAGCAGCGCCTCCGCGCCCGACTTGCGGCGCTTGGGTTTGGCGATCTCCTCCCCAAATTCCGCCTTGCCGAAGCGGAGCTGCGCTGACCGCTCTTTGGCCTTGTCGGTGTCCATCTTGAGGCCCCGCTTGGGCGGGGCGCGGGTGGAAAGTTTCGCCTTGGCTTTGTCGGCCCGGTCGGCGGCGCGGGCCGCCTTTTTGGCTGCGCGGCGGACGTTCGGGTTTGCCAGCTCCTCCTCGGTGAAGGTCAGACGTGCGGTTTTGCGTTTCATCCGGCGTCACCCGTGCCGTCGGAAAATTTTGTGGTCATGATTTTGTAGAGTTCGGTGTCCTGCGGGAACCGGTCCACGAAGGGCAGGATGACGTTGCCATAAAACAACAGCCCCTCGCCTTCGCCCGAGTGGGTCACATAGGACAGCTGGTGGGGCGAAATGTTGAGCTGTTTGGCGAGAATCTGCCGGTCGCCGGCAGCCTGGTTCAGCATGAGGATGAAGTCCGAATTCTCGAAAATATTCGACACCTCGTGAGAAGCCAGCAGGTCCTTGACGTTCTGGGTGATCCCGGTGGGAGCGCCGCCCCACTTGCGGAAACGCTTCCAGATCTCCACCGAATAGGCCGCGGTCTGTTCCTCACGAAGCAAGAGATGGAATTCGTCTATAAAGAATCGGGTCGTTTTTCCGGCGTAACGGTTCGTAGTTACGCGGCCCCAAACGGCATCCTGTACCACCAGCATCCCGATCTTCTTGAGCTGTTTGCCCAGCTCCCGGATGTCGTAGCAGACAAAGCGGTTGTCGATGTCCACGTTGGTGCGGTGGTTGAACAGGTTCAGGCTGCCCTTGACGTAGATTTCCAGCGCCGTCGCCACATGGTGAGCCTCTTTTTCTTCTTGCTCCAAGAGGGCTTTGTAGAGGTCCTCCAGCAGCGGCATTTTCTCGGGCCGCGGGTCCTGAAAGTACGCCTGGTAAATTTGATGCACACAGCGGTCGATGACGGTTTTCTCGACGGGAAGCAACCCCTCCTTGCCGCCCACCACCAGCTCGCACAGCGAGAGGATGAAATCCGATTTCAGCGCAATCGGGTTATCTTCTTCACTGTAATTGCTGTTGATGTCCATGGGGTTGATAAATTGGGTGCTGGTAGGCGAAATTTTGATAACCTGACCATGCAGACGCTCCACCAGGGCCGCGTACTCTCCCTCAGGATCACAGACGATGATATCATCGTCTGTGGAGAGGAAAGCATTGGTGATTTCCCGCTTGGCGGCAAAGGACTTACCGGAACCAGGCGTACCGAGGATCAGACCGTTGGGGTTTTTCAGCCGCTTGCGGTCCACCATGATGAGGTTGTTGGAGAGGGCGTTGAGGCCGTAGTAGAGCGCACCGGGCCCCGCCTGAAACAGCTCCTGTGTCGTAAACGGGATAAAGATGGCGGTGGAACTGGTGGTCAGCGCCCGCTCGGTCTCCACCAGGTTGTGGGCCAGGGGCAGGCTGGACATGAGACCCTGTTCCTGCTGCCAGTCCAGGCGCACCAGCTGGCAGTTGTGCTTCTGGGCGATGCTGGCTGCCTGAAAGACGTTTGTCTCCAGTTCCTGGGGCGTGCGCCCGGTGTTGAACACAAGGAAGGTCAGCAGAAACATCCGCTCGTTCTGGCTCTGCAGCTCCTTCAAAAGGTTCTTGGCGTCACGGCCATAGGTTGCCAAATCTGACGGCAGGATGTCGATATCATACCCTGCACGGACAGCTTTTTTCTGGTGGAGTAGGGAGGCACCGCCTTACCATCTTGCGATGGCAGGTTTGCGCCACCCTCTCCGGGAACCGTACGTACCTCTCTCGAAGTATACGGCTCTGTCATTGTTCGTTCAGCATAACTCATTGATTATGAATCAGGTGGTGACATCTGACGCACACCACCAGCGTTTTCCGGCGTTTGGCCAACATTGCGATTTCCCAGGGTTCTTTTCCTTTGAGGTTTTTCAGTTTGTTGATGTGGTGGATTTCGTAATGTTCGCTTTCCGTCGTGCCGCATAGCTCACAGACTTTTGCTTTCAAGCGCTTTTCAAGGGTCGTGCCGGACTGTCCGTAGATAATTGCCGCATTGCTGATGATATCCGTTGGATTTTTGGCGTCTTTGCAGTCCATATAGTTGGCAAAATACCGGCGTTTGGATTTCTTTTTCGTTTCATATGGGATACCCCATTCGCCGCTGCCATCTTTGTACATGGCAATGACCTTTGATATTTTGCTTTTGTGCTTTGACGCAAGGGTTTTCAGGCAACTGTATTCCATGAGATAGGACAAATACTTCAATTTACAAAAATTACTTGCTATCCCATAGTAGTTGCAGATTCCCCGCAGTTCGTCGTTGTACACCGTGATGATTTCAAGGTCTGTGAGACGTAACAAGGAGTTTCTGTGGACAGGGAACATTTTCCCGTCCTTCTTCTGTACCACTATTTTTTTCGAGAAAAGGAAATCATGGATTTTATCGTCAAACGGGACAAGCAGTTCCACATGATTGTTGAGCGTTCTGCTTTTGGTGCCTTTCTTGTTGCGCTTTACCTTTTCGCATCTTCTGACACGGATGTTATAGCCCAGAAACCTGGCACATTGACTGCTGTGGGTAATGAGCGTTTTTTCTTCACTGAGTTCCATTTTCAGCGTTTGTCCGATAAACCCGGCGAGTTTGCTCTTGATCCACTGACAATCCTCTTTGCTGCCCTTTACACCGATGATAAAATCATCTGCATAGCGGATATATTTGAGCTTTTTATCCGTTTGCGCCGTACAGGGAGTTTTCAGGAGTTGTTTGCGGAGCGCTTTGCACTCAGCTATCATACGCTCCTTTTCCTCCCCCTGTTTCCGGTCAATGTGGTAGCAAAGGTTTTTGATTTTGTTGTGCAGCGCACGGTATTCTGGGGTACGTTTCCCCTTTTCTGGAGTATCAAATTCGTCTTTCAGTTTCATGACGAATTGGTCCAATTCGTGCAGATAGATATTTGCCAGCAGCGGCGAGAGAATCCCTCCCTGTGGAGTACCGCTGTAGGTTTTGTGGTAAACCCAGTCCTCCAAATATCCTGCCTTCAGGAACTTGTAGACCAATTTCACCACACGCGCATCCTTGATTTTGTTGCTGATAAATCCTACCAGGACATCATGATTGATATTGTCAAAGCACCCTTTGATATCTCCTTCAACAAACCAGCGCACACCGCCAAATTGATACTTCAATTTCTTCAAAGCAGTGTGGCAGCTTCTTTTCGGCCCGAATCCATGGGAACAATCCAAAAAGAGAGGCTCATAAATCGCTTCCAATATCATGCGAAGCGCTTCCTGAACCAGTTTATCCGTAAACGTCGGAACACCCAGCGGGCGTTTCTTTTTGGGATTGTTTTTCTTTGCAATATACACTCTTCTTACTGGCGTAGGCTGATAGGTCTCGTTTGCCAAGGACTGAATGATTCTTTCAATTTTGACTTCGCTGAAACCGTCTGCCGTATCCTGGTTGACGCCCTTTGTAGCTGCGCCCTTATTCTTATACAGACGCTGATAGGCCTGATAGTAAATATCCGGGCGTAGCAGATAGCGATACAGTCTTGTAAAGACTTCTTCCTTATGGGCCAATGAGTTTTTGCTGATTCTTTCTAAAATTTCAGTTGTTGGTTGCATTGAGGTTTTCCTCCCTAATCAACATTCATTTTAGTACACAATAACTGCGCTCCTTCGCCGTGTGGACAGCGTTACCGCCTCAGACTACTACGAGCGCTCCGTACCCTTGCAAGATTTTCAGGCTCTGCAGCCATAGCCCTTTCAGGCGTTCTTGTGTAGGGTATCCCCAGTTAACATTGTGTGTAGGGAAATGCGGATTGTCGGTATGCGCTTTCGTTTCCTTGCCGTAGGTTCTCCTACAGATTTCATGAACATTGCGATAACCAATGGATGGAGGAACATCATCCATTGCGTTCATGACAGAGGTTTCAGACATTTTCCTCCGCCTGACCGATAACAGAAATTAGAAACTTGCGTATCAGTAAACCCAACTTCATCCTCGTATCCGCTTAACATGGCGGTTCAGTCGCACCAAACTGTCTTTAGGTGACTTACCGCTTTCCTGCCGTGCTCTGTTCCCGTTTCAGCTTTCGCCTTTCGGTTAGGCAGGTTGTTTCCCGCGTTATCTTACGGGGTAGTCCCTTACGCTACACTACACAATGCCCTATCTGGGCGCACTTCCTCGATCGTGTTGCGGTCCAGCTCGGTGATGGTTCGCTTGACCGTTTTGATGGCCTTGTTCTGGTCCACCGAGTGGATGTGCATGGTCACGATCTGGCTGGATTCCATTCCCAGAAAGTCTTTCAGCAGTTGGTCGCTGAGGTCGGATGCCGTGATGGACAAAAAGCTCATGGCCCCGTGCAGGCCGCCCACCTGGCAGGAACGGGTGTTGAATGCGAAGGCGCTGGGCGCGATAAAGTCCTTGGCAGAAAGGCCCGACCTGGGCAGCTCCTTCCAGTCAAATCTAAATTTGGATTCACCATCCATGTGGAACAGGTCGTGCATGAGGCGCAGCCGCTCCCAGCCGTTCAGGACGCGGGCCGCCGCGCCAAGGCGGCGGAAGTTGTTGAGGATGTCGTTCTGCAGGTGGTCCAGCCGGGGCTTGGCCTGCCGCATGGACGCCGCCTCGATGCCGAAGGTCAGGTATTTCGTTTTGGTCAGGCCGTTGTTGCCCTGGGCCAGCTGTGTCTTCAGCATCTGACTGTACTCGGCCCGGATGTCATCGAAGCCGTCCTTCTGAGGCGGGATGCGGATGCTGCGCTCAAAGCTCTCGGCGTCGGCGGCCATGTTGACGAAGGAAAATTCAAAGTGCACCGACGAATCGAAGAAATTCAAAAAGCTGCACCACTCCTCGAAAATGGCGGTCTTGTCCTCCTGCAATGCCAGCTGGTAGTTGATGTCCTGAAACTGGATGGTGCGGGTGTAGTAGCCGTCCCGCACCCGGCAGGTGCCGTCGGCAAACATCCGCTCAAAGGGGATGGTCTGCTGGGCGGTGCGGGGGATGCCGTCATCGCAGCGGGCCGTTTTTACGATGCGGTCGATCTTCTTGCGCTCGGACTTATTGAGCAAGGGCTTATCTGCGGGCTTGTCTTTCGGTCGCTTTTTGAACAATGCGCGTCACCTCCTCCTGGGCGTCTGCCTGCCGCATCAGGGCGGCATAGTAGTTGTTGGTGCGGTAGGGCCGGACTTTCGGCCGGACAAACCGGGCCTGATAAAACTGCCGTGCCACCACCTCGGGCGGCTGGCCGTTGCGCTCGTACATCCCAAAGAAAAAGAACGGGAGCATGACCGCGATCATGGAAAGGGCCGCAAGGCTCAGGTTGCCGCTGCCCCGGACAAAAAAGTAGACCGGCACACCGATCAGTGCGCCGGTCCCGAAGCAGACGATCTGCCGTTTGGTCAGGCCGAACAGGATCTTGGATTTGACCCGCGTCAGGTCCCGCGGGACGGAAATATAGGCTGCCATGTTGTCCTCCTTTTATAATAGGTGTAGGGTGTCAATGTGCGTTGAGGATGCTGCGGGCGAGAGTGCCGGTCTTGAGCAGGGTGAAGCAGAGCAGGACGGTGTACCCAATGACACCCCAGATGGATGCGATGGGGTCGGATGCAAAGGAAACGCCCTGGATGAGCACCGCGTAAATGCCTACGCAGATCATGATGAGGAAACCCTGCAAGCCCAGAGCCAGCAGGCTGCGCAGGTAGTTCTGACCGATCTGGCTTTGCTCTTTACTGCCAAAAGTGGAGAACGGGATGGGGGCCAAACTCACGGCGAGATAGATCTCCACCATGCGGCCATACACGATGACAAAAATCGCTATACCGAGAATCTTCATGGTAAAGCCGATGAGGAAAGATTGCAGGTAGAGAGCCAGCAGTTCACCCAGTTCCAGGGTCATGAGAGAGGTTTGCAGGGTGAGCAAAGTGGTATCGTCCACCGCGGTGCTCCCCGCGATGATGCCGCTGGACTCGGCCACCACCGTCTGGGCCAGGTCAAAGACGGCCATGGTGATGTCAAAGGTATTGGAGATGAGGGTGACGGCCACGAAGGTCTTGAACACCCAGCGGAAGAAGGTCCAGGTCTCGAAGTTGGCCAGATTGTTGTGGTCGATGACCATCTGGATCAGCTCATAGCAGGCCACGATGGTCAGGAAGATGCCCGCGATCGGCAAGATCGCCGACTCGGACACCCCCTGGACCATCTCAAAGACCCGGGGCGAAAACTCGGCGGGGGTCAGGCTGACCTGCTCGCCGATCTCGCCCACCTGCTCGTTGACCGAATCAAACATCCCGGACAAGTTGCCCATGACCCCGCCGACCAGTATCTCCTTGAGCCACTCGGTGATTTTCTGGAGTACCTTGTCCACGGGCCGCCCTCCTTAGCCCATCAGCGGAAACCGGGACAAAAGGCTCATGAGGGACGCGAGAAACTGAAAGAGCGCGGTTGCAATCGAAAAGATTTCCATGTTTGTGTCCTCCTGAAATTGTGCTTGTATGGGTTGGTTTTTGGATGAATGCCGCCATGTCCCAGCGCGCCGCGGGCTGAATGTGGAAGCCCTATTCTGTGGGCGGCAGTTCCCGCTTGGGGCGCTGGATGGGCGGATGAAAGGGTTACGCTATCCGGCTATCTTTAGCCAAACAGGCCGCTCAGCAGAGGTACGAGGGTGGTGCCGATGAGGGCGACACCGCCGCCGGCCATGAGCTGCTTCATGCCCTGGCTCTTTGCTTATGTGTGATAAAGAAGCAATAGAAGTGCAAAAAATTTTGCCGTTCCTATCCGACACTTGGCCATTGTGTCGGATAGGTCGGGCGGTTATTCGGGCAAGTCAATCTTGCCGACAAAGCTGTAATAAATCTCAATGTCCTGCCTGCGGGTGCCGTTCTCATCATAGCTGCACTCATGCACCACAATTTTCTCGATCATTTCCCGCAAGAGAGTGGGGGTCAGTTCTTCAAAGGCAAGGTGCTTGCGGACAATGCCCATAAATTTCTCGGCGTTGACGGTAGCTGCCTGTGACTTGTCCAGTTCGGCTTGCAGGGCGGCGGCTCTCTTTTTCAGCTCCGCTTGCTCGGCTTCGTAGTCAGCCGACAGTTCCATGAAACGCTCATCGCTGATTTTGCCGTTTACATTGTCCTCATACAGCCGCTTGATAATGCGGCTGATTTCAGAAATGCGTTCCTGCGCCTGTTCAAGCTGCTTGATGGCTGCGGCGGTCTTTCGCTTGCCGCCGATCTCGTTCTGCTGGACAAGTAGTTTCACAAACCGGCTCTCATGCTTGGCTGCGTATTCGGTCACTTGCCGGAGATTTGCCAGGACACCAGCGGTCAACAGATCGGTGCGGATAAAGTGCGCCGTACAGTTGCGGGTGCGCTTCTTGTAGCTGCCGCAGATGTAGCAGTCCTGTTTGCGGTCTTTGTTCTGATACCGCTGCTGATACAGCACATGGCCGCAGTCGGCGCAGAACAAAATCCCGGAGAACAGCCCCACTTCATCGTAGCGGTTCGGGCGTTTGCGCTGTTTGCGTAACTCCTGCACCCGTTCCCATGTTTCCTTGTCGATGATCGGCTCATGGTGGTTCTCGAAAATGGCCTGCTTCTCGACGGGGTTCTCTATGCTGTGCTTGACCTTATAAGAAGGCTTTTCCGTTTTGAAGTTCACCAGACATCCGGTGTACTCTCGGTTTTCGAGGATATGAACGACGGTGTTGGTCGCCCATTTGCACTCATAGCCTGGGTGATAACGGCGGGTGCTGCCTGTCCGCTGATATTCCAGCGTCCCCGGCGTGGGGATTTGCTGCTCCGTCAGCATACGGGCAATCTTGGTCGGGCCGTTCCCGGCAAGGCAAAGCTGGTAAATCTGCTGCACCACCGGGGCGGCTTCCTCGTCTATAATAAAATTCTCGTCCTCGTCCATCACATAGCCGTAAACCGGCTTGCTGGTAACAGGCTTGCCGCTCATGCCTTTTGACTTTTTCACTGCCTTGATTTTCTTGCTCGTATCTCTCACCAGCCATTCATTGAACAGATTTCGCAGAGGGGTAAAATCGTTGTCCATGCCGCCGTTTGCGCTGTCCACATTATCGTTGACAGCGATAAAACGCACACCCTTTTGAGGGAACAGCATTTCCGTGTAAAACCCTACCTGCAAGTAGTTTCGCCCTAACCGGCTCATGTCCTTGACGATGACCGTACCCACTTTCCCGGCTTCAATGTCCGCAAGCATGGCTTGAAATCCGGGCCGCTGGAAGTTCGCGCCGGAAAAACCGTCGTCGGTGTACCAGCGCAGATTGGTAAAGCCGTTCTGTTTTGCGTAGGTTTCGAGTATCCTTTTTTGGTTCGATATGGAATTACTCTCGCCTTGCAATTCGTCCTCATGGGACAATCTCGGATAAAGGGCGGTAATGAGGTTTTGGGTGGCTTGTCTTAACATAAAATCCTCCGTTTCCGACAGCCAGCCCCACTATTCCGTGGTTTCATTGTACCACGGAACGGCGGGGGCTGTACAGCGGCAAAAGCGTTAAATTTGCTTCTTTACAGCTTTTCAATTTTCCGATTTTTATGGTATGGGTTGTCGTCCCATATTTGCAGTAGAAAAGTTCATAACTCCGTGGTATACTCTGATTTAACAAAAAAATCAGAAGTTAAAGGAGAAAACATGAAGTATACAATAGATGAATTAACCGCGGCCAAAAGGCAAATTGATTCAACTCTGCACAAGCTAAGAGAAACAGTAAAAACATTTGAATCAAAGGATAATTCCGAGCGTTATAAATCACAAATCACATTGGCAAAGAGAAGAATAAAAGCCTTTGAAATTGCAAATTATTTTATAGAGAATGAGATTAAGAATTGCTAAAGCACTTCCGATTTTCGTTCCAGCGGTCATGCTCCCTGGCATGGCCGCTTTTCCATGCCCCGGTTCACGCCGGATAAGTCGGCTCCTGTGTAGCAGCGGCTTCCGCTTCCAGTACCCGCGCCATTTTGTCGGCGGCGGTGGTCGTGGTGTCTTTCTTGAAATAGCCGGACACGACAAGGACGGAATTGCCCATGCGGATTTCCGTCACACAGTCAGGGCGGCGGGTGGTGCGGGTGTCGTGCTGCTTGTTATCTGCCATAGGCAATACTCCTTTCAGTCGGTAATCAGTTTCTTCATGCTCTCCATTTTCCGCTGCGCGGTTTCCTGCCGGAAGTTGTCGCCGGTAAAGCGTACCGGGACGCACATGGAAAGCAGGCGGTCATAAATCCGGGAATGGGCGGTGTCCTCCGGGTTGTGCAGGTCGTCCAGCGTGAGGTTGGTCGTGACGATCAGCGGCTTGCCGCTGCGGTAACGGCTGTCAATCACATTGAAAACCTGTTCCAGCCCGTATTCCGTCCCGCGCTCCATGCCGAAGTCGTCAAGGATAAGCAGCGGATAGCGGCAAAGGCGGGAAATGTACTCGTTGCGGTTCTCAAAGCTGGCGGCAAGGTCATTGAGGATAAGGGCAAAGTTCGTCATGTGGACGGGGATTTCTTTCTCCATGAGGGCGTTTGCGATACAGCCCGCAAGGTAGCTTTTCCCGGTTCCCACGCCGCCCCAGAACAGGCAGCCGATATTGTCGGCTCGCATATCCTCCCAGTGTTCCACATACCGGCGGGCAATCCCGGCCTGCGGGTTCCTGCCGTTGTCGTTCTCAAAAGTCCAGTCCCGCATGGTGGGGTCGGTAAAGCCCCGGCGTTTCAGTTCTTCCACGGTGTCAAGGTGCCTGCGCCGCTTCTCGGCGGCCTCCCGTTCCTCGCGGGCGGCTCTCTGGCAGTCGCACTCTGCCGGGTGGCGGTCACGGCCAAAGATAGCGGCCTTATCCGGCGCAAAATAGGCTTCTTTCGGCTTGCGGCACTTGCCGCAGTACAGTAAACCGTCCTCGCCGGTGTAGTCCTCCGGCTCCGGGGTGGTGG
>ERZ1090880.1503-NODE-1505-length-11387-cov-5.723173_pt1 | contig 11387 bp, 7 predicted proteins | sample MGYA00478471_ERZ1090880 | MGnify/ENA primary metagenome ERZ1090880 (study PRJEB33644, sample SAMEA5815734) | chicken gut metagenome | biome: Chicken; feature: Gastrointestinal Tract; material: Caecum | place: Ireland | collected 2019-01-01 | study: A study of the... | reverse complement strand
ATTGTATATTCATCCTTTAAAAACGTGAAAGCAGAGACGGCAGATACATATCAGGTATCTGCCGTCTCTGTCATTTATTTTTTTAATGTTATTCCTGCGTCGTTGTTTCTTCTTCAAAATCGATTTCATCTTCAAAATCAATTTCGTCACCAACGGTAAAGTTTTCTACATCTGTACTAATCTTAACGTCACGGTAACGCTTCATACCGGTTCCGGCCGGAATCAGTTTTCCAAGGATTACGTTTTCTTTTAATCCTACCAATGGATCGACTTTTCCTTTGATAGCGGCATCTGTAAGAACCTTTGTCGTCTCCTGGAAAGAGGCTGCTGATAAGAAAGAATCCGTTGCCAGAGAGGCTTTCGTAATACCAAGCATGATCTGTTCAGCATGTGCCGGCTCCAGTCCTTTTTCTTCCATTTCTTTATTTGTCTTTTCCAGTTCCAGAACGTCAACCATAGCTCCCGGCAGATAGTTTGTATCTCCGCCATCTTCAATGCGGACTTTCTTCAACATCTGACGTACAATGACTTCGACGTGCTTATCATTGATGTCTACACCCTGCAGACGATAAACTCTCTGCACTTCTCGGATCATGTAATCCTGTACTGCGCGGATTCCTTTGATGCGCAGCAGATCATGAGGATTAACAGAACCTTCTGTCAGCTCATCTCCGGCTTCCAAAATCTGACCGTCCTGTACTTTTAATCTGGATCCATAAGGAATCAAATAGGTCTTCACATCGCCAGTCTCACGGTTGCTGACAATAACTTCACGTTTTTTCTTTGTATCTTTGATCTGGACTTCTCCGCCAAATTCGGCAATGATCGCCAGACCTTTTGGTTTCCGTGCTTCAAATAACTCTTCGACACGAGGAAGACCCTGGGTAATATCATCACCAGCTACTCCTCCTGCATGGAAAGTACGCATCGTAAGCTGAGTACCAGGCTCTCCGATGGACTGTGCGGCGATAATCCCGACTGCTTCTCCGACCTGCACTGCCTGACCGGTTGCCATGTTGGATCCATAACATTTTGCACATGCTCCCATTGGAGATTTACAGGTAAGCATCGTACGAATCTTCACTTTTGTATATCCGGCATCTACGATTGCCTTCGCACGTTTTGGCGTAATCATATGATTTGCTTTTACAAGGATTTCTCCTGTTTCCGGATCTTTTACTTCTTCTGCAGCATATCTTCCGCTGATACGCTCTTCCAGGCTCTCGATAACTTCCTGTCCGTCCATGAAAGCTTCTACATACATTCCCGGAATCTCACCATTCTCGCCGGCACAATCCTGTTCACGAACAATCAAGTCCTGAGATACATCAACCAAACGACGTGTCAAGTATCCGGAATCGGCCGTACGCAGCGCTGTATCAGACAGACCTTTACGAGCTCCGTGAGCGGAAATGAAATATTCCAGTACATCCAGTCCCTCACGGAAGTTTGATTTGATCGGCAGTTCGATCGTACGTCCTGACGTATCGGCCATCAGACCACGCATTCCTGCCAGCTGTTTGATCTGCTGGTTGGAACCACGGGCTCCAGAGTCGGCCATCATGAAAATATTATTCAAACGATCCAAACCATTGATCAGCTTATCCGTTAATTCCTCATCGGCATCAAACCATGTTTTTACGACCGCTTTATAGCGCTCTTCTTCTGTCATCAGACCTCTCTTATACTGTTCTGAGATAAATTCAGCCTGTTTCTGAGCATCTTCCAAAATCTGCGGTTTCTCCGGCGGTACGGTCATATCGGAAATAGATACGGTCAACGCACCTCTTGTAGAATATTTATATCCAATCGCTTTGATATCATCCAATACTTCTGCAGATTTTGTCGCTCCGTGAATATTAATGCAGCGATCCAGAATCTGTTTCAGCTGTTTCTTTCCTACATGAAAATCAACTTCCAGCGCCAAAGCATTCTCAGGCTTGCTTCTGTCAACAAAGCCAAGATCCTGAAGGATGATTTCGTTAAACAGCAAACGTCCCAGTGTACAATCAACGATCTGAGAAATCGGATTGCCGTCTTTATCGACGCCGGTACGTCTGACTTTGATGCGCGCATGAAGCGTGATTACATCATTTTCATAAGCAAGATAAGCTTCGTTCTCTGATTTGAAATATTTTCCTTCTCCTTTGTCTCCTTCTTTTTCCAATGTCAGGTAGTAGATACCAAGTACCATATCCTGAGAAGGAACGGCTACAGGACCTCCATCAGACGGTTTTAACAGATTATTCGGAGACAGCAGAAGAAAACGGCATTCTGCCTGTGCTTCCACAGTCAGCGGAAGATGGACGGCCATCTGGTCTCCGTCGAAGTCGGCGTTGTAAGCAGTGCATACCAAAGGATGCAGCTTGATCGCTTTACCTTCTACCAAAATAGGCTCGAACGCCTGGATTCCAAGTCTATGCAATGTCGGTGCTCGGTTCAGCATAACCGGATGTTCTTTGATAACATCTTCCAACACATCCCAAACTTCCGGCTGCAATTTTTCAACCATCTTCTTAGCGGATTTTATGTTATGAGAAAGTTTTCTCTCTACTAATTCTTTCATTACGAAAGGCTTAAACAGCTCGATTGCCATCTCTTTTGGCAGACCGCACTGATAGATCTTCAATTCCGGTCCTACGACGATAACAGAACGTCCGGAATAGTCTACACGTTTTCCGAGAAGGTTCTGACGGAAACGTCCCTGTTTTCCCTTCAGCATATCGGAAAGAGATTTTAAGGCACGGTTTCCAGGTCCCGTTACAGGGCGGCCGCGGCGGCCGTTGTCAATCAAAGCATCTACTGCTTCCTGGAGCATTCTTTTCTCATTACGTACGATGATATCAGGTGCTCCCAATTCCAAAAGTCTCTTCAAACGATTATTGCGGTTGATGATCCTTCGGTACAGATCGTTTAAGTCAGAAGTAGCAAATCTTCCTCCATCCAGCTGTACCATAGGTCGGATATCCGGCGGAATAACCGGAATTGCATCTAAGATCATCCATTCCGGTTTATTATCTGAGTTGCAGAAAGCTTCTACAACTTCCAGCCTTTTGACGATTCTTGCTTTCTTCTGTCCTGTAGCGGACTTAAATTCATCTTTCAGCTGTTTCGCTTCTGCATCCAAATCGATGGCCTGAAGCAGTTCTTTGACTGCCTCAGCGCCCATCCCTACGCGGAATGCATCACCATATTTTTCATATGCGTCTCTATATTCTTTTTCCGTTAATACCTGTTTATACGCAAGATCCGTATCTCCCGGATCTAATACGATATAGCAGGCAAAATACAGAACTTTTTCCAGCGTTCTAGGAGAAATGTCAAGCATTAATCCCATACGGCTTGGGATCCCCTTGAAATACCAAATATGGGAAACCGGTGCTGCCAATTCAATATGTCCCATCCTTTCACGGCGGACATTTGACTTCGTTACCTCAACGCCGCATCGATCACAGACAACGCCTTTATAACGTACTTTTTTATATTTTCCGCAGTGACATTCCCAGTCTTTCGTCGGTCCAAAAATCTTTTCACAGAAAAGACCGTCTTTTTCAGGCTTTAAGGTTCGATAGTTAATCGTCTCAGGTTTTTTTACTTCTCCCCTTGACCACTCTCGGATCTTCTCCGGGGAAGCCAACCCGATTTTAATTGCGTCAAATGAAATCTTGCTGCTTGAATATTCATTGCTTGATTCTATCATTAAGGCTGCTCCTTCCTAAAATTTTGCATCTCTATCTCTATAAGATCGTATTATCTTCACCTTCAGAAAGCTCACCCTGTTTATATCCAAGGGCTCCCATTGCAGACTCGCTTTCCTCGTAATTATTGAAGACGCTGTCTCCTTCGATCATTGGCGCGAGATCTTGGTCTACATCCCCGCCTTCCGTATTCTCCCGGATCTGTACTTCCGAAGCATTTTCATCCAATACTTTAACGTCCAATGCCAGTGACTGGAATTCTTTTAACAATACTTTGAAAGATTCCGGCACTCCCGGCTCTGGGATATTGTCGCCTTTGATGATCGCTTCGTAAGTCTTTACACGTCCGACGACGTCGTCTGATTTTACTGTCAGAATTTCCTGCAGTGTATAGGACGCGCCATAAGCCTCTAAAGCCCATACCTCCATCTCCCCGAATCGCTGTCCTCCGAACTGAGCTTTACCACCCAGCGGCTGCTGCGTTACGAGAGAATATGGACCTGTAGAACGGGCATGGATCTTATCGTCTACCAAATGATGAAGCTTCAGATAATGCATGAATCCGATGGTAACAGGGCTGTCAAATTCTTCTCCTGTACGTCCGTCACGCAGCCTTACTTTTCCTGTTGTATCAATCGGAACGCCTTCCCATTCTTTTCTATGATCTCTGTTGTCATAGAGATACTTCATTACATCATCATTGACTTTATCTTTCCATTTTGCTTCAAATTCTTCCCATGTTGTATTGGCGTAGTCATTTGCCATCTGCAGAGTATCTGCGATATCATTCTCGTCCGCTCCGTTGAATACCGGTGTCGCAACGTTGAATCCCAGAACTTTTGCAGCCAGGGAAAGATGGATTTCCAGTACCTGTCCGATGTTCATTCGAGATGGCACACCCAGCGGATTCAGTACGATATCCAGCGGACGTCCATTCGGCAGATACGGCATATCTTCAACCGGAAGAATACGGGAAATTACACCCTTGTTACCATGTCGTCCGGCCATCTTATCACCTACAGAGATTTTTCTCTTCTGAGCAATATAGACACGAACACTCTTGTTAACTCCCGGCGGAAGTTCATCTCCATTGTCCCTTGTAAACACTTTGGTATCCATTACAACACCATAAGCGCCGTGAGGAACCCTCAGAGAAGTATCCCTTACTTCCCTTGCTTTTTCACCAAAGATAGCACGCAGCAGTCTTTCTTCTGCTGTCAGTTCTGTCTCTCCTTTCGGAGTTACTTTACCGACCAGAATATCACCGGCACGCACTTCTGCACCAATACGGATGATTCCATTTTCATCCAGATCTTTCAGCGCGTCTTCGCTTAATCCTGCCAGATCTCTTGTAATTTCTTCCTGTCCTAATTTTGTATCCCGGGCTTCTGCCTCATATTCTTCAATATGAACAGATGTATATACGTCTTCCTGAACGAGACGCTCACTTAACAGTACCGCGTCCTCGTAGTTATAACCTTCCCATGTCATGAATCCAATCAGAGGATTTTTACCAAGAGCCATTTCTCCGTTGCAGGTAGAAGCTCCGTCTGCAAGGATATCTCCTTTTTCCACACGGTCTCCCACAAATACGATCGGTCTCTGGTTCATACAGTTGCCCTGGTTGCTTCGGGCAAATTTGATGACATTATATTCGTCTCTTCCGCCGTCATCATTCTTTACGACAATCTTTGTGCTGGTAGATCTTTCTACCACACCGCTGTTTTTCGCCGTAATGCAGACACCGGAATCATAAGCAGCCTTTGCTTCCATACCTGTTCCGACAACCGGCGCTTCTGTAGAAAGAAGCGGCACTGCCTGACGCTGCATGTTAGATCCCATCAGGGCACGGTTCGCATCGTCATTCTCCAGGAACGGAATCATAGATGTTGCCACAGAGAACACCATCTTTGGTGATACATCCATCAAGTCAAGGTTGGATCTGTCGAATTCTGACGTTTCTTCCCTATATCTTCCGGATACATGGGTATGAACAAAATGTCCTTCCTCATCCAAAGGCTCGTTCGCCTGTGCAACCACAAAGTTATCTTCTTCATCTGCTGTCAGATAAACAACTTCATTGGTTACGACCGGATTTTCCGGATCTGATTTATCTAATTTACGATATGGCGCTTCAATAAATCCATATTCATTAATTCTTGCATAGGTTGCCAGTGAGTTGATCAATCCAATGTTCGGACCTTCCGGCGTCTCAATCGGACACATTCTTCCATAATGGGAATAATGTACGTCTCGAACCTCAAATCCTGCGCGGTCACGGGACAGACCTCCAGGGCCAAGTGCGGAAAGACGTCTCTTATGTGTCAGCTCAGACAACGGATTGTTGTGATCCATGAACTGAGACAGCTGAGAACTTCCGAAGAACTCTTTCACAGATGCGGTCACCGGTTTGATATTAATCAGAGACTGTGGTGTGATAGATTCGATATCCTGTGTCGTCATTCTTTCTCTTACAACTCTTTCCAATCTGGATAATCCGATTCGGTACTGATTCTGAAGCAGCTCACCGACTGCACGAATTCTACGATTTCCCAAGTGGTCAATGTCATCATCGTTGCCGATTCCGTATTCCAGATGGATATTGTAGTTGATGGAAGCTAAGATATCTTCTTTTGTAATATGCTTCGGTATCAACTCATGCACACTTTTCTTTAATACCTGTTTTAATTCTTCTCCCTCGTATCCTTCATCAAGGATCTCTTTTAAGACTGGATAGAATACATTCTCATGAACTCCAATTTCTTCCGGATTAAAATCTACATATTCCGCAAGATTTACGGTCATATTAGATAATACCTTTGTATTGCCGGTTTCTGTCTGTACAATGACTCCAGGAACTGCGGCATTCTGAATCTTGTCTGCCAGTTCCATATCAACAACCGTTCCGGCCTCTGCAAGGATTTCTCCTGTTGTTGTATCGATCACGTCTTCTGCCAGGGCAAATCCTGCGATACGATTTCGAAGAGCTAATTTTTTATTAAATTTGTAACGTCCGACTTTTGCCAGGTCATATCTGCGCGGATCGAAGAACATGCTGTTTACCAAACTCTGCGCGCTGTCCACTGACAATGGTTCTCCAGGACGGATTTTTTTATAAAGTTCAAGAAGACCATCTTCATAATTATCAGAAGGATCCTTCTCTAAACTTGCCATGATTTTCGGTTCTTCCCCAAACAGTTCTTTGATCTCTGCATTCGTTCCGATTCCTAAGGCACGAATCAATACAGTAATCGGAACCTTTCTTGTTCGGTCAACACGTACGTTAAATACATCGTTGGAATCTGTCTCATATTCCAGCCAGGCACCTCTGTTCGGAATGACCGTGGCAGAATATAATTTCTTTCCGATCTTATCATGTGCGATTCCATAGTAGATTCCAGGAGATCGCACCAACTGGCTGACAATGACACGTTCTGCTCCGTTGATAATAAAAGTACCAGTTTCCGTCATCAAAGGAAGATCGCCCATAAAAATATCACGACGCTGTGCGATTTCATCTGTCTCTTTATTATGAAGCCTTACCTGCACCTTCAAAGGAGCAGCATATGTCGCATCTCTCTCCTTGCATTCCTCAATAGAATACTTGATATCATCCCTGCACAGCTGGTAGTCAACGAATTCCAAGCTCAACTGATCGCTGTAGTCTTCAATCGGAGAAATATCTTCAAAGACCTCTGCTAATCCTTCCCTCAGGAACCATTCATAAGAATCTTTTTGAATTTCGATCAGATTCGGCACTTCCAGGACATCATCCTGCCTTGCATAGCTGATCCGCATCCCGGTACCTGATTTTATTGGCTGTATTCTGTTCTTTTCCATGGACGTTTTTCACCTCTTGATCTAAACCTGGTTTATATACTACATATTGCAGAAACTCCGCATTTTCGATGAATTTTCCGCAATTTAAAACTTAAAACAACATAGACTATGGGCACACATACCCACATTAAAGCATTTTCCTATATTATCACACAGATCAATGGTTGTCAACAGCTTTTTTATAATTCGAAAAAAGTAGGAAATCAAAGAATTATACCTCGATTTCCCGCTTTTCTTATGTTTATTTTTTCCCTATTTTTATAGAAAATGCCGAATATAGCCTGCCATCTCCTCAATGCAGTCTGCTGTCTGGGGGAGATCGCCCAGACGATCAAAAAATCCATGATCCAATCCTTCATAAAACAGAACCTCCACATCTTTTTCTTCTGCATGATCTGTTATATAATCCAAGGCTGCCATTATATCTTGGATCTGACTTGGAAAAAGTGCTTCCGGCGCAAGCCGATACTCCGGAGAAATAACTACAGCGTCAGATTGTTCTGCCAGATAGCGGCATTGATTTCTCTTCGTTTCCACATCGCCCCCAAAAAAACTGCCTCCATGAATAAACAAAAGCGCCGGCGCATTCAATACCATCTTCTTTTTCCTATAAATGATGATACTGATCTTATGATCTCCGACATTCACCAATCTAGGGATCTCCAAAATTTCTTCTGTTGTAATATCCTTGCCCGGTCTTTTCATCTCTCTGCGCATCTGTATAAGGTTCAAATTTTCAATCTTTGTTTGATTCTTTTGATAAAATAAGTCTGTTCTAGGCTTCCCTTTCGCCTTCTCTCTCTCCAATACTTTTTTCTCAAATGCATGCGGTATTGTTTCTTCTATTTTCCTTTTTCGTATTCTTCGAATCATTTTTCCCTCCCAAAAAATAAGATCCCAAAAATAAATTTTTGGGATCTTATTCTTCATCGTTATGATTATGCTTTTTCTAAATATTTTGCAACATCCACATCTGTAATCAGTACATTGATATACCCGCCTTTCAATATGGATAAGATTGCATCTTTTTTCTCCATACCACAAGCTACGCCCACTCGAATCGGAATTTTCTTCAAATCTTCTAAATTCATGCTGATCAGATGATCTTCAAATGTATCTTCGATTAAATTGCCGTCCTTGTCCACAACATGAGACAAGACCTCTCCCACTCCACCTTTTTCCTGAAGCCTTTGGAATTCCTCCATCGGAATTAAATGGGCGTTAATCAGAGCTGAATTATTTCCTAAGGTTCCAATTCCCATGACCGCCACATCTGCTTTCTTGGCCAAATCGAAGACTTCTTTAATGCTGCTTTCTTCCATAAAAACTTTTTTGGCCTCCGGAGACTTTACATATTGCGGCGCCAGCATTTGATAACTGTTCCCATTCAATATCCTTGCCACCTCTTCAATCAAATAGTTAGAATAAGCCAGCCGATAACTCTTTTCAGCTGTGGCGGAAATATTCGTCGCAGCCATCAAAGGAACCACGTCGACATCATCTGTTTTCATAAATTTCAGCCGTACATCATTGGTCAGATATCCTACCATCCGCTGAAGCGTCACACCCCTTGTAAGAGCAAGCGTCATGTGATTTTTTAATACTCTTAGAATATAGTCAGAAGCATAAAAAGCAATCTCTTCTTTTAATTCACTCTCATTTTTCGCACTTGCAATAATCGCTTCCGTAAGCTTGTACTTATCTTCTAAGATTGCTTCCGTACTCGTCATTGCACCTTCTGGATAATTAATATGGATCTGGACATACCCCTCTCTTCTGGCCTGTGCCAGCGTCCTTGAAATTGTAGTTCTGGATACATTTAGCTTTTTCCCGATCTCCAGCTGCGACATTCCTTGTTTGTAGTGCATTTCTACCACTTTTATGATAAATCGCTCTTCTCTCAATATCTCCCCGCCTTTCTTCCATAAAATACCTTTCTTATAGTATATAGAATCCAGACAGAATCCGTCAATTAGAATAGTTGAGAATCTTAACCGCCGATCACTCCCAGGCATCCCAGAACCAATGAGATGATCGTAAGACCAAGTGTCGCCGCAAAATAATTACGTTTCACTTTTGAGAGATATCCCCAAACACATAACACAACTGCAAGAGGCAGCAAGCCCGGCGCAATAGAATCTAAAATAGATTGCAGAGACGTACTATATGCGCTGGTCGCAAATTGAAGCGGAGTCTGTACTGTAACATAAGTAGAGGCCAATCCTCCCATCATAAACAAACCAAGAATACTTGCTCCCGCAATGATCATATTAACCAGACCTGATTTCAGCATATTCTCCGCAAAAGAATATCCAAACGTATAACATTTAGAAGTCAGGAAATATCCGATTCCAAAACAAACAATCGTCAATAAAGCAATTGGGGCAATTCCTCCGAGCGGATTTCCTTTTTGCGCAAGCGGCAGAAATAGACCGATAAACAAATACATCAGCGTAGACAATGAAATCGTATCTCCAATTCCCGCCAGCGGTCCCATCAGACCTGTCTTTAAATTCATGATCATTTCTCCAGGAATCGCTTCATAATTTCTGGATTTCATGATTCGATATCCGGAAATACTTTTTTCATTACGTCGATGGATTCTTTCCGATCGGTTGGCTGCGTTTGAAAGAACAGTTTCACTCCATCTTTTTGAAGATCAAATAAAGTCTGAGCTTCCTCTCTTGTAAATCCAGTGGATTTATAAATCTGCTTCCTCTCTCCTATGATGGACATATTTCCTAATGTAATTTCGTCAAATTTCACACCTTTTTGATTAAGCTTGGCAATTTGTTTTACGTCTTTAAATAAAACGAGTACATTCAGATTTCCAAATTGATTTTTGTTCCAGACTTCCGCAGCCTTATCCACCGATAAAATACTTACCTTCATTTCCGGCGGAGCCGCAAACTTCAGAATATTCTTTTGCATTTTGTCCTTTGCCACATGGTTATCGATCACAACAATTTTTTGCCATTTCATGACTCCTTTCATCTAAAAATTTGGGGGTTGTTCTTCTTCATCGTCCGATAGAAAACCTTCTGCTTTCTCTCCACTTTCCCGTACATACCGCATAACTTGATTGCAAGTGTTCCTCCAAACAAATCAACCAGGATTAAACTTCCTTTTGAAAATGCCTGAATCATTTCTACAAAAGTTTTTCGATATTGATCAATATCATCTCCTTCCTACAACGAAAACGCTGCTAAGTTCTCGCTGTCTCCAAAAAGCATTTTCGATGTTTCCAACAGGGAAAATGCAAATGCTCCGTGACTTAGCAAAATGATTCCCGGCAAAGTCTCGTTTATTTGTTCTGGCTTCACATACTTCACTATTTATTCCCCTTTGTTTTATTGATTGCGATCAAAAGTTCATTTATATGAACTTTTGTTCTTTCTGAGTTTATTATAATTCCCTGAGATATGTATGTCAATAGAAATTGCACATTTTTTCATTATATTGCTCTTATTCACTTTTTTCAAAAATCTAACATCGTTTTTCCATATCCGCAGCATTTCTCAAAATCCTGAATGAAGTCCTGTACAGCGTTCTCTGTGACTCCGTGGTATGTAAGCGTTTTCAAAGTATCAGGATTTACCGTCACAGATCCGCCCCCTGCTTTCGCCGCCATAAACGCCGGCATCACGAGGTAAACATCGGTTGCTGTCATAGAAATTCCTTCTTCATTTTCTCTTACATCCTAAAGGTCTTGATACTCAACGCTTGCATCATGACGAACTCTGGACAACAAAGACCAACAACTCTTTTTACTTTTGAAATCGTCTTCAAAGCTTTTCGCATGTCCTTCTATATTATTGTGCATATACATGCATTATAATGTTCTTTTGT
>ERZ1090880.1502-NODE-1504-length-11388-cov-11.251213_pt1 | contig 11388 bp, 11 predicted proteins | sample MGYA00478471_ERZ1090880 | MGnify/ENA primary metagenome ERZ1090880 (study PRJEB33644, sample SAMEA5815734) | chicken gut metagenome | biome: Chicken; feature: Gastrointestinal Tract; material: Caecum | place: Ireland | collected 2019-01-01 | study: A study of... | reverse complement strand
ACACGCAACCTACGGTTTTGGAGACCGCTACTCTACCGTTGAGCCACTCCCCTAAAAGTTTAACAACGTCTATGATTATATAATATCAGCACTTTTTAGTCAACTGTTTTTGGAGAAATAAAATGAAAAAACTGTTCAAATTGGGCATTATAGGCTGCGGCTTTATGGCGCAGTCGATACTTAAAGGGGTAATCTGTTCCGAGTTCCTCCGCGGGAAAAAGATTGTCGTAAGCGACCTTTCGGACGAATGTTTGGATAAGGCGGCCGACCTCGGTGCAAAGTGTACGAAAAATAATAAATATCTCGCGGAAAACAGCGAATATGTTCTCATTGCCGTAAAGCCGCAAAGTTTTGCAGAAGTCGCCGAAAGTCTCGGCGGCGCCGCGCCACAGAACGTAATCTCGATAATGGCGGGCGTAAAGCGCGATAAGATAAAGGCGGCGCTCGGCAGGGGGGTGCGCGTTGCCCGCTGTATGCCTAACCTGCCCTGTTCGATAGGCAGCGGGGTGATAGGCGTCGATATGACCGATTTCAATTCCGACCAGAAGGATATAGAGTTTATAAGCGGCGTATTAAACTGTCTCGGCACCGTACTCAGCGTGCGCGAAGAAAAGATGGACGCCGTGACCGGCATAAGCGGCAGCGGGCCAGCCTATGTGTTCATGTTTATCGACAGCCTTATCGATGCGGGTGTAAAGCAGGGGCTTACGAGAAACGAAGCCACAATTCTCGCCGTGCAGACGGTTATCGGCTCTGCCGAAATGGTGCAGAACAGCGATTCGCCTGTCCCCGAGCTCATAAAGCGCGTATGCAGCAAGGGCGGTACGACAATAGAGGCGGTAAAGGTGCTTGAAGACAGGAACTTCCGCGGAATAGTTGACGAAGCCGTGACGGCCTGCACTAAGCGTTCTAAGGAACTCTCGGAATAATCATGAAGAGAGTTACCCTGTTTACCGACGGCGCCTGCTCGGGCAATCCGGGGATAGGCGGCTGGGGCGCCGTGCTTATGTACAACGGGTTCGAGAAGCGCATCTCGGGCGCCGAACCCGAAACCACCAACAACAGAATGGAGATTACCGCGGTAATCGAAGGGTTGAAGTGTCTCAACCAGCCGTGCGAGGTCGACGTTTACAGCGATTCGGCATACACGGTGAACGCCTTTGCTTCGGGCTGGGTATACGGCTGGAAGAAGTCGGGCTGGAAAAAGGCAGACGGCAAACCCGTACTGAATTCCGACCTGTGGCAGGAACTGCTCGTTCTCACCCGGGTGCATACCGTGCATTTTAATAAAGTAAAGGGGCATGCGGATAACGAATACAACAATATCTGCGATAAGCTCGCCACCGACGCGATTAAAAATTACCGTTCCGGCAATGATGCGTAGCCTGCTTTTCACCACATTTTTGCCTTGTTATTATAAAATAAGCGCAAATTAAATATAATATCTTTATAAAGGCGATAAGAGGGTTTTCTGCTTAAGTACATACATTAAGATATAATGTAAGGCCGCAGGTATCGGCTGAACCATTACGCAAAACGGAAAATATGATGAAGGAAAGCACAAAATCGATTTTAATACACATTATCAACGTAACGGCGGTCGTCGCAGGCTGTGCCGGGGCTTGTGCTTTAATCGTCTTTGCTCTGCTTTACGACAGCATAGGTTTTATAAACGACCACCGCACGCTTCTTATATCGCTTGCGCTGGGGCTGATGTTCATCGTCATGCTGTGCACGCTCATATTTTATATCTTCGATTTCAAAACGCTTTACCGTCTTGCCGTATGTGTGGTAGTATGTCTCGTATTGTTTGCCGGAATTTTCTTCGCCGTATGCGCGACGGGCTTTATAAAGGAGATGACTAGCATAGAGGGCCTGCGCGAATTTCTGAGCAAGTCAAAAAGTTACGGCGTAACGGTTTGCGTGTTCATACTGCTGCAATTTCTGCAAGTCGTCGTTCTGCCTATTCCCAGCACGGTCACCGTTATGGCGGGCACGGCTCTCTTCGGCCCTTGGTGGTGTTCGCTTTACAGCTTTATAGGCATATTTGCAGGTTCGGTGGTCGCATTCGCCATCGGCAGGTGTCTCGGATACCGCGTGGTATGCTGGATAGTGGGCAAGGAAGACCTCGACAAGTGGCTTAAAAAGATAAAGGGGAAGGACTATCTGATTCTCTCTATAATGTTTCTTCTGCCGCTCTTCCCCGACGACGTACTCTGTTTTATCGCAGGGCTTTCGTCGATGACGTGGCCGTATTTCATAGTCATGATAATAATCACCCGCGCACTCGGAATCACTCTTTCGTCGCTCTCGTTCGAGTCTATCCCGTTCACGACGTGGTGGGGGCTTTTGTGCTGGGCGCTTATTATTGCGGCAGTGGTGGCGCTCTTCTATATAGTTATAAAATACTCCGACCAGATTGATAAATTTATAAAAACCAAGTTCAAGCTGAAGCTGAGGAAAACCAAAAGGAACGCGGATAAAAAGCGGTAAGGGAAATAAGCCTTTGCCGCTTTTGATTTTTTAATTTTGATTGAGTAAAATATTATCAATTTGTTGATTTTGTAATTCTTTTCTGATAAAATAAAGGGGAAGCGGATTTTTTCCGCAACGGGAGATTTTTATGGATAAGATTAAAAAGCTGCGCGAGCGCCGCGACGCCGTTAAGGCGGCGGGCAAGGGCGTCCGCGCCGATATCTCCGCGCTGTGTGATGAGGGCAGCTTTGTAGAGTTTTCCACTTTCAGCTTTTCAAAGAGCGACTTTTATCCCGAAGGCGCCTGCGGCGAGGGCGTGGTGGCAGGTTTCGTCACGATAGACGGATACCCGTTTTACGTCGTCGCGCAGAACGGCGAAGTGCTCGGCGGAGGTGTTTCGGAGGCCAACTGCAATAAGATAATGAAGTGCCTTTCGAGCGCGGAAAAGAGCGGCACGCCCGTCGTTTACATTCTCAATTCAAAGGGCGTGCGCGTAGGCGAGGGAGTAAACGTGCTCGAAGGGCTTGCCGGCGTTCTGTTGAAGGCCGCACAGCTCAAAGGTTCGGTGCTCCAGTTCTGCGTAATAAACGGCGAAGTTTACGGGCAGATTGCCGCTCTCGCGGGGATTTGCGATTTCAATTTCTTCATAAAGGATAAGAGCGTGCTTGCCGCAAACAGCCCGCTCGTAATTGCGGCTAAGAGCGGCGTAAACTCCCCGGCAAAGGAGATAGGCGGAGAGGCGGGGCTTGCAAAAACCAATCTCGTGACGTTCTCAGTAAGTTCCATGGCCGAAGTGCGCGAAAAGATAATTTCCGTCGCCTCGGCGGTATCGCCCGCGGTTATCGACAGCGACGAACTCAACGTAACCGTGGAGGAGCTCGACTCTGCGCCGACTGCTGAAAATATTTTAAAACTTTTCGATAATGGCGGATATGCCGAGATTGGCGCGCCTTTCGCTCCCGACGTTAAATGCGTACTCGGCAGAATGGGCGGCGTTGCCTGCGCGGCCGTAATTTTCGACGGCGAAGAGGGCGTAAAGCTCAACGCGCGAAAGGTAAAGAAGATAAAGGACTTTGCCGAACTCGCCTGCTGCCGCGAATTGCCGCTTGTATTCTTCGTCAACTGCATAGGTCTGTGTCCCTGCCTGAACAATCACGACAGCCTTGTTTTAAAGGAAGTCGCAGAGCTGATAAACGTGCTCGATTGCTGCGATAAAAAGCTCTCAGTTATAAGCGGAAAGGCGGTAGGGCTGGGGTACACGCTCTTTGCGGCGAAAAATATGGGCTACGACTATACGCTCGCATTCGCAAACGCCAGAGTTGCGCTCTTCGACGGGGTTCAGGGTGCGGAGATTGAGCTTGCCGGCGAAAGCGGCGACAAAAAGTCGCTTGCGGAGCGTTACGGCGACGAAAACTCCGACCCGATTAACGCCGCGAAGAACGGATATATCGACAACATTATAGAACCTGCGTTTGCAAAGCAGTACATAGTTTCCTGCCTGCAGACGCTCGTAAACTGAGGTGCGCGGATATGAACAGTGCGCTTTTGGACATAGTGCAGGGCGACAACGGCAGTTATTACTTCGAAAACGCCGCCGAGAGCCTGATTTACGCATTCATCGGCATAGTCGTGGTTTTTGCCGGAATTGCGCTGTTGATTGGAATACTTTATCTCGTCAGCTTTATAATCAAAAAGGTTGAAAAGATAAAACTTCCCTCGTCGGGACATGAGCAAACGCCTTCTTCCGAAGGCACGGCGGACGACGAACTTCCTGACGAAGTTAAGGCGGCGATTGTCGCCGCGGTAATGGCTTATTATGCGGAAGAAAAGCCGCAGTGCGAATTTGTCGTAAAGAGAATCAAAAGGTTATAAGGAGAGGAGATATGCGCAATTTTATCGTTACGATAGACGGAAAGAGTTATTCGGTAGGCGTCGAAGAGGTTGAGGGAACGAATGCGCCCGCAGCCGTTCCCGCTGCACAGACTGCCGCGCCCGAAAAAGCGGCTAAAGCGGCACTCCCCGGGGGCGGCGAAAAACTGCTTTCGCCCTTCCCCGGCATGATAAAGAATCTGCTCGTCGAAAACGGAGCAAAAGTGAAAAAGAATCAGCCCGTGATAGTTCTGGAGGCCATGAAGATGGACAACGACATAACTTCACCCTGCGACGGCACGGTTACATTTGCCGTGGCAAAGGGGGCAAATGTTGAAACGGGCACCGTTCTCGCGGTTATAAGCTGAGCGGAGGTAAAAAATGCATAGTTTGCTTGCGGTAGACGTCGGCGGTATTTTTTCCGGACTCTACGAGCAGATGGGGTTTATGAACGGCGACTGGCAGAACTACGTCATGCTGCTCATTTCGTTCGTTTTGATGTACCTCGCCATCGTAAAGAAGTTCGAGCCGCTTCTTCTGCTGCCGATAGCTTTCGGTATGTTTCTGATAAACATTCCCGGTGCTTCCGAACAGCTCTGGGGCACTTATCCGACCGACCCCGAAACGGGTGAGGTGATAAGCAATGCCTACGACGACGTCGAAAACCGCGGTCTTTTGTGGTATCTGTACTTCGGCGTGGATAAGGTAATTTATCCGCCGCTTATTTTCCTCGGCATCGGCGCGATGACCGATTTCGGCCCCCTGATAGCCAATCCAAAGAGCATGATAATAGGCGCGGGCGCCCAGCTCGGAATATTCGTCGCGTTCGTGCTCGCAATACTTCTCGGCTTTTCAGTTGCGGCAGCGGCTGCAATCGCGATGATTGGCGGCGCCGACGGCCCTACTGCGATATACGTAACCAAGATACTTTCTGAATCATATCTGCCTGCGATAGCCATCGCGGCATACTCGTACATGGCGCTCATTCCTATAATACAGAAGCCGCTCATGCGCCTTCTGACAACCAGGAAAGAGCGCGTCATAAAAATGGAGCAGCTGCGCACGGTATCCAAGCTCGAGAAGGTGCTGTTCCCGCTGATAGTTACTCTGGTCGTCGGCATAATTCTGCCCTCGGCGATTGCGCTTTTAGGCATGCTCATGCTCGGCAACCTGTTCAGGGAATCGGGCGTGGTTGAAAGGCTCTCTTCGCAGGTGCAGAACGGGCTTATGAATACCATTACGGTATTTTTAGGCATCTCCGTCGGCTGTAAGGCAACGGGCGAAATGTTCCTCGCGCTCGAAACGCTCGAAATTATAGGCCTCGGACTTTTATCGTTCGTGTTCGGCACGATAGGCGGCCTGCTCGTCGCCAAGCTCATGTGCAAGCTCACAAAGGGCAAGATAAATCCTCTGATAGGTTCTGCTGGCGTGTCGGCTGTGCCGATGGCGGCGCGAATATCTGAGGACGTCGGGCGGGAGTACGACCCGCAGAATCACCTTTTGATGCACGCCATGGGGCCGAACGTTGCGGGTGTAATTGCGTCTGCTGTCGCCGCAGGCTTCCTGCTTGCATGCTTTACCGCTTTTGCCGACGTCGGAACGGTGTCTGCCGTGCTCGAAGCGGTCGGCGCAGCGGCCTGAACCTCTGCGTAAATTACGGTGCGGCGTTTGCCGCGATAAATTATAAGGAGTAAAAAATGTCTGAAAATAATAAAACTCCGCATAAAGTTATGATTACCGATACCATTCTGCGCGACGCGCACCAGTCGCTCGCCGCAACGAGAATGCGTTTCGACGAAATGGAGCCCGTTCTTTCACAGCTCGATGAGATAGGCTATTATTCCTTAGAAGCGTGGGGCGGGGCCACGTTCGACAGCTGCCTCAGATATCTCTGCGAGGACCCGTGGGATAGGCTCAGAAATCTGAAAAAATACCTCAAAAAGACGCCCATACAGATGCTTTTGCGCGGGCAGAATCTTTTGGGTTACCGTCATTATGCCGACGACGTGGTCGAAAAGTTCGTCGAAAAGGCAATCGAAAACGGCATCGGCGTGATAAGGGTGTTCGACGCGCTCAACGACGCGAGAAACCTCGAAACTTCGATGAAGGCAATAAAGAAGTACGGCGAAGGCAAGTGCGTGTGCGAAGCGGCGATATCCTATACGACCAGCCCCGTACATACGACGGAATACTTCGTAAAGCTTGCAAAAACGTTCGAAGATATGGGCGCCGACAATATCTGCATAAAGGATATGGCAAACCTGCTGCTTCCTTTTACGGCGTACGACGTCGTAAAGAAGATAAAGGAGGAGCTGAGACCCGAAACGAAAGTGCACCTGCACACGCACAATACTACCGGTACGGGCGACATGATAAACCTGATGGCGATACAGGCGGGGGCAGACATTGTAGACTGTGCCCTCTCGCCGCTCGGAAACGGTACGTCGAATCCCGCGACCGAACCTTTGGTTGCAACTTTAAAGGGCACGCCGTACGATACGGGCATAGACATAATCAAGCTCCTGCCGATAGTCAACCACTTCAACAAGGTTGCGGCAAGGCTTGAAAAGGATGGATATCTCTCCGCGCGCGTCAGAAAGATAGACATAAACACGCTCCTTTACCAGGTGCCCGGCGGTATGCTCTCCAACCTCATAAGCCAGCTTAAAGCGGCGGGCAAGGAGGATAAACTTATGGAGTGCCTCAAAGAAGTTCCCGTCGTAAGGAAGGACTGCGGATATCCGCCCCTCGTTACGCCGTCGAGCCAGATAGTCGGCACGCAGGCCGTCTGGAACGTGCTTTCGGGCAGATACAAAACGCTTACCGCGCAGTATAAAGACCTTATTCTGGGTAAGTATGGCAAGGTTCCGGGCGAAGTATCGCAGGAAGTTTTAAAGTTGTGCACGGCGCACGGCGAGGAGCGTATAACCTGCCGTCCCGCCGACCTTTTGTCGGACGAGATGCAAAAGCTCACCGAAGAGGTGAAGAAAGACGGCTTCTATGAAAAAGAAGAGGACGTTTTGAGCTATGCGCTCTTCCCCGAAGTTTCCACAAACTTTTTCAAGTGGCGCAAGGCGCGCGAGGTGGGCGTAGACAACGACATGGCTAAAAACGCCGACGGGGTTTATCCCGTATAAAATATAATTATAAACGGCGGGAGCGCGGAGCGCGTTCCCGCTTTTTAAGGTAAAGATGAAAATTGCGGTAATAGGCGGAGGAGCCGCCGGACTTATGGCTGCGCATGCTGCAGCGGAAGGCGGCGCCGACGTGACCTTATTCGAAAGAAACGAAAAGTGCGGCAAAAAAATATATATAACCGGTAAAGGCAGGTGCAACGTAACCAACGACTGCGACCCGCAGGAATATCTTACGCACGTCGTCCGCGGAGGCAAATTTCTTACGGGCGCCGTATATTCCTTTCCGCCGCGTTCGCTTATGGAGTATCTCGAACGGGGCGGCCTTAAACTTAAAACAGAGAGAGGGAACAGAGTTTTTCCCGAATCGGACAAGGCGAGCGACGTTACCAAGTGCCTCGAAAAATATTGCCGAAACGCGGGCGTAGAATTCAGATTTGATGAAAAGGTGCTTAAATTACTCATTTTGAATAGTACTATGCGTGGTATAATTACTGAAAATGGTGAGTACTTTTTCGATAAAGTGATAGTTTGCACGGGCGGGAAGAGTTATCCCTCGACAGGTTCCGACGGCGACGGGTATAAATTTGCCGCCATGGCGGGACATAACGTCATTGCCCCCGTGCCCTCGCTGTGCGGCGTAAACCTTAAAGAAAATTACTTCAAAGGGATGCAGGGGCTTTCGCTCAAAAACGTAGGTTTAAAGGTTTATATCGGCGGAAAATTAAAGAAGGAGCTCTTCGGCGAAATGCAGTTCACGCACTTCGGTGCGTCGGGGCCGCTTGTTTTTACGGCAAGCGCGCTGATAAACCGCGAAAAGAACGAAAATGTAAAACTCGTTCTCGATTTCAAACCCGCGCTTTCGCCCGAACAGCTCGACGCGCGCATATTGCGCGATTTTACCGCCGAAAAAAATAAGGACGTTTCCAACTGTTTAAAGGCTCTCCTGCCGTCGTCGGCGATTCTTCCCGTGCTGCAAAGGTGCGGAATCGCGCCCGAAAAAAAAGTAAATTCCGTAACGCGCGGCGAACGTTCGGCTTTGTTGACAAATATTAAAAATTTTGATATGCTTTTTCTGTCGCTCAGGGGCTTTGAAGAGGCCGTCGTTACGAGCGGCGGGGTCGACCTCAAAGAGATTGACACGAAAACCATGGAGAGCAAGCTTGTAAAGGGGCTTTATTTCTGCGGGGAAGTGCTCGACTGCGACGCATTCACGGGCGGCTTCAATCTGCAGATAGCCTTTTCGACGGGCTACGCCGCGGGGCGCGCCGCGGCAAAAGCTTAAAAAGCGCGAAAAGTCCGGAGTACTTTCGCACTTTCGGATTCTTAAACCTTAATTTTAATACTCATCTTTGGCGGAGGGAAATATGATTGCCATACGCGGAGCCACGACGATTTCCGCCGATACCCCGGAGGATATACGGGGAGCGGTTAAAGAACTTCTCATTGAAATAAAGAGCGCCAACGGGCTCGAAATTGAAAACATAGTCTGCATAATGCTTTCGAGCACTGCCGACATAACGTCGTTTTATCCCGCAAAAGCTGCGAGAGAGGCAGGATTCGGCGGCTGTCCGCTCTTTTCTTCTCTCGAACCGCCCATCGAGGGCGCGCTGAAACTCTGCATAAGAGTTATGATTCTCGCCGAATCGGACAAAAAGCCTGTGCCCGTATATCTCCGCGGCGCAACAAATTTAAGGCGCGACATTACCAAAAAGCTCGTTATCGCGCTCGACGGCCCCGCAGGGAGCGGTAAGAGCACCGCGGCCAAAAATCTCGCCAGAGAGTTAAATATTCTGTATCTCGATACGGGCGCAATGTACCGCGCCTGTGCGCTCGAATGCGTAAACAGGGGAATAGATTTGTCGGACGAGAGCGCCGTAAAGGCGGTTATGGACGATATCGACCTGAAAATAGAGTATTCGGGCGGCAGGCAGATTACCGTACTCGGCGGCAAGGACGTATCGGAGGAGATACGCCGTCCCGAAATATCCGGCCTTGCGTCAAAAGTTTCTGCTTACGGCTGCGTAAGGCGCAAGATGGTCGAAATGCAGCGCCGCATCGCTGCGACAATGTCGTGCGTGATGGACGGCAGAGATATCGGAACGAACGTTCTGCCCAATACTGAACATAAATTTTACGTGACGGCGTCGGTCGAAGTCCGCGCAAAGCGCCGCTACGACGAGGACAGGGCGAAGGGATACGATGTCTCTTACGAAAATATAGTAAAAGAAATCCGCGAGCGCGACAAGCGCGACAGCGAGAGGGAAATTGCCCCGCTGCGCTGTGCGGAGGACGCCGTAGTCGTCGATACTTCTTCCATGACCCCCGAAGAGGCGGTCGAGTTTATAAAGAATAAAATTCAGGAAAAAATTTGAGTATGGAAACAGAAAACGCTGAAAAAACACATAAACTCAAGGAAAAAGAACGCAAAAAACAGGAGCGGGCCGACAGGGCTTTCGTGCGCTGGTTTGCCTTTCTCCGTTTTGCCGAAAAAATTTTAAGGGTATTCGTGCCCTACAAAAGGCACAATGCAGTCGAAAAGTATGAAGACAGACCTTATATAATGCTGTGCAACCATTTCAGCATGCTCGACGTAATGTATCCCTGCGCGGCGATAAATAAGCCTGTTCACTTCATGGCAAAAAAGGAACTCTGGGACAACGGAGGCTTTCTGAAATGGTTCTGCATAAAGTGCAGGTGCATTCCCGTGAGCCGCGACGGTTCTGCTTCCGACGTAAAGGCGATAATGCAGGCCATGAAATATCTCAAAAACGGGGAGAACATACTCATTTTCCCCGAGGGCACGCGCAATAAAGAAAACGTCGACATGCTCCCGTTCAAGGGAGGATTTGCCGCGATTGCGCTTAAAACAAGAACGCCGATAATTCCCATAGTTCAGTCGGGCAAAGCAGGCTTGTTCAAAAAGAATCACGTATTTTTCGGCGCCCCCGTGGAATTTCCCGAATACTACGGCAAAAAGATAACCGAAGAGGAGATTGCCGACTGTGAAAAGCGCCTCCGCGACATGATGGTAAAAACCCGCACCGACTTTTTAGCCGCAGAGGCGGAAAAGAAGAAAAAGAAGGCAAAAAAAGACTAAATGAACGTAATACTTGCAAAAAACAGCGGCTTCTGCAGGGGTGTGCGCCGCGCGGTCGACGCGGCAATGCACGCAGACGGCCGCAATACTTTTGTTCTGGGCGAAATAATCCATAACAAAGAAGTTATAGAGAGCATCGAAAAGAGGGGCGTAAAGTCTGTCGGCAGCCTCGGCGAAGTTCCCGACGGAGCAACCGTCATTTTTCGTTCGCACGGCGTTCCCGAGAGCTTTTACGGCGAGTGCGAAAGGCGCGGAATCAAGGTGCTCGACTGTACCTGCGAATTCGTGCGCAAAACCCAGAACATCGTGCGCGAACAACATGCGCTCGGAAAGGAAATAATTATTATCGGCGAACCGACGCATCCCGAAGTAGTGGGTTTGCAGGGATGGTGCGGCAATTCGGCCCATGTTATAAACTCGGTGGAAAGTCCTCTGCCCGACCTTGTGGGGAAAGACGTCTGTGTAGTGTCCCAAACGACCTTTTCGGTTGAAAAATTTGAAAAAATAATAGAAAATATAAAAAAACAGCGTGAAAAAACAGTTGCCGTTTTCAAAACTATTTGTTATACTACTATAGGACGTCAGTCGGAAGCCGAAGAAATTGCAGAAAAGTGCGATGCGGTTCTCGTAATCGGCGGACTAAACAGCAGCAATACGAATAAGCTGTTCGAGGTCGCTTCAAAGAAATGCGCGCACGTTTTCAGACTTGCAAACGCGACGGATTTCGACTACTCCGTATTAAAAATTTTTTTAAATGTAGGTATCGTTTCAGGGGCATCAACCCCGGATGCCCAAACCCGGGAGGTTCTT
>ERZ1090880.1498-NODE-1500-length-11413-cov-5.122117_pt1 | contig 11413 bp, 8 predicted proteins | sample MGYA00478471_ERZ1090880 | MGnify/ENA primary metagenome ERZ1090880 (study PRJEB33644, sample SAMEA5815734) | chicken gut metagenome | biome: Chicken; feature: Gastrointestinal Tract; material: Caecum | place: Ireland | collected 2019-01-01 | study: A study of the... | reverse complement strand
AGTGCAAGCAGCGGCCAAAGCCTGGGACGCACACGGGGCACAGACCCTTCTGCTGACCAAGGCTATTGAATACCTGAAAACCCCTGTGGTGGAGCACACCGGCAACGAGTGGAAACAGCGCAAAGATGGCTCCTGGGAGATCAGCAACCTGGTCTACAAAATGACTTTCAGCATCATCAAGTTTAGGGATGAGTGGAAGTTGTCCTGGGAACTGCAATACACCGCCCCCGGCCTCGCTCAGGTAAAATACCACTCCTACTATGACCGGGGGCCCAAAAAGCGGATCGTGTATGAGGGTGCGAAAAAGTATAAGACCCTGGCAGGGGCACAGAAGTATATCCAGAGCAAATTTGACCAGTATGCGGAATATTTTGAGAGTATTTCTCCCCCGATTCCCATAGAGGCAAAGGCGTTGTTCTGCGTCAACGGCCAACTGTTGCAAGGCTACTCCGTCCTGCGCACTCCCCCGGCCAGGGGGGAAGTCACGGTCAGCGACCTTCTGGACTGTCTGGATGAGGCGGATATGGAGGTTTCGCCCCCACCGGAGCAGGCCGTACCCAGCGGAGGTGAGGTTCAGCCGGAGACGCCGGTACAAGCGCCGCCGGAACTGGCCGCAGGGCCTCCGCCATCGGAGCGAAAGCAGAAACCGCCGCCTGCCAAGCCCGCCCCTGCCGCCAAGAAGAAGGGGCCGTTGAAAAAACGGCCTGCACTGGTGCGATAGGAGGGCGGGTATGGCATACACGCATATCACCCCTGGCTGGGAGATCGAAATGTCCGCCCATTACTATTCGGATAAAAACGCGGACCGTGTCGCGGAACTGATCCAACTGCCGCGGGAGGAATTAGCTGCCATGGAGGAGGCCAGCGTGGCAAAGGAAAAAACCATTTTCTCCAAATGTTCTGAGATCGAGACCGAATGGAAGAAACAGGCGGCGGAGACGGCGGCGCTCCGTAAGGCAAGAGAGTATTTGCGGGCCCTGCCGGTGGAGCACACGTCCAACCAGTGGAAAGTCAATCAATTCGGCTGGCACGTATTGAGCAACATGGTGTATAAAATGTCGTATCGCGTGTCCGAGCATAAGAAGCCGGATGGAACTCTTATCAACTGCGCTTTATCCTGGGATATTCATTATAATACGCTCCAGCATCCTACTCCCGACTACACCGGCCCCGGCTGGAAGATCGCTGGGCAGAGCGACAAAGTGTTTGCCACTAAGGAGGAAATGGAGCGATACCTGCAAGGCCGGATCAAAGCCTACGCCCACCTGTTCACGGAAATTTCCCCACCTATCCCACAGGATCAAAAGGGCCGGTTTTGCGTCAACGGTGTTTTGCTCCCAGGCTACACCGTGGAGGTCCCGGAGCGCACGCCCCAAGAGGTGGCGGATGACCTTCTCTCCCTTCTGGAGGACGGGGACCTGCCGGAGCAGTCGGAGGGCGACCCCCCCTTCACCGCCGTCTGAAAAAGCGGGATCGCCTCTTGAAACGCAGGCTGCTGCCCCACATGAGCGCCGCAGCCCCAAAGAAGATCCAAAAACCGCACATAAAAAGAAACCGCAGCCCTTGAAAAAGCGCAGCACCGCCCCCACACGGTAGACAGCGGCGCAGTGCGCCGCTGTCCGCGCAAGCATAGCATTTTGGTGTCAAAATGCACTCACAGGGATGAAGCTATGACCCTTTACCAATTTTCGGTTGGACTCGTCTGCGTAGAATTCTCCGCTAAACAAGCCCTGATCCTTTTGTACTTGCTGCCCTATGTTCTTTTACGCCCGTTTTCTCCGGGTTTCAGGCGCCTGCAACGTCTCCCTTGTCAAAAGGCACCTCAGGCGATGGTGTTTTTTCTGCCGTTTATTCTTCCGCCGTCATGTTGCTGTTGACCACATTGAAATGGTGGTTCACCGCCAGCATCAGGTGGGTCTTGTCCCGGCGGCGCAGGGCGTCCACCATCTGCTCGTGGGCGTACTGGAGCTGATTGCCGGTGCGGGGATTCTGGAGGATCCGGCGGCGCATGTCGCTGATGAACCGGTCGATGGTGGAGGACAGGGCCCGGAGAATCTGAATGATGAGCTGATTGCCCGAAATGGCGGCAATCTCGTCGTGGAGCTGCTTGTCCAGCTGGGCCCCCATCTCCGGCGGGCAGGCGGTCATCTGCCGCACCAGGCTGTCCAGCCGGTCCACCTGGCTGTCGGTGATCCGGTCCACCGCCAGCAGCGCCGCCTGCAGCTCCAGCCCCGACCGCAGCTCGGCCAGCTGGTGGTAGTCAATCTGCTGGAGCAGAATGAGCATGTCAAAGGAATCCTGCAAATTGCGCTGGATGTTGCAGCTGATGAAATTGCCCGCCCCCTGGCTGCTCACCAGAAAGCCCATGTGCTCCAGCAGGCGGACGGCCTCCCGCACGGAATTGCGGCTGATGCCCAGCTGCTCGGCCAGCTCCCGCTCGGGGGGCAGGGACTGGCCCAGGGTGAGCTTGCCATCCCGGAGGGCGTCCTCCAAATAGGTCAGTACGTGCTCGTAGGATTTCTGCTGTTCCACCATATGCTCAGCCTCCCTTTCCAAACGATATCTGTGGACTTGTCAGATTGTAACCATTATACCACATCAGTCAACAAGTTGTAAAAGTAGTGCCAATTCGAAAAACTGGTAGGGCCAAAATTGCACAAAAATGACACTAGGAAACTTATGCACCCATACAAATTTAGCTTAAATGCCAATTAAAGCCGGATATTCCCTTGACATTTTGCCGTCATGCGCCTAATATTGCTTTTGAAAAAAGCAAACGGGTGCGTATAGATTTTCTTTTGGTTCTACCATAAGAATGACGGTGTAAGGGAGTGTCTGGCTGTGTTTGTGCGGTTTGTGCTTGCTCTGCTTCCCATCCTCTGGCTGGCTGTGGCCCTCAGCGTCTGGAAACGCCCCGCCTATCAGGTCTGCCCCCTGGCGCTGGCGCTTACCGTGCTGCTGGCCCTGTTCTACTGGAAGAGTCCGGGGACGGAGGTTTTGACCGGCGGCCTGGAGGGAGCCGTCATGGCCCTGTGGCCCATCTCGCTGGTGATCGTGGCGGCGGTGTTCACCTATAATCTGACGGTGCGCACCGGGGCCATGGAGCGCATCAAGGGGATGCTCACCGCGGTGACCCGGGACAAACGGGTGCTGGTGCTCCTGATCGCCTGGGGCTTTGGGGGCTTTATGGAGGGCATGGCGGGCTTCGGCACCGCGGTGGCCATTCCGGCAGGCATCCTGTGCGGCCTGGGCTTCGACCCCATCTTCTCCGCTCTGGTATGTCTGGTGGCCAACGCCACCCCCACCGCCTTCGGCTCCATCGGCATCCCCACCATCACCGCCGCCTCGGTGGCGGGACTGGAGGCCGGCCCCACCGCGGTGGTGGTGGTGCTCCAGCTGGCCCTGATGGTGGTGCTCACCCCCCTGCTGATGGTGATGATGACCGGCGGCGGGGTCCGGGCCCTGAAGAGGGTCTGGCCGGTGGCCCTGGGCTCCGGAGTGGCCTTCGTGATCCCCGAGTTTCTCACCGCCAAGTATGTGGGGGCGGAGCTGCCGGCGGTCACCGGCTCGGTAGTGTGCATGGTGGTAACCATCCTTCTCTCCAAGCTGCTCAAGGGGGAACCCCCCGCCCAATACGCCCTGCCCAGGACCCAGGCGCAGACCGGCCTCCCCGTCACCTGGTCCCCCTTCATCCTGATCTTCGTGCTGCTGCTGGCCACCTCCAGCCTGGTACCCCCCATCCATAACCTGCTGGCGGCCGTCAAAAGCGACGTGGTGATCTACTCCGGCCAGGGGGCCAGCCCCTATACCTTCTCCTGGGTCAATACCCCCGGCGTACTGATCTTTATCGCCGCCTTTGTGGGCGGCGCCCTGCAGAAGGCCAGCCTGAAGGTGATGGGCCAGGTGCTGTGGGCCACCCTGAAGCAGATGTCCAAGACCATCATCACCCTGGTGTCCATCCTGGCGGCGGCCAAGATCATGGGCTACTGCGGCATGACCAGTGACATCGCCGCCTTCCTGGTGGCGGTCACCGGGTCGGCCTACCCCATTGTGGCCCCCCTCATCGGCTCCATCGGCACCTTCGTCACCGGCAGCGCCACCTCCGCCTCGGTGCTATTCAGCGGCCTGCAGGCGGAGACCGCCTCCGCCCTGGGGATGGACGCCGTCTGGCTGGTGGCCGCCAACACCATCGGCGCCACGGCGGGCAAGATCATCTCCCCCCAGAGCATCTCCATCGCCACCGCCGCCACCGATACGGTGGGGCAGGAGAGTACCATCTTGCGGAAATCCATCGGATATTATATCCTGTTTGTAGTGGTGTTCGGTCTCATCGCGCTGCTGGCCCACCCGCTGGCGGCCCTGGTTCTGTGACCGGCGCACCGGAAGGAGGAACGGCATATGGCGCAACTCAAACTGCCCTTTGGCCGGGGGCACATCACGGCGGACATCCCCGACGGCCGCCTGGCCGGGGTGCTCCAGTCCAGGGCCCACAGCTATCAGGCCAAGGCGGACCAGCCGGAGCTGGTGCGTCAGGCCCTGGAAAACCCCATCGGCTCCCCCCGCCTGCGGGAGCTGGCGGCGGGCAAGAACAAAGTGGTCATCCTCAGCAGCGACCACACCCGCCCGGTACCCAGCAAGGTGATCCTGCCCCAGCTGGTGGAGGAACTCCGGGCGGGAAATCCCGACGCGGAGATCACCGTACTGGTGGCCACCGGCTTCCACCGGCCCACCACCGAGGCCGAGCTGCTGGACAAATACGGCGAGACGCTTTACCGCCACTCCGGGCTGCGCTTCGTCATCCATGAGAGCGGTAAAAAAGAGGACATGGTCCACCTGGGCACCCTGCCCTCCGGCGGGGAACTGCTTATCAACAAGCTGGCGGCGGAGGCCGACCTGCTGGTGGGAGAGGGCTTCATCGAGCCCCACTTCTTCGCCGGGTTCTCCGGCGGCCGCAAGAGCGTGCTGCCGGGGGTGTCCAGCCGGGAGACCGTGCTGGCCAACCACTGCTCCGCCTTTATTGACAGTCCCAATGCCCGCACCGGCATCCTGGACGGCAACCCCATTCACCGGGATATGCTGTATGCCGCCCAGCAGGCCAAGCTGGCTTTTATCTGCAACGTGGTCATCGACGCTGACAAGCGGGTGATCGCCGCCTTCGCCGGACACTTCGACCAGGCCCACCGGGCAGGGTGCGCCTTTGTAGACCAGCTCTCCGGCGTGGATGCGGTTCCCGCTCCCATCGTCATCACCACCAACGGGGGCTACCCCCTGGACCAGAACCTGTACCAGTCGGTGAAGGGCATGACGGCGGCGGAGGCCACCTGCGCCCCCGGCGGGGTGATCATCATGGTCTCCGCCTGCAGCGACGGCCACGGCGGCCAGTCCTTCTACGACACCTTCGCCCATGAGCCGGACAACCGGAAGATCATGGACCGGTTCCTGGCCACCCCCAGCGACCGCACCATCCCCGACCAGTGGGAGGCCCAGATCCTGTGCCGGGTGCTCCTGCAGCACCCCGTCATCCTGGTGACTCAGGCCCCCCGGGAGATGGTGGAGGCCATGCACCTCCACTGGGCGGCCGACCTGCCCGCCGCCATTGCCCTGGCCGACCGGCTGCTGGGTAAGGCAGACAGCCCCATCACCGTCATTCCCGACGGGGTTTCGGTCATCGTACGCAAGTAAAGGCAAATCCGATGTGATGTTATCAAATAAAGGGGAGCGTTTTTATGAGCCAGTACAACAAGGTCACCCCCGAGCTGATTGAGGCCCTGAAGGCCGCCGTGCCTGGCCGGATCAGCGTGAACGGGGACATCAACGAGGACTTTTCCCACGACGAAATGCCCATCTACGGCAAGGCCATGCCCGAGGTGGTGGCGGAGTGCCTGACCACCGAGGAGGTGGCCGCCGTCATGAAGCTGTGCAACGAGAACCGGGTGCCCGTCACCCCCCGGGGCGCCGGCACCGGCCTCACTGGCGGCGCGGTGGCCATCCACGGCGGCGTGGTTCTGTCCACCACCAAGATGAACAAGATCCTCTCCTACGACACCGAGAACATGGTGGTCCGGGTCCAGGCGGGCGTGCTGCTCAACGACCTGGCGGAGGACGCCGCCAAGCAGGGTTTCCTCTATCCCCCCGATCCCGGCGAGAAGTTCGCCACCCTGGGGGGCAACGTGGCCACCAACGCCGGCGGCATGCGGGCGGTGAAGTACGGCGCCACCCGGGACTATGTGCGGGCCATGACGGTGGTGCTGCCCACCGGCGAGATCGTCCATCTGGGGGCCAGCGTGTCCAAGACCAGCTCGGGCTACTCCCTGCTCAACCTGATGATCGGCTCCGAGGGCACCCTGGGCATCATCACCGAGCTCACTCTCAAGCTCATCCCCGCCCCCAAGGAGGTCATCAGCCTGGTGGTGCTCTACGAGAACCTGGAGGACTGCATCTCCACCGTGCCCAAGCTGATGATGGCCAACCTCCACCCCCAGGCCCTGGAGTTCATGGAGCGGGAGATCGTCCGCCTGTCCGAGAGCTACCTGGGCAAGAGCACCTTCCCTCAGACCTTTGAGGGCACCGACGTCAACGCCTACCTGCTGGTCACCTTTGACGGCGAGAACGAGGATCAGCTCACCGAAATTATCGAGCAGGCCTCCGAGGTGGTGCTGGAGGCGGGCGCCCTGGACGTGCTGGTGGCCGACACTCCCCAGCTGAAGAAGGACGCCTGGGCCGCCCGGTCCACCTTCCTGGAGGCCATTGAGGCCAACACCAAGCTGCTGGACGAGTGCGACGTGGTGGTGCCGGTGAACCAGATCGCCCACTATGTCACCTACATCAAGGAGATCTCCGAAGGCTACGACTTTGAGGTCAAGAGCTTCGGCCACGCCGGCGATGGCAACCTGCACATCTACACCTGCTCCAACGACATGGAGCTGGCCGCGTTTGAACAGCAGGTGGCCGACTTTATGGAGAAGGCCTACGCCAAGGCCACCGAGCTGGGCGGCCTGATCTCCGGCGAGCATGGCATCGGCCACGGCAAGCTGGACTACCTGGCTCAGATGGTGGGCCCGGTCAACATGCGTCTGATGCGCGGCATCAAGGAGGTCTTTGACCCCAATCTGGTGCTCAATCCCGGCAAGGTCTGCTACAAGCTGTAATAGAAAGACGACTTACATAGAAGGAGGAACCCGTTATGGCATATCTGATTTCGGAAGAGGCTCAGGAGCTGCTGGGCGCTGTCAAGGAGTTCTGTGAGAAGGAAGTCAAGGAGCAGTGCAAGGAGTACGACCGCTCCGGCGAGTGGCCCAAGGAGATTTACGACAAGGCCATCGAGATGCAGCTGCACATGCTGGAGGTGCCCGAGGAGTACGGCGGCATGGGCCTGAGCCGGGTGGACGTGGCCGCCCTGTTTGAGGAGATGGCCAAGGCCGACGCCGGCTTTGCCACCACCATCTCCGCCAGCGGCCTGGGCACCAAGCCGGTGCTGATCGCCGGCAGCGAGGAGCTGAAGAAGCGGGCCTGCCAGCTGATCGTGGACGGTGGCTTCGGCGCCTTCTGCCTCACCGAGCCGGGCGCCGGCTCCGACGCCAGCGCCGGCAAGACCACCGCCGTGAAGGACGGCGACAGCTACATCCTCAACGGCCGCAAGTGCTTCATCACCAACGGCGGCATCGCCTCCTTCTACTGCGTCACCGCCATGACCGACAAGTCCGCCGGCGTGAAGGGCATGTCTATGTTCTTTGTGGAGGCCGGCACCCCCGGCCTGTCCACCGGCCACGAGGAGGACAAAATGGGCATCCGCACCTCCAACACCTGCGACGTGGTGTTTGAGGACTGCCGCATCCCCGCCTCCAACCTGATCGGCGCGGAGGGCAAGGGCTTCTCCATCGCCATGAAGACCCTGGACCAGGCCCGGACCTGGATGGGCTGCGTGGCCACCGGCATCGCCCAGCGGGCCATGGAGGAGGCCATCGCCTACGGCAAGGAGCGCATCCAGTTCGGCAAGCCCGTGCTGAAGAACCAGGCCCTCCAGTTCAAGGTGGCCGACATGGCCATCAAGATCGAGACCGCCCGCCAGATGGTGGCCCACTCCCTGACCCTGATGGATCAGGGCCTGCCCTACTCCAAGGAGTCCGCCATCGCCAAGTGCTACGCCTCCGACATCGCCATGGAGGTGGCCTCCGAGGCCATCCAGATGTTCGGCGGCTACGGCTACAGCCGGGAGTACCCGGTGGAGAAGCTGCTGCGGGACGCCAAGATCTTCCAGATCTTTGAGGGCACCAACGAGGTGCAGCGCATCGTGGTGGCCAACAACACCATCGGCAAATTCTAAGGCGGGGAGCGTAACGACATGGAAATTCTGGTATGTCTCAAGCAGGTGCCCGACGACTCGGTGGAGCTCCACCTGAAGCCCGGCACCCAGGAGGTGAACCTGGAGGGGGTCACCCCCGTGGTCAACGCCTTTGACACCTACGCTCTGGAGATGGCCACCCGCCTGAAGGAGGCGGTGGGCGGCAGCATCACCGCCATCACCATCGGCCCCGAGGGGGCCAAGGACGCGGTCAAGACCTGCCTGGCGGTGGGGGCCAATCAGGGCTGCCTCATCACCGACCCCTCCTTCGAGGGGGCGGACACCCTGGGCAAGAGTAAGATCCTGGCCGCCGCCATCCGCAAGCTGGAGGCCGACGCCGGCAAGCCCTTCGACCTGATCTTCTGCGGCCGGGAGGCCACCGACAAGGCCTCCGGCCAGGTGGGCCCCCAGCTGGCCGAGGCCCTGGGCGTGGGGGTGGTCACCGACCTGGTGGACATCCAGCAGACCGACGCCGGCGTGCAGGCCAAGCAGGAGACCGAGGAGGGCTACCGCCTGGTGGACGCCCCCCTGCCCTGCGTGGTCACCGTAAACAAGCCCCCCTATGATCCCCGCTATCCCACCATCAAGAGCAAGCTGGCCGCCCGCAAGATGCCCATTCCCACCCTGGACGCCGCCGCGCTGGGCGGCGTGGCCCCCGGCGCCGCCGGCAGCCATGTGGTGAAGGTGTACGAGCCGGCCAAGCGGCAGGCGGGCGTGAAGCTCAAAGAGGAGACCTGCGAGGAAACCGTGGCCAAGGCCATCGCCATGATGGCGGACGCCAAGGTGCTGTAAAGGAGAGAGCGGTATGGATTGGGGAAATCGCAAGGATATTCTGGTCTTTCTGGAACAAAAGGACGGAAAGGCCCTGAACGGGGCGCTGGAGTGCCTCACCCCCGCCCGGGCTCTGGCCCAGCACACCGGCGGGCAGGTTCTGGCCGTGCTGATGGGCACGGACAACGCCGGGGCGGCGGAGAAGGTTGCCCCTCTGGCTGACGGCGTGCTGGCCGTCACCGGCGGGGACTATTCCGACGGGGCGGCGGACGCCTTCACCTGGGCGCTGGAGCAGCTGGCCGCCCAGTATGAGCCCACGGCGGTGCTGGCGGGCAACCCCCCCCTGGGCCGGGAGATGACCGCCCGGCAGTGCGCCCGGCTGGGGCTGGGCAGCGTCCAGGCCGCCACCGCCCTGACCTGGGACGGGGACACCCCGGTGTGGACCGTGCCCCTGTACGGCGGCACCGTGCTCAACGACGTGGTGGTGGACACCCTGCCGGTGGTAGCCACCACCCGCTCCGGCGCCTTTGCCAAGCCGGAGGCCGGCCAGGCCGGCCTCGTTACCCCGGTGGAGCTCCAGGTGCCCGCCGACGCGGTGAAGGTCAAGGTGGCCCAGGCGGTGAAGGAGCTCTCCGAGGCGGTCAACCTGGAGGAGGCCAAGGTCATCGTCACCGGCGGCCGGGGCATGGGCAGCAAGGAGAACTTTGCCCTGGTGGAGGAGCTGGCCCAGCTGCTGGGCGGCGTGGTGGGCGCCACCCGTCCTGCCATCGAGGAGGGCTGGGTGTCCCGTGCCCACCAGGTAGGCCAGTCGGGCAAGATCGTGGCCCCCGCCCTGTACATCGCCTGCGGCGTGTCGGGCGCCACCCAGCACGTGTCCGGCATGAGCGGCTCGGGCTATGTGGTGGCCATCAACAAGGATGAGGACGCCCCCATCTTCGACGTGGCCGACGTGGGCATCGTGGGGGACGTGGCCAAGGTCCTCCCCCTGATGATCGAGGAGATCCGTCAGCGCAAGGCGGAGTAACCTTTCTAAAGGCAGATCCAGAAGGGTCTCGTCCCCTTGGGGGGCGGGCCCTTCTGTTTTTTGGGGTTGCCTTTTGGGGGAAAGTGTGATATCCTCGAACGGCAGCCAAAGGCTAGCAAAATAATAGGAAAAAGGAGGAAAATCAGGTGGACCTATGCGGACGAAGTACCAACGCGGGCTGTGAGCTTCCCTCAGGGGACAGGGCTGGCGCCGCCTGGTTTTCCCTGTAAGCAGGGCAGGCCGGGCGGGGCCCGGCTGTCTGTTCCCAAATACGGAAGGTTCCGCCGCGGGGAGCGGCCGGGTATGAAACCCGGACGCTTTGCCGCGGCGCGCCTGTTTTGGTCACTTCCTCGCTGTATTTTAACGACAGGAGGAGAGACCCATGAAACAGAATCTGACCCTGGAGGCGCTGCGGCAGCTGCTGGAGCGCCGGGATATGTGCGCCCTGCGGGACGCACTGACCCAGACCCACCCCGCCGACCTGGCGGAGCTGCTGGATGAGCTGGACCGGCCGGAGATGCTGGCGGTCTTCCGGGCCCTGCCCAAGGAGCTGGCGGCGGAGGTGTTTTCCGACCTGCCGCCGGAGGACCAGCAGGCCCTGATCCAGGCGGCCACCGACCAGGAGCTGTCCGCCATTGTGGAGGAGCTGTGGGTGGACGACGCAGTGGACCTGCTGGAGGAGTTGCCCGCCGGCGTGGTGAAGCGGGTGCTCCAGGCCGCCCGGCCGGACACCCGGCAGCTTATCAACCAGTTCCTCCACTACCCGGAGAACTCGGTGGGCAGCATCATGACCGCCGAATTTACCGACCTGAAGCGGGACATGACGGTTGCCCAGGCCATCGCCCATATCCGCAGGACGGGGGCGGACTCGGAGAGCATCTATACCTGCTACGTCACCGACGCCGCCCGGCGTCTGGAGGGCGTGGTCACCATCCGGGAGCTGCTGCTGGCCGGGGACCAGGCCCTGGTGGCCGACCTGATGGAGCGGGACGTGATCACCGCCGGGACCGGCGAGGACCGGGAGGAGGCGGTGGCCCGGCTGATGAAGTACGATTTCCTCTCCCTGCCGGTGGTGGACAGGGAGGGCCGGCTGGTGGGCATCGTCACGGTGGACGACGGCATGGACGTGCTGGAGGAGGAGGCCACCGAGGACTTTGAGAAGATGGCGGCCATGGCCCCCTCGGAAAGGCCCTATCTGAAAACCGGGGTGTTCACCCTGGCCCGGCACCGCATTGTGTGGCTGCTGGTGCTGATGATCTCCGGCATGATCACCGGCG
>ERZ1090880.1495-NODE-1497-length-11415-cov-10.375440_pt1 | contig 11415 bp, 8 predicted proteins | sample MGYA00478471_ERZ1090880 | MGnify/ENA primary metagenome ERZ1090880 (study PRJEB33644, sample SAMEA5815734) | chicken gut metagenome | biome: Chicken; feature: Gastrointestinal Tract; material: Caecum | place: Ireland | collected 2019-01-01 | study: A study of... | reverse complement strand
AGCGACTGGCAATCGCAACAAAAGTAAAACAGGAGGTCTAATGAAAGACATAGATAGTTTAGCACATACGAAGTGGCGGTGTCAATACCATATCGTGTTTGCGCCGAAATATCGCAGGCAAATCATATACGGAAAATATAAAGCGGCAATAGGAAAGATATTGCGGCGAATATGCGAGCGATGCGAGGGAGTGGAAATCATAGAGGCAAATGCGTGTGAAGACCATATCCATATGCTGGTAACAATACCGCCGAAGCTGAGTGTAAGCAGATTCATGGGGATACTCAAAGGGAAGAGCAGCCTGATGATATTTGACCAATTCGCCAATCTGAAATATAAGTACGGGAACAGGCATTTTTGGTGCAGAGGGTACTATGTAGATACGGTAGGGCGAAACAAAGAGGCAATAAAGAAATATATAGCAAATCAATTGCAAGAGGATAAACTATATGAACAATTAAGCATGAAGGAGTATATAGACCCGTTCACGGGAGAGCCGGTAAAAGGAAGCAAATAAAAAGACAGCCACCGAGAGGTGGCCGCTGAAAAATTGTTGCGATTGTCAGGAACTTCAAGCACGAGTAGTGCCGCCGGTACCATGCGCTTGAAGCGCCTAATCAAGCCACCGGCTCAGCCGGTGGTACTTGACTTATAAACTTTTTAAAAATGCGATCAAAAGCTGCCGTTGTTTGGGGGATAGGGAAGAAACCGCAGAGGCGAGATCTTCCTGTTCGTCTGAAATATTAAAGAAGTCTTTCAGGCTGATACCGAGCGCGTCGCAGACCATGCGCAAATGGCCTACGGTTATATCTGCCTGCCCAAGTTCGACACGCCGCAAATGCGTCTGTGCAATGCCGGCCCATTCTGCCAATTTGTTTTGCGAATATCCCGCGCTTTCACGGAGTTCTCTGATTCTGTTACCTACGTTCATGGCACACCTCAATTATTCTTATAAGAATAATTTTAGAGGATTTTACAGAATTGGTTAGCCTTATAATGTTGTTAATTTAGTCTTAAAATGCTATAATGTTATCGCTATAAGACTATTCTAAAGGGAAATGGTGGGGTAATGGTCGATATTATCAACAACACAAGTAAATTACTCGGCGACGACTTAAAAACAGAAATCAAAGAGGGGAGTCGTTTGCGCATTGCGGCGTCGTGTTTTTCCATTTACGCATATGAGGCCTTGAAAGAAGAACTTGAGAAAGTGGAGGAACTGCGCTTTCTGTTTACGACGCCGGCTTTTTTATCGGAACAGTTAAGTGATCCTGTCAAAAAGGAAAAGCGGGAGTTTTTTATACCGAAATTTTCGGAAACGGGCATTTGCGGTACAGAGTTTGAAATTCGCCTAAAAAATAAGATGACGCAAAAGGCAGTTGCGCGCGAGTGCGCCGATTGGATCCGGCGCAAAGTAAAACTCAAATCGCTGAAAGAACCAATCGCAACGCAGACGATGATCAACATTGCGGAGGGCGATTCATACATACATTATACGCCTGTAGAGGGGTTTACGACCGCTGATTTAGGTTACGAACGCAACAACAGCAACCTCATCGGCATTATGAAGACAGACATCCCCGAACAGAGTAAATTTTTTATCAACGAGTTTGACCGCTTGTGGAACAATGGAGAAAAACTCGAAGACATTACAAACGCCGTCGTGGACTACATATCTTCGTGCTATAAAGAAAACGCGCCCGAATTTATTTACTTTATCATTTTGTATAACGTTTTCAGTGAGTTTTTGCACGACCTCGACGAAGATTATATGCCCAACGAGGCGACGGGTTTCAAAAACAGCATCATCTGGAATAAACTGTACAATTTCCAAAAAGACGGTGCGGTGGGCATTATCAATAAGTTGGAACGCTACAACGGTTGCATTTTGGCGGACAGCGTGGGGCTCGGTAAAACATTTACGGCGCTCGCGGTGATGCAATATTATTCGCTCCGCAATAAGTCTATTCTCGTGCTGTGTCCTAAACGGTTGGAGCAGAATTGGACACAATATCAGGGCAATAAGACGACGAACATTTTTTATAAAGACCGTATCCGTTTTGACGTTCTCTTCCATACCGATCTCGGCAGGGCGTCGGGCAGAAGCGGCAATATGGATCTTGCCACGGTAAATTGGGGCAATTACGATTTGGTCGTCATCGACGAAAGCCACAATTTCCGCAACAACAACGCGGTGCGGCGCGACCGCGATACCCGTTACGACTTTTTGATGAAGCGCATCATGCAGGACGGCGTCAAAACAAAAGTTCTGATGCTTTCGGCAACGCCCGTCAATAACCGCTACAACGACTTGAAAAACCAACTCTTGCTCGCTTATTGCGGCGACTATACCGAAATGAGCGAAAAACTTGAACTCGGCAGAGATGTGCAGGCGATTTTCCGCAACGCGCAGCGGGTGTTCAACGCATGGAGCAAACAGCCTGCCGAAGAGCGCAAGGCGAAAGATTTGCTGGATAAGCTCGACATCGATTTTTCCGTTATTTTGGACAGCGTTACCATCGCGCGCAGCCGCAAGCATATCCAAAAGTTTTACGATGTGAACGACGTCGGCAAATTCCCGCGCCGCCTGCCGACGAAATCGTACTATCCCAATCTGACGGACGATCCGACGGTAATGAATTACAAAGAGATCTACGACAAACTGCTTTCGATGACGATGAACGTGTATGCGCCGCTGGCAAAAATATTCCCGTCGCGCCTCGAAAAGTACGAAGAAAAATATCAGATCGACTTAAAGAGCGAAGACGTGCGAGCTAACGCTTTGGGACAGGGGCTGGAACGGCAGAGAAACCGCGAAAGCGGCATCAAAAAGTTGATGACGATCAACCTTTTGAAACGGCTGGAAAGCAGTGTGTACGCTTTCCGCCTTACTCTTGAAACGCTGCTCAAAACCAACCGCGACGTGTTGCAAAAAATTGACGCCTTTCTCGCCGGTGATACGACGGTTGCGATTGAAAAAGATGTGTTCGATTATGCCGTGATTGACCCCGATGACGACGATTCCTTTGCCATGACGAAGGTTTCTGCGGGAAAAACGATTCGTATCAACCTTGCTGACGTCGATGTTGTAAGTTGGAAACGCGACATAACGCACGATATGGAGATATTGAACACAGTGTATTCTTCCATGCAGCGCGTAACGCCCGAAGAGGACAAAAAACTTTCCGAACTCAAAACGCTCATCGACGAAAAACTGCAAAATCCCATCAACGCGGGCAATAAAAAGTTCCTTGTTTTTTCCGCCTTTGCGGATACCGCCGACTATCTGTATCAGAATCTTTCCAAATATATGCTCGAAAAGTATGGATTATATACGGCAGTGATAACAGGCGGGAACAAGAACAAATCCAACGAGGGCGGCTCGCCGCAGACCGACCGCCTGCTTACGCTGTTTTCGCCCATTTCCAAGCAGAAGGACAGAATTTATGAGAACGAAAATAAAGAAATCGACGTTCTTATCGGTACGGACTGCATTTCCGAGGGGCAGAACTTGCAGGATTGCGACATCTGCATCAATTACGATATTCATTGGAATCCTGTCCGTATCGTGCAGCGGTTCGGTCGAATCGACCGTATCGGCAGTAAAAACGAGTGCATTCAGCTCGTGAATTTTTGGCCGGATATTTCGCTGGACGAGTATATCAATCTCAATAAGCGCGTAACGGCACGCATGACGATCGTCAACGCGACGGCGACCGCGGACGACAATATCATCTCCGAAGAAAACGAAGAGATGGACTACCGCAAATTGCAGCTGAAAAAATTGCAAGAGGGCACGTTGCAGGACTTGGAGGACGTAGACGGCAATATCTCCATAACCGACCTCGGCTTGAACGATTTTGTGATGGATCTCGCCGCCTACCGCAAGTCGAACGGCGATCCGAAGGGCGTTACAAAGGGGTTGCACGCCGTCGTTGTGGCGGACGCGGAAAAGGGAATCGAGCCGGGCGTGATATTCGTGCTGTGCAACCGCAACAACGGCGTAAATATCAACCGCCAGAACAGGCTGCACCCGTTCTATCTCGTGTATATCAAAGACGACGGCGAGGTAAAGTACAACCATTTAGACGTAAAGCACATTCTCGACGTTTTGCGGGCGACAAGCAAGGGCAAGAGCGAACCGCTCGCCGAACTTTGCCGCAGTTTCAACAGAGAAACGCATGACGGCGCGAAGATGAACAAATATAACGCCTTGCTCGAAGACGCCGCCATGAGTATCGTGCAGGTCAAAAAAGAGGGCGACCTCGATTCTCTGTTTAAGGTGGGCAGCAAGGTTTTGTTCCAAAAATCCATTGACGGGCTTGACGATTTTGAACTGATCGCCTTTGTTGTGATATGGGAGGGATAAAAAGTGTTTGCGTTCAGCAGCAAAACGCAGGTCGATAAAAAGTTTCGCCTGTCCGACCTTTATAAGATGATGGCGGCGGAAAGAGAGGTAAAGGCCGACGCGCAGAATATCCTTTCCGTAACGCTCAAAAACGTACTTTCGGAAGATACGCTCGGCATCCCCGCAGGGGATAATGTTACAGAGATCTATATTTTTGAAATAGAACTTTCCGATAAACGGATACCGTCGCTTTTTATCTCGTGCTTGGATAGGGCGATCAATCTGCATACGTTTTTTGTTTTGCGGTGCGGGGCAGAGCGGCTAATGTACGGATGCTTTAAGGAGCGTACCGAAAAGGGTGTAAAACTTGGCAAGTTTTATGCAACGGATTGGCAGGCAGAAAGTGCCCCCGTACCTTTGCCGCTGAATGTGGCGAGCATCGGCGATATTTACACCGCCATGTTCGACGAGTTGATACCGATAACTGCAAAAACGGGCGAAAATACGGGCGATTTTGTCGCGCGGTATGATAAGATCGTCCGTCTAAAAAAGGAAATCGCCAAAAAGCAAAAGCAGGTTGACGCCGAACGCCAACCGAAACGCCGCTTTGCTTTGAACGACGAGTTGAAGGCTCTGAAAAGAGAATTAGATTTACTTACCGAAGGAGAAAATGAGAATGGAAAAACTCAAAATGATGTCGATGGATAAAACACAGATGAATATTCAAAAAATAAAAGAGCAGTTTCCCAATGCGGTAACGGAAGTGTTGCGGAACGGCAAACCTGCGTTCGCCGTCGATTTTGACGTATTGAAACAGGAATTGAGCGACGCGCTGATTGACGAGAGGGAAGAGCGCTATCAATTCACTTGGCCGGATAAGCGCAAGTCGGTATTGCTTGCAAATTCGCCTATTTCGGCAACGCTGCGCCCCGTTAAAGAGGACGAAACCACGCCTTCCGGTGCCGACGCAAGCGGCAAGCCTTACATAAGTTCTGGTAGCGTCAATTTTGATACCACGCAAAATTTATACATAGAGGGAGACAATTTAGACGTATTAAAACTGTTGCAGGAAACGTATCTCGGCAAAATTGATGTAATATATAGATCCTCCATATAATACGGGAAATAGTTTGATATATTTAAATGATTATTCGCAAACAGTAGAAGAATTCGCCTCAATTAGCGGTGAATATGACACTTATGGCAATAAGTTGGTGTTAAATACCGAAGCTAATGGTCGTTTTCATACAGATTGGCTTAATATGATTTATCCGCGACTAAAAGTTGCGAAAGATTTGCTCAAAGACACGGGCATCTTGGTTTTAACCATTGATGATTATGAGATAAATAACGTGACGACAATACTTAATGAAATCTTTGGGGAAAGTAATCACATGGGTACTGTTGTAATAAAAAATAATCCATCAGGAAGATCTACGGTTAAAGGGTTTTCTGTAAATCATGAGTATGCGTTATTTTATTCGAAAACAGATTCCGCGACTTTGGGGCGCATGGAACATAATGAGGCCCAAAAGGCTCGATACAAAGAAAAGGATGAAATCGGGTGTTTCGAATGGGAAAATTTTAGGAAAAATGGTACAGATTCGGATAGAAGTGATCGTCCTAAACAATTTTTTCCAATTATAGTAAATGAAAAAACTAATCATCTTAGAGTTCCTAATGTGGTATGGATTGAAAGCCAAAAAGAGTATTCATTTAATGATCAAATATTGGATAATGAAGCTATTTTAATTCCAACAACTCAAGGCGGAATAGAAAAAGTTTGGAAGTATGGGCTTGAGAGAACTAAACAAATAGTTGATAAGCTTTTGGTAAAGAAAACATCGCAGGGGTACGAGATATATAGAAAAAAATATTTAAATGATGAAGGCTCTTTACCTCGTACATGGTGGGACAAGCCAGAATACTCAGCGCGAGATAATGGGACTCGAACACTAACGAATATATTAGGGCCGATTAAATTATTTGATTTCCCAAAAGCACCAGAAGCTGTTAAAGACGCTTTAATTGCTGCAAATTTAAGCAAGGATGGCATTGTTCTCGACTTTTTCTCAGGTTCAGCGACGACTGCGCACGCGGTTATGCAACTCAATGCAGAGGACGGCGGCAATCGTAAATTTATTATGGTGCAACTCCCCGAAAAGTGTGACGAAAAGAGCGAGGCGTACAAGGCAGGTTATAAAAATATCTGCGAAATCGGCAAAGAGCGTATCCGCCTCGCCGGCAAAATGATACAGGAAAATATCAAATTTTATAAGCCGTTGGAAGATTACATAACGGAGGAGGAAAGGGAAAGCGGTAAGGCTACAATAGCAAAGACTGCAAGCAACGGAACATCGGGTTTAATTGATGAAATAGAGTCAGGAACAGAAACATTTATTGATTTAGTAACAAAAGAAAAAACAACGAAGGAATACTCTAAAAATAATCCGAAAGATCATTATAGATTTTATCCTGACGACCTCGACGTCGGTTTCCGCGTGCTCAAACTTGACAGCAGTAACATGAAAGACGTTTACTATCGACCGGAGCAGTATCGGCAATCGCTTTTGGAAGACTTGGGCGACAATATCAAAGAGGACAGAACGCCGCTCGACTTGTTGTTTCAGGTAATGCTCGAACTCGGCAAGCCGCTTTCCGCAAAAATTGAAGAAAAAGACATCTGCGGCAAACACGTCTTTATCGTGGACGAAAACGACTTGATCGCCTGTTTTGATGCAGACGTTACCGCCGAAACGGTAAAAGCAATCGCTTTATTAAAACCGCTTTACGCCGTTTTCCGCGATAGTTCCCTTGCAGACGACGCCGTCGGCTCGAACTTCGACCAAATCTTCGCCACTTATTCCCCGAATACTACGAGGAGAGTGCTGTAATCATGAAATTCAAATTTAAAATACAAGACTATCAGACGGAGGCGGTGGAAGCCGTCGTAAAGGTATTCGAGGGGCAGCCGTTCAACGACCGCGTTTCGTACCTGCGCGACGTGGGCCAAAACAGGGGATGGACACAGAGTTCCTTATTCAGCGACGACGTTTCTTATTTCGACGGCGACGGGAGCGGCTTTGAAAACGCGCCCATCGAACTTTCCGATGAGCGTCTGCTCGATAATATCCGCGCATTGCAACTGGAAAACAACATCAAACAGTCGCCTGCGCTTTCCAAACCGTTCGGCCCTTCCTGCCGCTGCGCGCTGGATATTGAAATGGAAACAGGTACGGGCAAAACGTATTGCTACATAAAGACGATTTTTGAACTCAATAAGCGTTACGGTTGGAGCAAATTTATCGTTGTGGTGCCGTCTATTGCCATACGCGAGGGCGTGAAAAAGTCGTTCGAGATAATGGAAGACCACTTTTTCGAGCATTACGGCAAAAAGGCGCGCTACTTTATCTACAACAGTAAAAATCTGAACCAACTCGATAACTTTTCGGCGAGCAAAGATATTTACGTTATGATCATCAACGCGCAGGCGTTCGCGTCTTCCTTAAAAGAGGGGGCGAAAAACGAGGCGGCGCGCATCATTTACAGCAAGCAGGACAGTTTCGGCAGCCGCCGCCCGATCGACGTGATTTCTGCAAACCGCCCGATCGTTATTTTGGACGAGCCGCAAAAACTCGGCGGTGATGCGACGCAGTCGAGCATAAAACTATTTAATCCGCTGTTTGCGCTCCATTATTCCGCAACGCATAAAGACGTGCACAACCTCGTGTATGTTCTCGACGCGCTGGACGCCTACCGCAAAAAACTCGTCAAAAAAATCGAAGTCAAGGGCTTTGAACTTCGCAATCTGCGTGGCACGGACGGGTTCGTGTACCTTTCGCAGATTTTGCTCGATCCGAAAAGGCCGCCAATCGCACGCATGACGTTCGAGATCAATTATGCCAAGGGCATCAACCGCGAAACGCGGCTTGTTAGCGTAAACGACAACTTATATGCGATGTCTGCCGGGGCGAATATGCCGCCGCTCGAACAGTACAAAAACGGCTATGTGGTTAAAGAAATAAACCCGCTCAACAATACGGTCACGTTTTTGAACGGGCAGACGCTTTCTGTCGGAGAGGTGCGCGGCGATATTTCCGAACGGGATATGCGGCGTATTCAGATACGCGAAACCATCCTTTCGCACTTTGAAAAGGAAGAAAAGCTGTTTAACATGGACATAAAGTGCCTTTCGCTGTTTTTTATCGATGAGGTCGCACATTACCGCCAATACGACGAGGATGGCAACGAACTGCTCGGCGATTTCGGAAAAATGTTCGAGCAGGAATATATCAGCGTTCTCAACGACTATATCACGCTGAATGTCAGCCCGTATATCGAATATCTGAAAAGCATCGACGTAAAGGATACGCACAAGGGGTATTTTTCCATCGACAAAAAGACCAACCGCATTGTGAACTCCGTCGAAAAGCGGGGCGTGTGCGACGATATTTCTGCATACGATCTGATTTTGAAAAATAAAGAGAGGCTGCTCTCCTTTGACGAGCCGACACGCTTTATCTTTTCGCACTCGGCTCTGCGTGAAGGGTGGGACAACCCGAACGTATTTCAGATATGTACCCTCAAACAGAGCAACAGCGAGATCAATAAGCGGCAGGAAGTGGGGCGGGGTATGCGCCTCTGTGTCAACCGCGACGGCGACCGCATCGACGGGAGTGTATCCGGCATAAAGGTACACGATGTCAATGTTCTGACCGTGATTGCGAGCGACAGTTACAAGACGTTTGTCGGAGGCCTGCAAAAGGAAATAAAAGATACGCTTTACGACAGGCCGACCAAGGCGACAAAGGAGTATTTTGCGGGCAAAACGGTCAAAGTCGGCGGTTCTCTGCATGAAATTAGCAAGCAAGAAGCGGCGATCATCGAGCGGTATCTCGGTTTCAACGGATATATCGACTACGACGGCAACGTGACCGATGCTTACCGCACCGCGCAGGAAACGGGCACTTTTGCGCAGTTTCCGCAGGAGATCGCGCCGATGGCGGAGGGGATACACAAACTTGTGCAGGGCATATTCGACGAAAAGGTGCTTTCGGAGATCATTGTGCCCGCCAACAAGCCGAAGATCACCGAAAACGAACTCAACGAAAATTTTGCGCGAAAAGAATTTCAAACGCTCTGGAATTATATCAATCACAAGTACGCTTATACCGTTTCGTTCGACAGCAACGAACTCATTGAAAAGGCGATCAGGGCGATCGACGAGCAGATGTATGTTACCGAACTGACGTACGTCCGCACCGTTGGCACACAGGGGCGCGACTCGCTCGATTTTACCGAAGGGAAAACAAAAACGACCACCCTGCATAATACGGGCGGCTCGAATGTGGAATATGATTTAGTCGGTAAGATCAGTCAAGGCACGACGCTCACGAGGAAAACGGTCGTAAAGATATTGCAGGGAATCCGCGCCGATAAATTTGCCATGTTTAAGGCGAATCCCGAAGAATTTATTTCCAAGGCGATACGCTATATCAAAGAGCAGAAGGCGGCGGTTATCGTCGATGAAATCACTTACAATGTTACCGAAGAAGAACCGTACGGCAGCGATATTTTTACAATGGGCAAAGGCGTCGTCAATTTCGATAACGCCGTAAAAGCGGAAAGGCATATCACGCCGTGGGTGGTCGTCGACAGCGACACGGAAAAACAATTTGCGCGCGATCTGGATAAAGATGAAGGCGACGTATGCGTCTATGCGAAGCTGCCGCGAACTTTCAAAATTCCCACTCCCGTGGGCGACTACTCTCCCGACTGGGCAATCGCTTTTTACGAAGGGAAAGTCAAATATATTTATTTTATAGCGGAAACGAAGGGAAGTATGGAATCCATGCAGCTCAAAAAAATTGAAGACGCGAAAATTCAATGCGCAAAAAAGCTGTTTTCAAAACTCAACGGCGGTATGGTGCATTACGACGTCGCGGATACATACCAACATTTAATGGATATTATGAGTAGATGAATGGCGAACGTTTTTCCTTTCAACGTAAATATTAAGAAGGACTCCGAGATATATCTCGGAGTCCTTCACGTTTTTATTGAGTTTTATATGGATAGTTCATCGTCTTTGAAGCACGGAGCCGTTTTGGCGTCTGCTATATATAGTGTATTTTTAGTGCAGATACGCCAATATATTGATGTATTCCGCTGTTTTTCATTTCAATCAACTTGTAAATAAAATATATATTCTTCTATCAATGATTCACTTTGCTCGTAATACTCTCGCAATTTGATTGCTTGCTCCTCTAACTGCCTGTGATCTTCGCGGGAGAGGAAGTGATCTTCCGGGCAAGCAATTTCCGTATCGTGTATTTTATCTTCATAACGGATATATAAATTCGTTGCGCACTCTTCAAAATCTAATAAGGATTCATAAATTCCTGGTTCAATCAGAAACCGATTTGTATGGATAGCCTTTATAAACTCATTTAAGCGCGTTTTTGTTTCGTTTTGGTATGCGCGCATTTGTTTTATAATTTCTTCTTTATTAGTTGTTATAGTTTTTATGGTGTCCAATTTCGGGTAAAGATTTTTTTGAAAATCATTATACAATTCAAACATCAAATCGGATACCGTTTGAAACAGCATAAAAAGCCTATCGAAAACTGCTTTGCTTACATAATTTTTCTTTTCAAATGAGGCGAGTTTTTTATTCTGCCCATAAGTTATAAAAATACTTACAACAGCCCATAAAAAGGTTAAGATACTTATTATAGGCACTATAATTTTTGAAAAAATATCAATTCCGCTCATTTTCCCCAACTACTCCTACTTATCCTTATTGCCCTTGCTCTTTGCTTGTTTTTCTAAACTTTTGATCGTCTGCAAATATGCCTTTTCAACCGGGGAAAGCGTTTTTGCTTGGTATTTTTTATATTCTGATTTTGCCTTTTCGATTGCTTTTGCGTGACTGACAGTGCCGGAGCCTTCCAAAACTTTTTCACCCGTAGAGGATAAAATACGGTCAAGGTGTTCAACATAGTCTGCCATGTACATGGGATTATGTTTCATCGCCTGTACCTCTGCAAAGTCGAAGTATCCCGCGA
>ERZ1090880.1494-NODE-1496-length-11419-cov-13.126364_pt1 | contig 11419 bp, 8 predicted proteins | sample MGYA00478471_ERZ1090880 | MGnify/ENA primary metagenome ERZ1090880 (study PRJEB33644, sample SAMEA5815734) | chicken gut metagenome | biome: Chicken; feature: Gastrointestinal Tract; material: Caecum | place: Ireland | collected 2019-01-01 | study: A study of... | reverse complement strand
TGTACATGTACACCTTTTTGCAGTAGCCCGAAAGCAGCAGCGCGTATTGCAGGGCAGAGTTCGCGTCGCCGATCACGGCGACCTCGCGGCCCTTGTAGAAAGGCCCGTCGCACACGGCGCAATAGTAAACGCCCTTCCCCACGAGGTCTTCGCGCTCCTCTCCGGTTTTCAGGTGCCTGTGCTTCACGCCCGCGGCGATGATCACGCTCTTCGCCTCATATTCGTTGTATTCGGTGCGCACGACAAAGTCGCCTTCCGCCCGCTTTTCGATGCCCGTCGCCTTCTCGATCTCCACTTCCGCGCCGAGGTCGGTGATCTGTTCGAACAGGTTGTCCGCGAACGCCTCGCCGCTGATAGACTTGACGGAGGGGAAGTTTTCCAGCCGCGGAGAAGTCGCTATCTGCCCGCCCAGGCTGTCTCCCTCTAAAACGAGCACCTTTTTTCCGTTCCGCAGAGCGTAGAGCGCGGAGGTCATGCCTGCCGCGCCCGCTCCGATTATGATGATGTCGTACATATCAGCCGATGCTCTCGATGTATTTTCTGATCTCGCTGGCGTTGTCGTACGTCTTGAATCCGTCGCCGTCGGGCACCAGCAGCGAGGGCGCCTTCTTCACGCCGTATCTGCGGGTGGATTCCGCATCCTGCTCCGCGTCGATCACGCTGTATTTCACGCCCGCCTTGTCCAGCATCATCTTGCTCGTCTTGCAGTTGGGGCATCCGCTCCTCGTAAACAGCACGGGGCCGTTCAGCGCGGGGGCGGCGCACGCCCTTTCGTCCGCGGCGTTCAGCGCGTGCGAATGCTTGAGGGTGGAGTGCGCGATGTCGTACACCTTGCGGTCTTTGAACTCCTGCGCCTTGCCGTCGTTCCAGTTCTGCACGGGGCGGTAGTAGCCGGTGATGCGGCTGTAAACCTCCGTCTTGCCGCCGCATTTCGGGCAGGTGAACTGCTCGCCCGAAAGGTACCCGTGCTCCTTGCACACCGAATAGGTGGGGGAGAGGGTATAATAGGGCAGTTTATAGTTGTCCGCGATCTTCTTGACCAGCGCCGCCGCGGCCTTCCAGTCGGGCAGTTTTTCTCCGAGGAAGGCGTGGAACACCGTGCCGGAGGTGTAAAGCGTCTGCAGGTCGTCCTGAATGTCCAGCGCGTCGAACACGTCCTCGGTGTACCCCACGGGCAGGTGCGAGCTGTTTGTGTAGTAAGGGGTGCCGTGCTCGTTGGCGGTGATGATGTCGGGGAACTGCTCCTTGTCGTGCTTTGCGAAGCGGTAGGTGGTGGATTCCGCCGGCGTCGCCTCGAGGTTATACAGGTCGCCGTACTGCTCCTGATAGTCGGAGAGCCTCTCGCGCATATGGTTGAGCACGCGCTTGGTGAATTCCTGCGCCTCCTTGTGCGTCATGTCCTTGCGGATCCACTTGGCGTTGAGCGCCGCTTCGTTCATGCCGACAAGGCCGATGGTGGAGAAGTGGTTCTCAAAGGTGCCGAGGTAGCGCTTGGTGTAGGGGTACAGCCCCTCGTCGAGCAGCTTGGTGATGACGGTGCGCTTCGTCTTGAGCGAGCGCGCCGAGATGTCCATCAGCCTGTCCAGCCTCTTCATGAAGTCCGCCTCGTCCTTCGCGAGGTAGGCGATGCGCGGCATATTGATGGTGACGACGCCGATGGAACCCGTCGATTCGCCGCTGCCGAAGAACCCGCCGGACTTCTTGCGCAGTTCGCGCAGGTCGAGGCGCAGGCGGCAGCACATGCTGCGGATGTCGCTCGGCTCCATGTCGGAGTTGATATAGTTGGAGAAGTAAGGCGTGCCGTACTTGCTCGTCATTTCAAAGAGCAGACGGTTGTTTTCGGTATCCGACCAGTCGAAGTTTTTGGTGATGGAGTAGGTGGGGATGGGGTACTGGAAGCCGCGGCCGTTCGCGTCGCCCTCGATCATCACCTCGATGAACGCCTTGTTCACCATGTCCATCTCTTTCTTGCAGTCTTTATATTTGAAATTCTGTTCCTTGCCTCCCACGATGGCGGGCAGCTCTGCCAGGTCGTTCGGCACCGTCCAGTCGAGGGTGATGTTGGAGAAGGGCGCCTGCGTGCCCCAGCGGCTGGGGGTGTTCACGCCGTAGATAAAGCTCTCGATGCACTTTTTGACCTGCTCGTAGTCGAGGTTGTCCGCCTTTACAAAGGGCGCGAGATAGGTATCGAAGGAAGAGAACGCCTGCGCCCCCGCCCACTCGTTCTGCATGATGCCGAGGAAGTTGACCATCTGGTTGCACAGCGTGGCGAGGTGCTTCGCGGGCGCGGAAGTGATCTTGCCGGGGATGCCGCCCAGCCCCTCTTTGATGAGCTGTTTGAGCGACCAGCCCGCGCAGTATCCCGTCAGCATGGAGAGGTCGTGCAGGTGTATCTCCGCGTTGCGGTGCGCGTTCGCCACTTCCTCGTCGTAGATCTCGGAGAGCCAGTAGTTGGCGGTGATGGCGCCGCTGTTGGAGAGGATGAGCCCGCCGACGGAATAGGTCACGGTGGAGTTCTCCTTCACGCGCCAGTCCGTCGCCTTCACATAGCTGTCCACCAGCTTTTTGTAGTCGAGCAGGGTGGAGTTCATGTTGCGGATCTTCTCGCGCTGTTTGCGGTAGAGGATATAGCACTTGGCAACGTCGGCATAGCCCGCTTCGGAGAGCACCGCCTCCACGCTGTCCTGAATGTCCTCCACGGCGATCTTCCCGTCCTTGATCTTCGGCTCGAAGTCCGCCGTTACCTTGAGGGCGAGCATGTCTATGACGCTCGGGTGGTACTGCTTCTGCACGGCGTCGAACGCCTTGGTGATCGCCACCGCGATCTTCCTGATGTCAAACTCCGCGATCTGTCCGTCGCGCTTTACGACCTGATACATTGTAACTCTCCTTTTCCGCCCTGAAATTTTTTATATTCTCTTCAACGGGTAGGCTTCTATTATAGCACCACTTTTACCGGATGTCAATATCTTGGGTCAAAAAAAATCCGTGAAACACAATATATTGTGTGTTCCACGAAAAACGACAGATTTTGTAAAATTGTGGAGGAGAACGTGCGCCGCCGCTTGCGCCCGGTGCGGAGAATATGGTATAATGCCGGAGGAAGGAGTTGTTATGAAAAGAAAGAAAAAGTTGTTGGTCATCTTCTGCCCGATCGCGGCGGTGCTGCTCGCGCTGGGGGTTTTTCTGATCGTCTGGTACTGCGGGGCGTCCTATCCGCAGTTCGGCGCGTTCGCCCGCGCGGAGTTTGAGATCCCCGGCCTTTCGGAAGGCGTCTGCCCGCAGGGGCTGTGCGCTCTTCCCGAAAACGAGGCGGGCTACGATTTCGCCATGAGCGGATACCTTTCCGAGGGCGCCTCCCGCGTGTACCTCATCGACGAAGAGGGCGAAGCGGAAACCAAGTACGTCACGGTGCTCGAAAACGGCGTTGCCGACGCCTCCCACTTCGGCGGCGTGGCGTGTTCGGATAAATATCTGTATGTCGCGAGCGGCGAACGCATCGCGCGCCTCTCCCTTGCGGAGGCGGCCGCGGCGGAAAGCGGCGGCGGGGTGGAGGCGGAATATTTCGCCGCGGGGCTGAACGCCGCGTTCTGCCAGTATGACGGAAATCTGCTGTACGTCGGCGAGTTTTACCGCCCCGGCAATTACGAAACGCCCGAAAGCCATCACTTGCAGACGTCGGACGGGGGCATGAACCATGCCGTCGTGTATGCGTACGAGGTGGACGGAGAAGGCGCGCCCGCGCAGACGCCGAAGTTCGCGCTCTCCGTATGCGATCAGGTGCAGGGCATCGCCGTGTACGAGGGCGGCATCGCGCTCTCCTGTTCCTACGGGCTGGCGGATTCGGCGATACGGGTGTACGAAAACGTGACGGGTACGGAAACGGACAAGACTTTCGATGTCGGCGGCGCCGCCGTCCCCCTGTATGTGCTCGACGGCTCCGTCCTGCGCGGCACGCTCACCGCGCCCTGCATGAGCGAGGAGATCGCCGTGCGCGGCGGGCGGCTGTATATTCTCTTCGAGTCGAAGGCGAACAAATACAAGCTGTTCACGCGCGTGCGTATGTCGCATGTGCAGTCCGTCGCCCTTGCAGATCTCGCCTCCCTCTGACGCGCCGTTTATTACAAAAAGGATACAAAAGCAGGACAATTTTATTACAAGGGGGGGGGTATAATAGAATACAGCAAAGTGAGAGGAGAAATCTGCAATGAAGAGAAGGCTGGGGTTCTGGCAGGCGATGACCTTTCTCGGCTACCTCGCGGGCGCGGCAATCGCCGTCGTGCTGGCGGCGGCCGTCCACCTGCACGCCGCGCTGTGCGTCGTCATCGCCCTGGCGGTCGGCATCGCCGTGAACGTGTTCTGCTGGGCAAAGCACCACTGCCCGCACTGCGGGCACCCGCTGGGGCTGTTCAGGCGCTATGCCTTCAAAAAATGCCCGTTCTGCGGGCAGCCGCTGGATGACAATATGTAGAGAGCAAAAAGGGAGGAACGTCCGCGTTCCTCCCTTTTTTGTTTCAGCCCTGTTCCCCGCGAATCCGCGCGTTGGGTATAAAGGGCAGCAGCAGCCGCTTGAACGCCTGCATCTCCGCCTCCGTGCAGGGGGTCAGCCCGGGGCGCAGCACCGTTTCCGTATCGCGGAATGTCTGCAAAAAGTACGCCTTCGCGCCGCGCAGCCACTGCCCGATGCGCACAAAGTCTTCGCCCGCGTGCAGCTGCTTCACCACCGTGGTGCGGAATTCATAGCCGACGCCGCACTCCATGAGGAAGGCGGCGCTCTCCTTTATTTTGCCGGTATCGACGCGCGCGCCCGCCGTCTTTTCGTACTTCTGCGGCGAATTTTTGATGTCCATCGCCACGAAGTCGATAAGCCCCCGTCCGTACAGCTCTTTGAGTTTTTCGGGGAAGGCGCCGTTGGTGTCGATTTTCACGCTGTACCCCAGTCCCTTTATGCGTTCAAGCAGGGGGGCGACGTCGCCGAGCAGCGGTTCCCCGCCCGAAACGCACACGCCGTCGAGGATGCCCCGCCGCCTTTCGAGGAAGGCAAAAAGCTCCTCTTCGGGAATCTGTTCGCCGCCGCTGCCTGTAAGTATCTCCGAATTCTGGCAGAACGGGCAGCGGAAGTTGCACCCGCTCAAAAACACCGTGCAGGCAACCTTCCCGGGGTAGTCGAGCAGCGTCGTCTTTTGCAGCCCTGCGATGGTCATATGTTTTACCTCCTGCGCCGAACCTGCCACTATTATACTCCCTTCCCGCAAAAAAGTAAAGGGGAGAGAACGGCGTCCGCCTCTCTCCCCTTTATTTCCCCGCGCGGGCGTGTATCGGCGGCAACGGCGCGGTAAGGCAAAAACTTTTTCACATTTCACCAAACCTTCACCCCTTTGCGGTTGTGTTTTTCATTTTGCAATGTATAATAGTGCGCGTAAAAACGATCTGCGCCTATGGGCGCGGGGGAGGCAATCATGCAAAAAACATCCGCAAAGCGGCTGATAGGGGCAGCCGTTCTTGCCGTGCTGCTCGCCTGCTTTTTCCTCTTTGCGGGGTGTGCCCGCACGGACGAGAGCGACCCGTATGTGACGAACGTCGTCAATACGGGCACGGAGATCGTCGTCACCTATTCGGACGGCAGCACCAAGAGCATTTCTACCGTGCAGGAAGTTTCCGCTTCCGCGCAGGAGCTGTACGAGTACTATAAAACGCTGTACGGAGACGAGCTCACCTACGACGAATTTCTGCAAAAATACCTCACCGTCGGCGCAGACAATTCCGCCGCGATCGGGCAGGTGCTGCTCTCTTCCGTCAAGTTTTATACCGAGTTTTACGAAACGAACTGGACGCTTACGGGCAACTGGCCCACGCGCACGGACGGCACCTCCGTCTATACGGGTTCGGGCGTCATCTATAAGATAGACGAAGACTACGTCTACTTCATCACCAACTACCACGTCGTTTACAGCAGCAAAGCCAACGCGAATAATGCCACCGGCAACGCAAACGGCCAATATATCGCCCGCGCCATCTACTGCTATCTCTACGGCAGCGAAAACGAGTTCGAGCGCGCGGGCACCAACGGCAATTACGCGACGTACGACTACGGCGACTATGCCATCGAGTGCGAATACGTCGGCGGTTCGCTCACCAAAGACATCGCCCTCGTCCGCGCAAAGACGGCAGACGTCACCGCCATCCGTTCCGACATCCGCGAAGTCACCTTTGCGGACGGTTACAGCGTCGGCGAAACGGCGATCGCCGTCGGCAACGCGGAAGGGGAGGGCATCTCCGTCACCGAAGGCATCGTCTCCGTCGCCAGCGAAGACATCAGCCTGAACATAGACGGCACCACCCGCTCCTACCGCTCCATGCGCATCGACTCCGCCATCTACGGCGGCAATTCGGGCGGCGGGCTGTTCAACGCGCAGGGCGAGCTGATCGGCATCACCAACGCCGGCGACGAAGAAGACCAGAACATCAACTACGCCGTCCCGCTCGAGATCGTCAGAGGCGTGGCGGACAACATTTATCACTACGCCGCCGACGGCGACGCGTCCACGAACGGCGCCTATATCCCTTCCTTCGGCGCGTCTTACAACGCAAAAAATTCGCGCTATGTCTACGACTCCGCCTCGGCGAGCGGGAAGATCGTGGAAGATATCGAAGTGCGCAGCGTGGAGAGCGGCTCCGTCGCCGCGGCCCTCGGGCTGCAGGCGGGCGACGTCATCACCTCGCTCACCCTCGGGGATGCCGAATACACGCTCGGCCGCAGCTATAACATCGCAGACATCCTTCTTTCGGCGCGCGCGGGCGACGCGATCTCCTGCACCTACGCCCGCGGCGGAGAGAGCGCGGAAAGCGGCTCCTATACGCTGTCGCAGGGCGACCTTGCCTCGCTGGCATAAGCATACGATACAGACCATACACTTTTACTTTCTCCTTTATTTATGTAGAGAGGGGGCGGACTGCGTCCGCCCTCTCTTTACGCGTGCGCGCAGATACCGCCGCCCGCGGCGCGCCGTTCCGTCCCGCAAAAAGGGGCGCGGGGGCGCAAAAACTGTTGCCTGCGTGCGGCGGATATGGTATAATTTTCCGCGGAAAACAAGAATACGGTATTTTTATGGAATTTCAGAAACTCGAAGACAGGCATATCCCTTCCCTGCTGCCCTATTTCGGGGCGCAGCGCTACCGCATCAGCAACTATTCGGCGGGCGCGCAGTTCATGTGGCACAAGTATCTCGGCACGCGGTTCGCCGAAGAGGAGGGCTGCCTCATCCTCTGCGACCGCTTCGTGGGCAAGAGTTATTTTTCCTGGCCTCTCTCCGCCGAAGGCGACCCCGCCGCCGAAGAGCGCGCCGTTGAGGCTCTGGAACGCCACTGCCGCGAAAACAATATCCGCCTGCACTTTACCAACGTGCCCGCGGAGCGCCTCGCCTTTCTCGTCTCCCGCTACGGCACGGACGTGCACGTTTCCGATATCCGCCGCTGGCGCGATTATCTGTACAACGCGGAAGATTTCCGCAGTTACCCGGGCGGGAAGTACAGCGGGCAGCGCAACCACGTCAACAAATTCCGCAAGAACAACCCCGACTGGTCGTTTTCCCCGCTGCGGGAGGAAGATCTGCCCGAGGCGGAAGCGTTCCTGCGCGGATACGCCGCCTCGCAGTACGGAAAGGAGGAAGCGCTCGCCACGGAAGAGATGAACGCCGTGTTCGCCCTCCTGCCGCATATCTTCGAATACGGGATGCGCGCGGGCGTCCTGCGCGCGGGCGGCAAGGCCGTCGCCCTCTCCGTGGGGGAGGTCTGCGGCGACACGATGGTCGTGCACGTCGAAAAGGCGCTGCGCGGCGTGCAGGGCGCCTATCCCGCGGTGGCGCAGCAGTTCGCGCAGGCGTTCTGCGGGGAAAACATCCTCTGGATCAACCGCGAAGACGATTCCGGCGACGCCGGCCTGCGCAAGTCAAAGCTGCAATATCTGCCCGTGCGCCTGGTCGATAAATATAACCTCGCCGTGCACCGCACCTTCGATTCGCTTTCCCGCCTTCCCGAAATAAAGACGCTCCGCCTCGTCCTCAAAGGCATCCCCGACGAAGACGCCCCCGCCTTCGCCCGCCTGGCAAAGGACGACGAACTCAACCGCTATTGGGGGTACGACTGGCACGCCAAAGCGCCCGCGGCTCCTTCCGATCTGTGGTTCCTGAAAGATATCCGCCTCGATTTCAGGCGCAAAGACGAGCTCCCCCTCGGCGTCTATTTTGAAGGAACGCTCGTCGGCGAGGTCGTCCTGCACAGCTTCGGCTACCGCTCGGAGGCGGAGATCGGCATGCGCATCCTGCCCGAATGGCAGGGCAGGGGGTTCGCGCGCGAGGCGCTGCTCGGCCTCATGGAATACGGCTTTCTGAAGCTGGGGCTGGAAGTCATCGAGGCGAAGTGTTTCAGAGAGAACGCGGCGTCCGCCTATACGCTCAAAAGCGCGGGGATGCGCCCCTGCGGCGAAGACGCCGTGTATTATTATTTCTCACCCCCGCCGGCGTACTGACCCCGCCTTTTTCCGTGCGTAAAAACTTTATATTTTTTTAAAATCCTGACAATACCCGCGTGGGGCCAACCTTTCGCCGCACTTCTTTTTTTCTCGGAGAGAGCCATGAAAAAATTCTGTATACTTTTCGCCGTTGTACTCATACTTATCGTAGCGGTCGCGGTGACTGCGCGGCCGCAGGGGGCGGAAACCGCCTACCTGCGCATGCACGTCCGCGCCAATTCAGACGCCGCCTGCGACCAGGCGGTCAAGTACGAGGTGAAAGACGCCGTCGTCGGCATGCTCATGCCCGTCGCCGCGTCCTGCACGGGCAGGGAGCAGGCGATGGAACGGGTAGAGGCGCTGCTGCCCGCCATCGAAGAGGAGGCGGAGCGCGTCCTCGCCGAAAACGGCTTTTCCTACGGCGCCCGCGCGCAGCTGCGCCGGGAAGAATTTCCCGCCCGCGTCTACGAAGGCGTCACCCTCGAAGCGGGGGTGTACGACGCGCTCATCGTCGAGCTGGGCGAAGGCGCGGGCGCAAACTGGTGGTGCGTGCTCTACCCGCCCCTCTGCTTTTCGGCGGAGGCGACGGGCGAAAACATCGTCTACCGTTCCCGCATTTTCGAGATCATACGCGGCTTTTTCGCGGATTGAGGCAGTGTTCCTCCTTCCGCGCGGCATATATTTTTTTCAAGCAACGAGGAGGAAACATGAACAAGAAGATCCGTGCGGGCGCGCTTGTGCTCGCGCTCGCGGCGGCGCTGTCCGCCGCCTCCTTCGCCACCGTGCTCGCGGTGCGCGGCGAGGCGGAAACGGCGGCAGCCGCCGCAGTGGAAGAGGCGGCAGCCCTCAAACAGGGCAGCCGCGGGGAAGACGTAAAGACCGTTCAGCGCAAATTAAAGCGCTGGGGGTATTATGACGGGAACGTAGACGGCATCTACGGCCCCGCGACCAAAAAAGCGGTGACGTACTTTCAGCGCAAAAACGGGCTGACGGCAGACGGCATCGTCGGCAGCAAAACGTTTGCTGCGCTGGGCATGATGCAGCAGGCGTCGGGCGGCTCGTCGGGCGGCGCGGGCGGCTACACCGATGCCGACACCTACCTGCTCGCGCGCTGCATTTACGGCGAGGCGCGCGGGGAGAGCTATACCGGGCAGGTCGCCGTCGGCGCGGTCGTGCTCAACCGCGTAAAGAGCGACCGGTTCCCCAACACCATTTCGGGCGTCATCTACCAGCGGCACGCCTTCACGGCGGTTTCCGACGGGCAGATCAACCTCACGCCCGACCAGACGGCGATCAACGCCGCGAAAGACGCGATGAACGGCTGGGATCCGACGTACGGCTGCCTCTATTATTACAACCCCGTCACCGCCACGAGCGAGTGGATCTTTTCGCGCGAAACGGTCGTGACCATCGGCAAGCACGTCTTTGCCATATAAGGAGGGAAAGAGAATGAAGAAGAGAGAGATCTCCGCCGGGGCGGAAAAGGTGGAAAACATCGCCCGCAGGGGCTGCCTGCAGGGCGAAGCGGCGAACAACGGCGCAAGCGGCGCGGAGCGGGAGCGCGAAGCCGCCGAGCGCCGCGTGCAGGCCGCGCTCGACAAAGAGCGCGAAAAGAAGGAAAAGGCGGAGCGAAAGGAGCGCCGCCGCAGGGAACGCGCGGAGGGAAAGGAGAACAAAAACCGCACGCCCGGCTTCGGCGGCTGGCTCGCTGCGGTGGTCTCGCTGTCGGTGGCGGTGCTCGCGCTGGGCGCCATCGTAACCGTCGGCTATTTCGACCTCGCCGACTCCAAGTCGTCGCTCACCGAAAGTTACCGCGTCGCCGTATACGAGTTTTCCGAAAACGTGGAGAGCATGAGCACGGGGCTTTCCAAAGCGCGCATCGCCGACGGAGCAGAGATGCAAAGGCTGCTTACAGGCGTCCTCGTGCACAGCGAACTCGCGGAGCGCTGCCTCGGACAGCTGCCCTGCGACGGGCAGGACGCCGCCGCGCTCACGCAGTTTTTCAACCGCTGCTCCGCGTATTCGCGCTCGCTGCTTGCAAAGCTCGCCGCGGGCGGAGAACTGACCTCGCAGGAAGAGCGCGCCGTCGCATATATGTATGAAACCTGCGAACGTATCCGCGGAAACACGCCCGCGCTCATCGAAAGCGCGCAGATGAGCTTCGTCGACGAGCTGTTTGCCGCAAACGGCTCCTTCGGCAAGGGCATGGAAAAGCTGGGCGAGAGCGTGGGCGAACTCCCCGCCGACGTCGCGCCGCTGTTCGGCGCGCAGGCCCCCGCGGCAGCGGCGGACGGCAGAGATATCGGCGAAAAGGAAGCGTTCGCCGCGGCGGAAAAATATTTTTCGGAATACAAGCCGGAGAATATGCGCATCGCGGGCAGAACGGAAGGGGCGATGCCCTGTTACGTCGCAGAGTTTTCGCGCGGCGGCGTGCAGTGCTGCGCGCACGTCCGCGCGGCAGACGGCGCGCTCGCCTATTTCGAAAGCGACACCCCCGGCAAAGCGGAAAATTATACCCGCGAAGACTGTTCCCGCATCGCCCGCAGGTTTCTGGAGCAATGCGGCTACGAGGGGCTGAAATGCGCCTTCGTGTCGGAGAGCGGCGCGGAGGTATGCGCGGAGTTCGCGGCGGAGCAGGGCGGCGTCATGCTGTATGCCGACCGCATCCTCGTCAAGGTCTGCAAGGAGAAGGGCGAAGTCACTGGTCTGGAAGCGATGCCGTACCTGAAAAATCATAAGGAGAGGGAGATCGGCGCGGCGCGCCTTTCCGCGGAAACGGTGGAACGCAACGCCGCCGCCCGCATGGACGAGGTGTTCTTCGTCCGCCCGGCGCTCCTCCCGCAAAACGGCGGCGAGCTGCTCTGCTGGGAAGTGCGCGGCACTTACGGCGGCGCAAAGTATATCGCCTTC
>ERZ1090880.1493-NODE-1495-length-11423-cov-16.190975_pt1 | contig 11423 bp, 8 predicted proteins | sample MGYA00478471_ERZ1090880 | MGnify/ENA primary metagenome ERZ1090880 (study PRJEB33644, sample SAMEA5815734) | chicken gut metagenome | biome: Chicken; feature: Gastrointestinal Tract; material: Caecum | place: Ireland | collected 2019-01-01 | study: A study of... | reverse complement strand
ATGAAAAGCCTAAAATCCAGCTTAAGAAAAAGCAGCAATACTTGAACATCTTTATAAAGCAAAAAAATGTTCCCATATGGATATTTTTTAAAACAGGGGGCTGTCGCATTAGTCATATGTCAGGAATATTTATACATTTTATGCGAATTTGTCGAGCATAGCTTTGAGACCATAGGCTCAAAGCGGCACAGACTGAGCAATAAAATGTATAAATATTCTCGATTTTGATTAATGCGACAGCTCCCTGTTCTCTCACTTACTGAAAAACAGCCTGATTTTTGTAATTTAACGCAATATAGCTTTTTCCTCTGTTAATGGAAATCTCCTGACCGGACTCATCGTAAAATCTCAGGTAGGAACTTTCATTATTGTAGTCCTTAGACCAGGTAATTTTCTGAACGCCTCCATTGGATACATAATATCCTACAGAATCTGTTCCTCCATCCCAGTCAATCTCTTTATGTCCCACACTGTCTCTCACAGAAATATCTGTTTCCAATACAAATACATTAGTAAAGGCCAGCTGTTCTCCGGTTTTTCCATCTACCTGGGCATCGCCATTGATCTGCTTCAAATAAACCTTATTCTCTGCATCATAAGTAAACTGTGAAGACTGCGCGCCGAAGTTAATCTGTACGCTGGTACAGTCACTGCCCTCTGGCTTGAGCTGTTCCTCCAGGCCGTTGAACTGGAAAGCAGGCCCCTTCTTGTCCTCATTCAGGTCTGTCCTCAGGCCCTGAGACTCAATATAAGAAACCAGCTTTGTTCCGTCAAAATATCCTGTATGTTCCAGAGAATATCCCTGATTCAGCCTGTCCTGGTCCCTGCCGAAAAGTCCGCCGGTATTGGTAATCCCTTCAATCTGGTCCATATTCAAAGCTTCCAGATAGTCCGCCATAGTATCATCAATTCCCCAGTTTACATAGAATGCATCAAATCCCTGGGAAAGAGCCGGGAAATAATAACGGCAGCTGCGGATGGGGCAAATTTGAGGCACCTGGGTATAATCGCCGTAAAGAGCCATAAATCTGGTAGCATCTCCCTCAACAGGAATTTCAAAAATAATATCTGCCTGTCCTACGCCATACTGAGGCATTGCGTAAGAAACATTATTGACCATAACAGCTACTGGCCGTTTTCCTATGGCCCCGTCTGTCAGGTCCGGCACTCCTGTAAGAAGGTTCTGATTAGCAGGAATCTCTTCCTGAGGCTCTACTGCAGAACCCTGTACTGCCCCCTGATCATCTTCCGTCTCTCCCTGTGAGGAATTTTCGGTCTGAGCAGTCTCATTCTGGCTCTGTTGTGTATCGTCCTTATGACTGCAGGCTGCCATAGAACCTGCAAGAACAAAAGCTGCAGTGATCAGCATAACTTTTTTGAATTTCATTTATATTCCCCCTTATACATGTTGAAAGTTAGTCTGTATACATAGTCTCACACAGTCATTGTACGTGATAACTGTATGAATTGCAAGTTATAATCCCATTCTCAAAAGAATTCAACTTCTCTTCTTAGTAGAAATTCTGCACAATACCAGAAACAGACATATCCCTGCCACAGTCAATACCCATCCTTCTTTTACGCCTGGAACATGGTACTCCAACTCTATCTGGTTTTCTCCTTCCTCTATAGGAATCACAGTCAAGGCATTTGCGCCTCCAAGGACTTCTACCCTTTCTCCATTGACATAGGCATCCCAGCCTCCGTCATAGGGTATGGTCAGCAGCATCCAGCCCTCTTCATCAGATATATAGCTGCCGCTTACATAGCCGTCTTCGAAGTCTTCCAACTGGAGCTCTTTCTTCTGCAGCTCCTCTATGACCTCTTCAAAAACCTCCTGATCTAGATAATAAAAATATGGGAATACTTCCTGGTCTGTACCTGTATAATTGGTCAGAGAAATCCTATGGGGCTCATTTTCATTTCCTATATAAAACACCTTATATCCTAGCCAGGCTGCATAGTCGCAGCGATATTCTCCGTCAATATACAGCTGCAGATTCGGTATCCAGGAATCAACATAGCCATACAGCATATTCCTTCCTTCCTGGCCCTGGATCACAAAATTCAGAGAATTATTTTCAATCGTCATAGAATCATCTGCTCTTTTAAAAATCTCTACGTCTCTGCCCAGGATATTTGAGAAAAACTGGTTCTGGAATGCAAAAGGATCCAAAGATTCTGCATTCTCGAAAACAGTATCCTCTGTTTCCATACCAATCCCCAGCGCAAAAGGATTATAATATACCGCCTTTCCATTATACTCATCCATATCTTCCAACTTTATATAGCCAGGCACATCTTTTTCTGACAGTAAATATTTTACCCCAAATAAAGAGTCGGAAGGCAGGATAGCTTCGTCCATTCCTCCTAAGACCAGCTCCGAAGAATACCCCAGATCATACAGCATTCTGTTCACATCTGTATCATAAGCAGAAGAATAATGGGAAAGACTGCGGTATCCATATACCATTGCCTCGTTTAAATAGGCAGACAATCTTGTTCCGTTATCATTTCTTTTCTCCAGAGTATCCATACGGTAAAACAAGTCTTCTTCCCTGTCCTTCACCTGTTCTACCAGCTTTTCCTCGTTAAGAACATAGTTCTGATAATCAGATACGGATCCGTTTTCTCCGTAATTCACAGTAAAAGTAAGTACACCATTTACTAAAAGCTCTACTGCCAGGAATAGAGGTATCAGGTTCTTCGTAAATAAGAACTTTTTCACAAGAATAAAAAGCAGCAAATAGAGAACTAAGAACCCTATCGTGGCTCCAAATACCTTCCCATCATAGCCATTTTTAAAAGAAAAATATCCTGTCCCTGCCATGCAAAGCAGAAATATACTGATCATTTTCCAGTTTTTCTGCTCCCTTTCATAGTCTTCCGCTCCTCTGGCTGCCAGATGCAGCACCAGGAACGTTACTACAAAACCATAACGGAAAGCAAAGCTCTGTACCTGCCGGAAACCGCTCCAGATACAGTCAAGGGGTACCAGCCAGCAGCTGGCAAACATCAGCAGTACCACCAATGCTGATACAATTTTTTCTTTAAAGGTTCTTCTCCCAGACAGAAAATAGTAGAAGAAAAAGCCCAGAAAGATCAGTCCACAGTACAAAGAGACTGTGGGAACCAGTCCTCCTACAGCAAATCCCTGAAACACATCAAGAAAAGAGCCATGGGCAGCATACTGAAAAATAGAAGGGTCAAAGACCTCTTTTCCATTTTGAAGTCCTTTTACCACCGGCCAGAAAATAAAGCAGCTTCCCAGAAGTCCTGCCACCATAGTTCCTCCGCACAGGAGTCCGTCGATGAAAAATTTCTTTATTTCCTTTCCCCGGAAATTTTCACACTTCAAAATCCTTTCGTAAAGAAAATAAATCACGGCAAAAAGCCCCGTCATATAGCCGGTATACCAATTAATAGCTATGGAAAACAATACTGCCAGGAAAAGCCCGGCCTTTTTCCCATATTCAATGAATTCATAAACAGCCAGCAGTAAAAGAGGCAAAAGTATCACACCGTCCAGCCACATAATATTTGATGACTGGCGCATATTGTACTGCATAAGCCCGTAAGCCACAGAAAGCATTCCCCTCATTCCCAGGGAAAGCCCGGGAAATCTTCTGGAAAAATACAGGTTTGCAGTAACTCCGCATAATCCCAGCTTTACAGCGGTCAGCAGAAAAATAAACAGGGGCAGATGTTCTTTTTCAAAAAATATCACCAGAAGATTCAGGGGGCAGCCCAGATAATAGCCAAACAGTGCCACCAGAGACCCTCCTGCTGATTTTGAAAAAGAATATCCGATATCTGCCTTTCCTGTCAGTACATCTTTGTAAAAAGCAAAGAAATCTACATACTGGACATCCTGGTCCCAAAGCAGGTTGGATTTTTCACCAAAGGGATAAAGGCCGCTGAAAGCCTGTATTAGAATAAAAATCCCTACTACAGCTCCAAATACCAGCAGCGGCAATATCCATTTACTTCTCCTCTTTCCCATGTTCTATTCTCCCTTTGATCTTAATTCTCATAAACTGATAAACCTGCTCCAGCCCCCAGCTTCCAAGAAGAAGGTATAAAGGCACATAGCAGTAAAGGTACCGGGCTCTCGCCTCAAATATCAGTTCAAAAAGGGTCAGCCCTACAAGGGCCAGCATAATGATAAATCCCTTCCTGCCCCAGTCTTTTTTTCGAAATACAAAGGCAAGAAAACAGCCTGCCAGCAACAGCATCCAGACCATCTGAGAATAGCTGCAGAAATAGGTATACCGCTCTCCATCGTAATAATACACAGACTTTAAAAAAGGAGACATGCCCTGATTTTTATTTTCCAGAATCTCCGTATAAAAACCGCCTTCTGCACCCCAGGCCCAAGTTCCGTCTCCATAATTAGACAGAAGCTTCTTTTCCAGATGTCCCAAAAGGCCTACGGGACCATAATCCTCCAATCTTTGCCGGATCATTTCTATATCTGCCTGAGTCCGCTCATCTGCAGGCTGACTGTAAGTATACTCTACATCTCCTTCTAAGAATCCTCCATTTGTTTCAGGATTTAACCCCATCATTACAAAGTGAGCCGGTCCGAAAGCCTCCTCTTTATCTAGCTCTATAGGTATCGAAGATACTGCAAGCTGGCATCCCAGAAACATAATGAAGGCCCCCGCCAGAGTACCTGCTACAGGCTTCCATCCTGGCCTTTTAACTTTCCCTTTCAAAAGGTTCAGACAAAGGATGATCACTGCTGCGATAGCTATGATCGCCAGCTGAGGCTTTATTTTATAGCCCAGCACAGCTACTGCTGCCATACACAGACATTTCAGCCAGATCATACGTCCATTTTGTGTCAAAAAATAAAGATACAGAAATAAGACCGGAAAGATAAGACCCATAGAATCCGAATACGGAATGGACACCCATGGAGATACACCTACGATCAACACATACATTCCCCAGGTATTCCAGGCCATTCTTAAAGAGCTGCTCCAAAGCAAAGCTGTTTTATATACCAGTAAACCAGTGAGAGCAGAAATAAGGCACTGCACTGTCAGTATTCCCATAATGCCTATCCAGGCGTCTAAAATCCCAAACAAACTTCCCAGTTCCATGATCTTAGAAAAAATAAAAATCAACAGTATATTATTAGGATAGATAGAAAAGTAGTAGCTTTCATAGGTACTGCTGTCAAAAGACTGACCTGCTGAAATCTGATAAGCAGTGTCGGTCAGCAATCCGGCATCCCATCCTGTAATAAAATAATAATTATATACAATATAAACCAGAAAAACAAAAAACAGGACAGTTCCTATCCGGATAAGCTTTTCTGAATTTTCTGTCCAATACTTTTTTATGCTCCTGGGACAGTATCCTTCCAGAAATCTTACGCCAGTCCATATCAGCAGTCCCAGCAAAAGATATATAAAATTTGGAAGAGCAAATTCTGCTTTATATGCATAGTCTATATTCCCTGCTGCTAAAAGTACAAGAAGCAAAATGATCAAAAACAGAGCTCCAAAAATCCAGCTTCCGCAATTCTCCAAAATATTTCCAATTTTTTCTCTCTTTTTCATGACTCTTTTCGATTCCTTTTTTCATCAGAAGTTCTTTCGCTGATAATATATCTGGGTCTGGCTTTTGTTTCTAAATATATCTTGCCAATATATTCGCCGATGACACCTAGAGACAAAAGCTGTATACCGCCCAGAAATGCCACAATGCACACCAGGCTTGCCCAGCCTGCTACCGTATGTCCCAGGACCTGCATAACAATAGCCCAGATGATCGCCCAAAATCCCAGTCCGGAAATTACAGCCCCCAGCCCTGTGATCAGCCGGATAGGTTTAATGCTGAGGCTGGTAATTCCATCAAAGGCCAAAGCCAGCATCTTCTTTAGAGGATAATGGCTTTCCCCCGCTATCCTCTCTCGGCGTTCATAGTAGACACTGGTGCTTTTAAATCCAACCAAAGGAAACATTCCTCTCAAGAAAATATTGACTTCCTTAAAGTCAGAGAAAGCCTTCAGTACCTTTGAAGATACCAGCCGATAGTCTGCATGATTAAAGACAACTTCCGCCCCCATCCAATTCATCAAATGATAGAAACTCTCTGCTGTAAATCTCTTAAAGAAAGTATCGGTATCTCTTTTACTTCGCACACCGTAAACCACCTCTGCTCCGTCCAGATAAGCGTCTACCATTTTATCCATGGCATTTATATCATCCTGTCCGTCGCAATCAATGGAAATCGTTATATCTGCCTGGTCTTTTGCCTCCATCAGTCCTGCCAGCACCGCATTCTGATGTCCTCTGTTCCTGCTCTGGGCAATCCCCTGATACCGGATATCCTTTTCTGATAATTCTTTGATAATCTCCCATGTCCTGTCTTTACTGCCGTCATTCACAAATAATATACGGCTGTCCTCATGGATTTTCCCATCTTTTTCAAGCTGTTCCAACTTTTGGAGAAACATGGGCGCTGTGATAGGAAGTACAGATTCTTCGTTATAACAGGGAATGATCATATATAATATGGGCTTTTCTTTCACTATTCTACCTCTCAGTCTGTATTTTTCTTCTCTTTAGCAATTCTAAATTCATAATCAAAATACTTTATTTCTAATATACAGAATCCAGAAAAACAAAATGTCTTTCTGGATTTCTCATATACTATTCACTTTTCTTTCTAAAGACAAACAGCCTCTGCCCTAAATAATTCAGGACTACGAAAAGGCACATTCCGGCCAGCATGGACAGATTTCCCTGTATCTTCTCGTTAAATCCGCTGAATATCCAGGACACTGCAGGTTTCGCTGCTCCATAGGCTATCAGATAGCAGATGGTAATATTTACCACAAAAGACAGGATCTGTCTCCAGGATTTTTCTTTGTTCTGGAAAGTAAAATACTTGTTCAGAAAATAACTGACAATACTTCCCACAATATAATTAGACGCAGAAGAAATCCAGTAGTTTACGGAAAAGACATTATACAGGATAAACATCAGGCCGGTTCCCACCAGAGTGTTGATCACTCCTACCATTAAAAATTTAATTGTTGTGATATCAATAAACTTCAATAACTTCTTTATCATCTTTCTCTCTCCCGTACATTGGTTTCTCTGCAAATATAATTTTTTCCATGGTGCAGTTCCCTTTTAGTATAAACATAAATGGAGCGTATCCCCAATAAATACAATCTGTTCATCATCTAAATAATGCCAGTTTTTTCCTTTAAAATACTGCTCGTATACCTGAGGATCTCCTTCCTCTATTATATAATCTGTACCCGTAAAACGTTTGTACACATTGCCAGCCGCCCAGGTATTAGACATAACCCTTTCATTAATCGCACCGTATCCGGTGAGCCCATAATAAATTCCCAGAGGGCTGTCATCAGTATAGATGCATATTCTGTTAATCTGATTGCCTGTGTCATTTTCATAAATCCAGACTTGCTGAGCAATGTAATTTACATCATAGTAGTCAATGCCTACCGAAACATAGTGACTTGTCTCCATCTGACAAGTGTTAAAATATTGTATCCCAAGAAACAACACCGCATAACCGGCTGCCGCATAAATTCTGATCCTGCTTTTATCTTCCAGCAGTAAATACAGAATCAAAATGATTCCCATACCGGCTCCCATAACATATACTGTTCTTGGCACCACACTGATATACACAGCTTCCGTCATCAGAAAAGGTGAAATTACCGCCAGTAAAAAAACTACAGCCACATAAAATACATGGAGCAGTCTTTTTATATCTTTCTTCATAATGACCAAAACTAAAACTGCCCCTCCTGCAATTATGCACATAACAAAATATACATATTTAGGCATAAAATTAGCCGTAGTCATCAGCAGATCAGCTATCTGCCCTACAGCAGCCTTTAAAGACTCCAGAATCTGCAGTTTTCCCGCTACACGAGCGGAACCTGCCAGCTTTGTCAAAATCACATTTGCCACACAGGGAATAAGATATGCTCCGCCGATCACAACTGTATTTTTTACAAACATCTTCACATTTGCAAAGGTATCTTTTGCCAGCAAAATCAGCAATACCGCTGTAATCCCAAAGGCCCCCTGATGCCCCATCATTCCTATTGTGCCAAGAAAAACCCCTAAAACAAAGCTTTTCCAGCTTCCCCCTTCCAGAAATTTCAACACGAACTTTACTTCAAGAATGTTGAAAAAAATTCCCAAGCAGATAGCGCCTGTATACTCTGGAAAGATAAAGTATTCAAGGACAAACAAGTTAGAAATCATCATGAAAGAGGAAAAGATCATTAGCAGCCAAGACAAATTATATTTTTCCTCAATCCTGGTCCTTTTTTTCAGCAATCCTATATTACAAGCTCTGCCAGAGACAGAAAAATAATGGCCATAGCCCAGGAAAGGGTCTTCTCCACCGCAAAACTGATATGAAAAAAACCAGAAAACAGGCAGATCAGAGTCATCAGCCAGCGTCCATTACTAAAATATAACGCTGCTGTATCTGCCCAGCCCACGTTTTCAGAAACATAAGTATCTGCTGCAAAATGCTCCACGGAAAAAATACCATAAAAACACAGGTTCATCAGCAGAAACAATATTAGTATCCGGATTTTTTTATATCTTTCTTCTTTCAAGGGTTCCATGTATTCAGCTCTCCTTTACCTCAGAGATGATATAAACCGGTCTCCGCTTTACCTCTTCATAAATCTTTGCCAGATAATAGCCCATAATTCCCAGGCTTGTCATGATCACACTGCCAATGATCAGAAGCAGCAAAATCACTGTGGTAAATCCCTGCACTGCATGTCCAGTAAAATATCTTATCAAAGTCTGTATTCCTAAAATTAAGGCTCCTATGAAGGTCAGTCCGCCTGCAACAGTCACAAACTGCATAGGTACGGTAGAAAAAGCCGCGATATTTTTTACTGCATATTTTACCAGCGACCATTTAGACCACTTAGATGTACCGAACTCTCTTTCTCTTACATCAAATTCCACTTCTGTTTTCTTATAGCCCACCCAGGATGACAAGCCGCGGAAGAACATATTTCTCTCCGGCATACTAAGAATACTTTTTACTACTTTCCTGTCCATCAGCTTGAAATCAGAAGCTCTGGACATGTCAATTCCCGTTGCCTTTGTCATTAAACGGTAAAAAAGTTTTGCACTGGATTTATAAACCAGGCTTTCTTTTCCTCTAGTCCGCTTCACTCCTTCTACAACTTCATATCCCTCCTGCCATAAACGATACATTTCCACAAGGGTTTCCGGGGGATGCTGCATATCACAGTCCATCACTACACAAGCCTCTCCGGAGGCATTGGCAAGCCCAGCCAGTATAGCCGCCTCCTTGCCAAAGTTTCTGGAAAAGCTTACTCCCTTTACCCGGCTCTGCTCCAGTTCCGCTTTTCCCTGTTCTATTATTTCTTCAATCCTGGTCCATGTATCATCTTTTGAGCCGTCATTAACATAGACAAGCTCAAAGGGAATTTTAGCCTGTGATAAGACCTTTTTAATTTCTATGTAGGCATTTTTGATGTTGCCCGACTCATTATAAGATGGTAATACAATAGATAACATAATTTTCCCTCATAAAGTTAAAATTTAACGACTAATACTCCATTAATTACTTTAATGCTTCCTTCATCAGGATATCGAGGCATTTCCTGCACCAAAGGATCTTCAGACAGTTGCATTCCCTCTTCATAACTTACCTCAACAGGCTCATATCCCAAATAAGCAGAGATAAACCATTTTCTGGAATAGGCATTTATATACTCGCTATTCTTCCCTCCATACATAAAAGGTGTTGTATCCCAAATCCCATTTGTATAGGATGCATCCTCAATATCGAATCCAATATAAGCCACAGGCATTTCATCTGTATATCCTTCTGCAGAACGCATTCTGGTAACTAAAGTTGTATAGTAATTATTTGTCTGCTGGTCAGAATAGTATAACTGCACATAGTTGCCGTTTGAAAGCCATACATAATTTAAAAGAACAGAACATAAAATAATCGGAGTTATCCATCTGCAGGCTTTTACAAGACTTTTTAATTTTCCTGTAACCTCAGTTTTATCAATAAGCACCACAGGCAAAATAAAAATAAATACGGTTGCATATACCATTAGCGTATATATGGTGCTTTTAAAGCACATAATAATAATCAGGTTAACTGCTATAGGAAGAACAGCCAGTATAACTATCGTCTGTAACAGTATCAGCTTTTTTTTCATCATTTTATAAGCATAATAAAAAATCAATCCCAGATCAACCAGATAGAGGCCCAAAATTCCCAAACGCAAAATACCTGTTCCATTAACAGCACAATAGGACTCAAAAGGCATTTTTATAAAAGTGCTGTAAACTGCTTTTAACATCTCTGGTATTTCCTGAAGACTTATCTGGCCCATTTGATTAATTCCCTGGTAATCGCTCAGCGACACCTGGAAAATTTGCAACATAATTTTAAGTATTATCATATATAAAACTAAACTCAAAATCAAAATCACAAGGTATCTGATTCCCTGGAGCAGATTCTGTTTAAACGTAGATTCTGTAGACAAACATTTCTGAAGCAATGCCAAGAGCAACAGACATACCCCAAAAGGAAAATATGCCTGATAAATGCCTAAAGAAAATGCTAATAAAAATATACTTATAATGGCACTTGATATAGTACCTTTCATCGCCACCCATACAGCCCCTGCAGTTATTAAGATTGCAAAAGCATAATAGGGGGATGTATATGAATAGAACATCATACTGGTTATAGCCGGGAAGCTAATACATAAGCCCCCGACTAAAACACAATAAAATATATTCTGTAAGTCAAAAATTGACACTATCACAACTGCAGATAAACTCAGCAAAACAAGAGCGACTGCTCCATTAAATACTGGAATATTATAATCTCCCCAAATTTTTCTTATTGTTTCCCCTAATAAAGTCAAAGCCCATCTACCAGATTGAACCCCATCACCATACCCTCTGGGAATCCATACAACACTATCATAATTATTCAAAACATTCATCAAATAAAACAAATGTGCAAAAAGCCCAATAAGAAAAGTAGATATAAATGTTATTTTGCTTCTTCTAGAAATACTCTTATATTTTTCAAATACAAATTCACTGAAATCCATGCGTTGCTCCTTTTATTCTGTAGTTTCCACTAATTTTTTTCATCGACTGAAGAATATACTTTTCCATTACACTTCAAATATATCTCCCGTCTATGTTCTCCTTCTTATATATGTCTCTATCATTTCTTATTACAAGGTACAGAAAATAGTGTAAGTTTATCAATTTCTATTATAGTTATACGACTTGCCCCTTTCTAAGCGTTTACACCATCAGAAACCTTTTTATTAATAGTAAAACCATACTTTAATCCATAGGTCTGTCTCTTATACACATCTTACGCTG
>ERZ1090880.1490-NODE-1492-length-11432-cov-9.222027_pt1 | contig 11432 bp, 10 predicted proteins | sample MGYA00478471_ERZ1090880 | MGnify/ENA primary metagenome ERZ1090880 (study PRJEB33644, sample SAMEA5815734) | chicken gut metagenome | biome: Chicken; feature: Gastrointestinal Tract; material: Caecum | place: Ireland | collected 2019-01-01 | study: A study of... | reverse complement strand
TGCCCATGCCGCCCGTGGGGGGCAGGCCGTACTCCAGGGCGGTGAGGAAATCCTCGTCCACGTCGCAGGCTTCCTCGTCGCCGGCGGCTTTCAACGCGGCCTGGGCCTCGAAGCGGCCCCGCTGGTCGATGGGGTCGTTGAGCTCGCTGAAGGCGTTGACGTACTCCCCGCCGCAGATGAACAGCTCAAAGCGCTCGGTGTACTCGGGGTTATCCTTGCACCGCTTGGACAAGGGGGAAATATCCACCGGGTGGCCCGTCAAGAAGGTGGGCTGCACCAGCTTGTCCTCGCAGTACGTCTCAAAGAACAGGTTGAGGATGTCGCCCTTCTTGTGGCGCTCCTCATACTCGATGTGGTGCTCCTTGGCCAGGGCGCGGGCCTGCTCCAAGGTCTCCACCTGGGTGAAGTCCACGCCGGCGTACTTCTGGACAGCCTCCACCATGCTGATGCGGGTGAAGGGCTTATCCAGGTCGATTTCCACGCCGTCCCGCTCCACCTTGCCGGTGCCCAGCACCTTGTGGGCCACGGTGCGAATCATGTCCTCGGTGAGGTCCATCATGCCGTTGAAGTCGGTGAACGCCTGGTAGGCCTCCAGCATGGTGAACTCCGGGTTGTGGCGGGTGTCCATGCCCTCGTTGCGGAAGGTGCGGCCGATTTCATACACGCGGTCAAAGCCGCCCACAATGAGCCGCTTCAGGTGCAGCTCCAGGGCGATGCGCAGGTACATATCGATGTCCAGCGTGTTGTGGTGGGTGATGAAGGGCCGGGCCGCGGCGCCGCCTGCCTGGTTGTGGAGCACAGGGGTCTCCACCTCCAAGAAAGCGTGGCTGTCCAGGTACTCCCGGATGGCGCTGATAATCTTGGAGCGCTTGACAAACACGTCCTTCACTTCCGGGTTGACGATGAGGTCCACGTAGCGCTGGCGGTACCGGGCATCGGTGTCCTTCAGGCCGTGATACTTCTCCGGCAAGGGCAGCAGGGATTTGCTGAGCAGCGTCACCTTTTCCACCCGCACGGACATCTCGCCCCGCTGGGTGCGGAACACCACGCCCTGCACGCCCAGGATATCGCCAATGTCGTACTTCTTAAAGCGGTTGTACTCCGCCTCGTCCATCTCGTCCTTGCGGGCGTAGAGCTGGATGCGGCCGGAGCGGTCCTGCAAATCGCAGAAGGACACCTTCCCCATGCCGCGCTTGGACATCATCCTGCCGGCAATGGAGACAGGCTTGCCCTCCAGCTGGTCAAAATTGGCTTTAATGTTGGCGTTGTCGTTATCTACAGGATACTTGGTGATTTGATAGGGGTCGTTCCCGCTTTCCTGCAATTCCCGCAGCTTTTCCCTGCGCACCCGCAGGAGCTCGCTCATATCCTGCTCTTCCGCCTGGGGCGCCTTTTGGTTCTTCTCGGCCATGCTATCCATTCCTTTCGCCGTCTAGTTTGCTTCCACCCTGTTTACCGGGAAATGGTGACAATGTGGTACTTGGAGATGCCAGCGGGGGTCTCCACCTCGATAACGTCCCCCACCTTGGCGCCGATGAGGGCCTTGCCCACGGCGGACTCGTCGGAGATTTTCCCGTTCCGGGGGTCGGCCTCGTTGGAGCCTACAATCTTGAAATCCCGGCGGGACTGGGCCCCGGTGGAGGAGGTGATGTCCACCTCGATGCGGGAGCCGATGTGCACCTTCTCGTTGGTGAGCTCGCTCTCGTCGATGACCACCGCGCCCTGGAGCATGACCTCCAAGTCGGCAATGCGGGCTTCCATCATGGCCTGGTCGTTCTTGGCCTCGTCATATTCGCTATTCTCGGAAAGGTCGCCGAAGGAAAGGGCCACTTTGATTTTTTCGGCCACTTCCCGGCGTCCCACGGTTTTCAGTTCTTCCAGCTCTTTCTCCAGAGCCGCCAAGCCTTCTTCGGTTACAAAATACTGTCTTTCTGATGCCATGTGTACCATCCTTTACTGAAAAATGGCCCGCTTCCCGCGGACCGGCTTTTATCTATTTATTATAGTGGCCTTGGGGGGCCTTGTCAATGCGTAAGGACTCGCAAGCCCTGGGAATCGCTGAAAAAAGCGGCTCCCCGGGCTGCGGCCTTGTAGAGTGTATGCGATTTGGGGGGCGGCTATGCGCTGCCCACTTTAGACAATGGCGTTTTCGCCCTGCTTCTTCAGATATTTGCCAATGGAAATAGTGCCGCCCAGCAAGCCGAACAGCATGCCCGTGATGATGTAGACGCCGTACAGGGCAAAGACATAGGGGTGGATATTCACAATGGTGAGGAAGGGGGCCAGGTTGATGACCACCTTCACCAGGCTGTCGTAGGCATAATAGAGGATTGTGGCAGACACCAGGCCGGAGATGATGCCGATGACGATGCCTTCCACAATGAAGGGCACGCGGACAAAGCCATTGGTGGCGCCCACGGATTTCATGATGTTGATTTCCATGCGGCGGGAGAAGATAGTCACCTTCACGGTGTTGGAGATGATGAACAGGGACACCACCGCCAAAACCGCCACAATGCCGACGCTGCCGTAGCGGACCACCCGGTCCAGGCTGCTGAGGGTCTCGGCCACGTGGCTGTAGTTGGAGACCGACTCCACCCCTTCAATGGCGGTAATCTGGCTGACTGTCTCATCGTAGATGCTCAAATCCGCCAGGGAAATCTCATAGGAATCGGGCAGGGGGTTGTTGTCGCCGGTAAAGCTGTCAAACAGGGTGCCGCCGCCGTCGATGTCCTGCATCACGCCGGAAAGGGCTGTATCCTTGGGGACAAAGGTGCACTCGGCGATGTTGTCAATCTGGCGGATTTCCTCGCCGATGCGCACAGCCGTCAGGGCAGGCACGTCGGAGCTCAAGTACACGGTGATGACGTTGTTGCCCTCCACCGACTGCATGGTGGCGGAGATATTCAAGGTGAGAAGCGCCGCCACGCCGGTCATCAGCAGGCAGGCGATAAGCACGCCAATGGAGGCGATACTCATGGTGCGGTTTTTCCAAAGGCTTTTCAGGCCCTCGCGGAACAGGTAGCCAATGCTGTGCAGGCTCATTGCTCCACCTCCTCGCTGTTGTCATCCTCCAGGGGCATCTGCTCCAAAAGGATTTGCTGGGCCAGCACGCCCGCGTTCTCCTCGGGGGCCTCCTCCCCTTCCACGCCGTAGAGGGAAGTGTCCTCATAGGCCAGGTCCTCCTCCTGGTAGGCGGGCTGGGGGGCCGGCTGGTAGGCCTCCTGGGAGTCGTACGTCTCCTGGTTATCGTACTCGGCGTAATCGTCGTCGTTGGCCACGGCCTCCTCGGGGCTGTCGTAGCGCTCCGGCGGGGCGTAGGTGTCCTGCATCTCCGCGGTGTCGGCCACAATCTCGCCGGAGTGGATTTGGATGATGCGCTTGTGGAAGTGCTTGACCAAGGAGTGCTCGTGGGTGACCATGAGCACCGTGGTGCCCCGGCGGTTGATTTCGCTGAGCAGGTCCACAATCTCAAAGGACAGGGCCGGGTCGATGTTGCCCGTGGGCTCGTCGGCGATAATCATGGAGGGGTTGTTCACCAAGGCACGGGCCAGGCCCACACGCTGGCGCTCGCCGCCGGAAAGCTCGGTGGGGTAATGCTTGGCCTTGTGCTGCAGGCCCACCAGGCTGAGGATGTAGGGTACCCGCTTGCGGATGGAGCGGGCGGAGGCGCCCACCACGCGCATGGCAAAAGCCACGTTGTCGTAGACAGTCATGTGGTCAATCAGGCGGAAATCCTGGAACACAATGCCCATCTTCCGGCGGATGTAGGGGATTTTCCGTTTCGGCAGGCGGGAAACATCCACGCCGTCCACGATAATCTGGCCGGAATTGGGCCGCTCTTCGCACATGACCAATTTCAGGAAGGTGCTTTTGCCCGCGCCGGAGGAGCCCACGATAAAGACGAACTCGCCCTTCTCCACTGTAAGGTTGATGTTGTGGAGGGCCTCCGTGCCGTTGTTATACACCTTTGACACATTGCGAAATTCTATCAAGCCTATAACCGTCCTTTCTCTGGTAGGATACGCGCCGGGAAAGCCCCGGCTGCTGGAAAGTCAGTCCCGCGCCGCACAACGACAGCACCCATCGGCATAGACGTATTATACCAATGGGTGCCGCCTGTATCATTCTTGTAAAGAAATAAAATGTGAACGAACTGGAAACGGGTCCTTTTTTAGAACTTCGTGGGGTTGCTGGAGAGGTACTTCTTCACCATCAAGGCCACCTTGAAGACGATGGCGTCCTCGAACTCCCGCAGGTCCAGGCCGGTGATTTTCTTGATTTTCTCCAGGCGGTAGACCAAGGTGTTCCGGTGGACGAACAGCTTGCGGGACGTCTCGGAGACGTTCAGGCTGTTCTCGAAGAAGCGCTGGATGGTGAACAGCGTCTCGTGGTCCAGGGAATCGATAGAGCCCTTGCGGAACACTTCCTTGAGGAACATCTCGCACAGGGTGGTGGGCAGCTGGTAAATCAGGCGGGCAATGCCCAAGTGGTTGTAGCTGACGATGGGCTTCTCGGTGTCGAAGACCTTGCCCACTTCCAGGGCCACCTGGGCCTCTTTGAAGGAGCGGGCCAAATCCTTAATGCTGTTGACCACCGTGCCGATGCCCACGGTGCAGTGGGTGTAGAACTCGCCGGAGAGGGTGTCCACAATAGAGCTGGCCAGCTTGTCGATGTCTTTCTCATCGATGTTGGGCTTGATCTCCTTGACCAGGGCGATGTCCGTCTCGTTGATATTGATGATGAAGTCCTTGTTCTTATCGGGGAACAAGTTCTGGAGCACATCGTAGGCGGAGATGTCGTTCTTCTCGGCAATCTTCACCAGCATGCACACCCGGCTGACGTCGGAATCGAAATGGAGCTCGTGGCTCTTGAGATAGATGTCCCCGGGCAAAATGTTATCCAGGATGACGTTTTTGATAAAGTTGCCCCGGTCGTATTTCTCGTCGTAATATTGCTTGATGCTGTTGAGGGACACGGCCAGGATTTTGACATATTTCTGGGCCTCCGGGTCCTTGCCGGCCACAAACACGGCGTACTCCGGGCGGGGACGGCTGCCGAAGGACTTGAAGCTGTATTCATCCGTTTGGAACACGTCTACAGAAGCCATCTCCTCTGGCGTGATTTCCTCGCAGACCTCCCCGATCTTCCCCAGCTCGCTGCAGGCGATGATTACGGAGGACTCGTCCACAACGCCGATGGTACGGTCGATGGTATCACGCATCTGGTGGATGATACCCTGAAACAATCTGTTTGACATGACTCTTCCCCTTTCTTTATGGTGCAGGGGGCGCGGCCCCCATCGATTTTTTCCACAGCCGGCTTATCACCAAACAAAGGGCAGGCGGATTGGGCACAGCTATACAGCTTTATTTTACAGAATCGGGCGCAAAAATTCAACCTTTTTTTGAAAATTGGAAGGATTTTTTCTAACTTGGAAGAAAAAAACAGGGATACCATCGCTGGTATCCCTGTTTCTGAATGGCAAGTTTTAGTTGAGGATAGTCTTTTCGGTCTCTTTGTCGAACAGATGCATCTTGTTCAGGTCGAAAGCAATCTTGGACTTATCGCCGGCCTTGGCGGTGGAGGTAGGCTCCACGCGGGCGGTGACAGCGTTGCCCTCGCAATTCAGGTACAGATAGGTCTCAGCGCCCATCAATTCGGTAACTTCCACCTCGCAGGTGACGTGAGCGCCGCCAACCTTCTCGATGAACTCGGGCTCGTCGTGAACGTCCTCAGGACGGATGCCGAACACAACATCCTTGCCCACGTAATCGGCCAGGTTGGCAACAGCGCCGTTGGCCTTCTTCTTGGGCACAGTGATGGTGCAGGCGCCGAAGGTGAGGGTGTAGTCGTTGCCGTTCTTGCCCAGCTTGGCATCGATGAAGTTCATCTGGGGAGAGCCCATGAAGCCGGCCACGAACTCGTTGATGGGGTAATCGTACAGGTTCTGAGGAGTATCGACCTGCTGAATGAAGCCGTCCTTCATAACCACGATGCGGTCGCCCATGGTCATAGCCTCAGTCTGGTCGTGGGTAACGTAGATAAAGGTGGTGCCCAGGCGCTTATGCAGCTTGGCAATCTCGGTTCTCATCTGAGCACGCAGCTTGGCGTCCAAGTTGGAAAGGGGCTCGTCCAGCAGGAACACCTTGGGGTCACGGACGATGGCGCGGCCCAGGGCAACACGCTGACGCTGACCACCGGACAAAGCCTTGGGCTTGCGGTCCAGCAGGTGGGAGATGTCCAGGATGCGGGCAGCCTCTTCCACGCGGCGCTTGATTTCGTCCTTGGGGGTCTTGCGGAGCTTCAGGCCGAAAGCCATGTTGTCGAACACGGTCATGTGAGGATACAGAGCGTAGTTCTGGAACACCATGGCGATGTCGCGGTCCTTGGGAGCGATGTCGTTAGACAGCACGTCGCCGATGTACAGCTCGCCCTTGCTGATTTCTTCCAGGCCAGCAATCATACGCAGGGTGGTGGACTTGCCGCAGCCAGAGGGGCCGACCAGGATGATGAATTCCTTGTCCGCAATGTCCAGGTTGAAGTCGGTAACAGCAGTGACGCCACCAGAATAAATCTTGTAAATATTTTTCAAAGTTACGCTTGCCATTCAGATTTTCCTCCTATTTTTTCATGGGGCCAGTGTCCTGTTTTCAGTACGCCGGGCGCCATTTAGATTGATTAAAGTATAACAGATAAAACCCCAGGGGGAAAGTCTTGATTTGCCCAAAGATTTTTTCGGTCCTTTATAGGCTTTCACTAAAATCCAAATCATGCGCTTAATTTTAGTACAACTTGCTAATGGAAAATTGCCTGGATTTCCTGCGGGGTAAGAAGCCTGCACTCCCCTTCCTGTAGTGTACTGTCCAGCCAGAGGCCCCCTATCTTGAGCCTTTTCAGCTGGAGCACCGTCTTGCCCCGGGCCTGGAACATCCGCTTGACCTGGTGGAAACGGCCCTCCCGGATCTCCACAAAGGCGGCGCGGGGGTCCTGCTCCACCCACAGGCGGGCGGGGGCGTACTGCTCCCCCTCCCAGGCGACGCCAGCGGCAAAGGCCTGGATGTCGGCCTCCTCCACGGGGGCGTCCAGCTGGGCGCGGTACTGCTTGTACACGTGGCTTTTGGGCGAGAGCATTTTGTGGGCCAGCTCCCCGTCATCGGTGATGAGCAGCAGGCCGGTGGTATCCTTGTCCAGGCGGCCGGCGGGGAAAAGCCCCCGGCGGCGCAGGCCCTCCGGGAGCTGGTCCAGCACGGTTGTCTGGCGGCGGTCCTCTGTGGCGGAGAGGACTCCCGCCGGTTTGTTCAGCATGATGGTGAGGAATTCCTGGTAGCGGATTTCCTCCCCCTGGGCTGTCACCCGGTCGGCGCCGGGCTCGACTTTGGCGCCGGGGTCCCGCTGGGGGGCGCCGTTGACCAGCACCGCCCCGGAGCGGATGAGCTTCCCCACCTCCTTGCGGGTGCCCAGGCCCTGGGAAGCCAGGAATTTATCCAGCCGTTCCCCCATTGTTTCACGTCCTTTCTTTTTCTATAGTATGTCTATACGATAACGATACAGCTTTCAATCCACGGGGTAGGCGTCCTCTGGGAGGGGCTCCCCGGCGGCTTCGGTGCCCTGGGCTGTCTCTGCGGCGGCGCTTTCCGGGGCGGATCCCACCGCGCTTTCAGCGGCTCTGCTCTCCGGCGCCACCGTGGCTTGGGGCGAGGCGGCTGCCGCCGGCGTGGCGGTGGCGATGCCGCTTTCCCCAAAGTGGGCGCTGTCTGAGGCGAAGCCGTGCATGAAGCCGTCCACGGCGGTGCTGGCAATGTCCCCGCCGATGATTTCATCCCCGTACACCAGCAGCGTGGCGTACACCTGGTCATCTCCGGGGTGGTTCTCCACCTTGTACACGTACTGGGTGCAGATTTGCCCGGCGTAGGGCTCCAGGTCGAAGCCCTGAGCCTGCTGCATGACGTTGTAGGCGGTGTACACATCGTTGAACTGGGCGGGAATCATGACCTCCCGGGTCTCTGTGGGCTCTGCCTGCACCTGCCAGCCAAAGCTCTCCAAAAAGGCCACGCGCTCCTCGTTGGTGCCACCGGGGATAGGCTGCCGGGCCTCCTCCTCCCCCCGGCCCGTAAGGAAAAAGCAGGCCCCCGCCACGATGGCGGCCAGCAAGATAAAGGCGAGAATCCGTTTGCGATTGGCTTTTAGCGATACGACCATCTTTCCACCGTTCCTCTCTGTTGAGTCCTTGTGGTATACCTATGAGAGAGGGCGGCGGGATATGAACGAATTACAGGGCGAGCTCCACCAGCTGGAGGCTTGGGAACGCCTCCCCGCCGGCGGCGGAGACAACAGTGCCCCCCTCCAGGACGAACTGGGACAGGCGCACGCCGGGCTCCCGGAAGCGGGGCTGGCCCTCTGGGAAGGTGAAGGACGCCCGCTGGAAGCCATAGCCGATGCCTTGGCCGGAGAGCTTCATCACGCTCTCTTTCAGGGTCCACAGGGAGAGGAAGGCCTGCTGCTGGTCCTGCTGGGCGGTAAGCCAAGAGAGCTCCTCCTGGGTGCAGACGCGCCGCAGCAGGGCGGGAGAGAATGTGCGGGGGGCCTCGGCGTCCACCCCCACCGGCGACAGGCTGAGGGCACAGCACACCAGCCCCCGGCAGTGGCTGAGGCTGTACTCCACCGGGCAGCCGGGGAAATAGGGCTTGCCCGCGGCTGTGCGGCTTTGGGCCAGGGAGGAAAGCTCCAGACCGTGCTCCCGCTTGAGGGCATAGGCCAGAAGCTTTTCTGCCAAGGCCCGCTGGTGGGCCAGCTCCTCCCGGCGGGTGGGCGCTTCTATGGTGTATCGGGCGGCGTACAGCACGGCTTCCCCTCCCCTCTCTGTTTCAGATTCCAGCAGGCCATGTGGCTTCTGGTTTTTCATCTGGTATTATAGCACGCCGCGGCGTCAAAGGCAAAAGGGAAAACTTTGGCGCCGCTCTTGACTTTTCCCAATTTTTCTTTTAACATGAAGGTGATTTTGAGGGATTTTTACAGAGGAGTGGTATGTTTGAAAACCGCTGATAAACAATTTTACCGCTCGTTTTTCGCGGTGGTTGTGCCTATCGCCATCCAAAACCTGATAAACTCGGCGGTGGGCATGGCCGACACCTTGATGCTGGGCTTTGTTAGCCAGACCGCTATGGCCTCCAACTCCCTGGCGGGGCAAATACACTTTATCTTGAATATGTTCTACAGCGGCCTTGCAGCCGGCACCACCATGCTGGCGGCGCAATATTAGGGCAGGCAGAACATGAAAGCCATCGAGCACATTTTGGCTATTGGGGTAAAGCTGGCCGCTGCTGTGGGGGTGCTGTTCTTTGTGGCCACGGTGTTCTTCCCCGCCCAGCTGATGCGCATCTACACCAACGACCCCTCCATGATCGAGGCAGGCGCGGCCTATTTGCAAATTGTGGGCTGGTCTTACCTGTTCATGGGGCTCTCTCACCCCTATTTGAGCATTTTAAAAAGCGTGGAGAGGGCAAAGATAAGCACCCTGATAAACTCCTCCGCGCTGCTCATCAATGTGGTTTTAAACGCCACCTTCATCTTCGGGTGGATTCCCGGCGTGGCGCCCATGGGCATCCAGGGCGTGGCGCTGGCCACGGTGATTTCCCGCATAGGGGAGTTCCTGCTGTGCCTGGCATACGGGCAAAAGTTCCAAGTGCTGCGGCTGCGCCCAGGGCTGTTCACCATGTTTAACCGAGTGCTATGGCGGGATTTTATCCGCTATTCCCTGCCGGCCCTGGGAAACGAGTGCGTGTTTGCCGTGGGCTCCTCCATGTACTCAGTGATTATGGGCCGCCTGGGGGAGGATTTGGTGGCGGCCAACTCCATTATGGCCAGCCTGCGCAGCGTAGCCACGGTGCTGGGCTTTGGCGTGGCCAACGGCACAGCCATTTTGCTGGGGAAGGCCATTGGCGCCGGGGACATGGCCCGGGCCGAGCGGGACGCCAAACGCCTGCTGGGGCTCACCTTTTTGGCGTCGCTGCTGGGCAGCGCGGTGGTGCTGGCGGCGTACCCCATCATCACCCACACCATGACCACCCTCTCGGAGCAGGCCCTCTCTTACTTTGGGATCATGACGGCCATCAGCGTGGTGTACGTGTGGGGCCCGCCTATGAACACCTGCTGGATGTGCGGCGTGTTCCGCGCGGGGGGCGACTCCAAGTTTGGCTTTATTCTGGACGTCATCTGCATGTGGGTGGTTATGGTGCCCCTGGGGCTGCTCTCCGCCTTTGTGCTGAAGCTGCCGCCCATGTGGGTGTACTTCATTTTAAGCCTGGACGAGACCATTAAAATGCCCGCCAACATCATCCACTACCGGAAGAAGGGCTGGCTGCGGAACATCACCCGGGACAAGATTACATAAACACACAAACACCCGAGGGGCTGCCAACACAGGCAGCCCCTCTTTTTTGGCACGCAAAAAGGGCTGCGCCAGTGGCACAGCCCTTTCCTGCGGCTTACGCCGCGTATTGCTTTGTGTTTCCCTCAGCTCTTACTTGCGGGGGTTCTTGATAGCGGCCTGTGTAGGGATGGTTCCATAGGGTGCGCCAAAATACGCGATTTTTTGTATAATTAGTTCTTTTAATAGGATGATTCCGGAACAAAAGCCGTCACTTTTAACAAAGTGCGGCTTTTTTGTTTCTTCGTCCATTTTCCTTCTCCAAAAAAGGAACTTGAGCAAATTTGATCTCCAAGACCCTCTTTTTTTGGGAAACACAAGTGGGTTTTCGAGTGTGAAAGACCCCGTTTTCAGAAACAGAAAAGTAATTTTTCCCCTGTAAAACACATGCAAAAGAAACGGAAGTGATTCCATTTGAACACGCAAATCATCGCCGTCGCCAACCAGAAGGGCGGCGTCGGCAAGACAACGACCTGCGCGAACTTAGGGATAGGGCTGGCCCAGGCCGGGAAGAAGGTCCTGTTGGTGGACGCTGACCCACAGGCCAGCCTGACCATCAGCCTGGGCCATCCCCAGCCGGACAAGCTGCCCTTTACCCTGTCCGACGCGATGGGCCGTATCCTGATGGACGAGCCGATCAAACCCGGCGAGGGTATCCTGCACCACCCGGAGGGCGTGGACCTGATGCCCGCTGACATCCAGCTCTCCGGCATGGAGGTATCGCTGGTGAACGCTATGAGCCGTGAGACCATCCTGCGGCAGTATCTGGACACAGTGAAGGGACAGTATTCCCATATCCTGATCGACTGTCAGCCCTCCCTGGGTATGCTCACGGTCAACGCCCTGGCCGCTGCCAACAGGGTCATAATCCCCGTCCAGGCGGAGTACTTGCCCGCCAAGGGTCTGGAACAGTTGCTCCAGACCGTAAACAAGGTAAAACGACAGATCAACCCCAAGCTCCAGATTGACGGCATTCTGCTGACGATGGTGGACAACCGTACCA
>ERZ1090880.1489-NODE-1491-length-11434-cov-13.913789_pt1 | contig 11434 bp, 7 predicted proteins | sample MGYA00478471_ERZ1090880 | MGnify/ENA primary metagenome ERZ1090880 (study PRJEB33644, sample SAMEA5815734) | chicken gut metagenome | biome: Chicken; feature: Gastrointestinal Tract; material: Caecum | place: Ireland | collected 2019-01-01 | study: A study of... | reverse complement strand
GAAAGCGTGACCGAAGGTCATCCCGATAAAGTCTGCGACCAGATCTCCGACGCCGTGCTCGACGCCGTGCTCGCGCAGGACGAAAATTCCCGCGCCGCCATCGAGTGCTGCGCCACGACGGGCATGGTGCTCGTCATGGGCGAGCTGTCCACCGACTGCTACGTCGACATCTCGCGCATCGTGCGCAACGTCGTGCGCGACATCGGCTATACCCACGGGCAGGGGTTTTCCTATAATTCCCTCGCCGTCATCACCGCCATCCACGGGCAGAGCGCGGACATCGCGCTCGGGGTGGATTCTTCCGTCGAGAGCCGCGCGGGCGGCGACGCCTTCGACCGCATCGGCGCGGGGGATCAGGGCATGATGTTCGGGTATGCGGTGAACGAAACGGAAGAACTCATGCCGCTTTCCGCCGTGCTCGCGCAGAAGCTCGCCATGCGCCTTGCGGAAGTCCGCAAGAGCGGGCTGCTGCCGTACCTGCGCCCCGACGGAAAGACGCAGGTCACCGTCGAATACGAGGGGAGGACGCCCGTGCGCGTGGATACCGTCGTCGTTTCCGCACAGCACGACGAGACGGTCACGCAGGAGAAGCTGCGCGCGGATATCCGCAAATACGTCATCGACGCGGTGCTCGGCGGAAAGTATCTCGACAAAGACACGAAGTATTTCATCAACCCCACGGGCAGGTTCGAGATCGGCGGCCCCGAAGGGGACAGCGGCCTGACCGGGCGCAAGATCATCGTCGATACCTACGGCGGCAGGTGCGCCCACGGCGGCGGCGCCTTTTCGGGCAAAGACTGCACGAAGGTCGACCGCAGCGCCGCGTATATGGCGCGCTATATCTGCAAAAATATCGTCGCGGCGGGGCTTGCCGACGAGTGCGAGCTGCAGCTCGCCTACGCCATCGGCGTCGCGCATCCCGTATCCGTCTATGTGAACACTTACGGCACGGGCAAGGTCGCCGACGACAGGCTCGCGGACATCGTGCGCGAGAACTTTGATCTGCGCCCCCTCGCCATCATCGAAAAGCTGGGGCTTCGCCGCCCCATGTTCCGCCGCACGGCAGCGTACGGGCATTTCGGCAGGAGCGAATTCCCGTGGGAGCGCACCGACATGGCGGAAACGCTCAAAAAATATCTCTGACATTTTTCCGCGGGGCGCAGGGGCGCTCCGCGCGTTTTTTCTGCGAAAGAAAAGGAGGGGAACGGGATGCACGTCCGCGTCACCGATCACGACCCGCGCCGGGCGCGGCTTTTTGAAGAGGAGGCGGCGCGCATCCGCGCCGTGCTGGGGGAGAACTGCGTCGCTGTTCACCACATCGGCAGCACGGCGGTGGAAGGGCTTGCCGCAAAACCGGTCATAGACATCATGCCCGTCGTAAAAGATCTCGCCCCCGTCGACGGGCTGAACCCCGCCTTCGAGGCGCTCGGTTACGAATGTATGGGGGAATACGGCATTCCCGGGCGGCGGTATTACCGCAAGGGCGGGGACGAGCGAACCCACCAGATCCACCTGTTTGCGGAAGAAAGCGCGGCGGATATTTCCCGCCATCTCGCCGTGCGCGATTATCTGCGCGCGCATCCCGCCGAGGCGGCGGAATACGGCGCGCTCAAACGCTCGCTCGCCGCGCGTTTTCCCGAGGATATCGAGGGCTACTGCGACGGGGAAGACGCCTTCGTCCGCGCGCTGGAAGAACGCGCGTTATCGTGGGTGAAGGAAAATGGATAATAGGGGCGGGCTTTCGGAAAAACTGAAAGCGCTCCTCTTCGCGCGGGAACTGACGTGCGCAAACTGCGGCGCCGAACTGTTCGCGGAGGAGTATTTCTGCCCGCACTGCCTGAAAACGCTGCCCTTCAACGCCGGGCATATCTGTTCGAAGTGCGGCAGGGCGGTCGGGGAAGAGTACCCCGTCTGCCTCGAATGCAAGGCGGATATGCCGCTGTACGACGCGGCGCGCAGCGCCTTCCGCTACGAGGGCGACGTCGTCCGCCTCGTAAAAAAGTTCAAGACGGGCGGGCAGTGGCTCGCCGCGCCCTTCGCCTCCCGCATGGCGGGCTTTTTCGGGCGGGAGTTCGCGGAGGCGGATTTTCTCGTTCACGTCCCCATGACCGCCGCCGCGCAGAAAAAGCGCGGCTATAACCAGTCGTTCCTGCTCGCGGAAGAGCTGTCCGCGCGCACGGGCATCCCGCACGAGCGGGAGCTGCTCGTCAAAACGCGGGAAACGCCTCCGCAGAAAGAGCTTTCCCGCCGCGAACGCGCGGAGAACCTTGCGGGCAGTTTCCGCGTCCATGAACGCGCCAAGTGCAGAGGAAAGACCGCCGTGATCGTCGACGACGTGCTCACGACGGGCGCCACCGTCTCCGCCTGCGCGAGAGCACTGAAAGGCGCGGGCGCGAAGCGCGTATGGGCGGTAACGGCGGCGAGCGTGCCCTCGCAGGAACAGCCCGGCGTGAAAAAACGGTTAAATTACGCTCAAATCGTCAAAATACAGTAAAAACTCTTTTACTTTTTGCGGAAAATATTGTAAAATATCTTTAATATGCACAAATAAGGCAGAGGCGGGCGGCGCGGCCGCGCGCTTCGGAGGGTCATGTATGGGACTTATCAATTATCTGTTCAACAGCGACGGCAGAAAGAGCCTTCGCAAGCTGGATAAAATGGCAGACCGCGTGGAGGCGCTCGAACCGAAATACGCGAAGATGAGCGACGCGGAGCTGCGCAGCCAGACGGGCATCCTCAAAGACAGGCTCGCGAAGGGGGAAACGCTCGACGACATCCTCTACGACGCGTTCGCCGTCGTGCGCGAGGCGGCGTGGCGCGTGCTCAAACTCAAACATTACCACGTTCAGATCATCGGCGGCATCTGCCTGCATCAGGGCCGTATCGCCGAGATGAAGACGGGCGAAGGCAAAACGCTCGTCGCCACCCTTCCCGCCTACCTCAACGCGCTCGCGGGCAAGGGCGTGCACATCGTCACCGTCAACGACTACCTCGCCCGCCGCGACGCGGACTGGATGGGCAAGGTGCACCGCTTCCTCGGTCTGACCGTCGGCGTGGTCGTACCCGGCATGGACGACGCTGCCAAGCAGGAAGCGTACCGTTGCGACATCACCTACGCGACCAACAACGAGCTCGGGTTCGATTACCTGCGCGACAATCTGAAGAGCGACCTTAAACGCATGGTGCAGAGAGAGCTCGACTTCGCCATCGTCGACGAGGTCGACTCCATCCTCATCGACGAGGCGCGCACCCCGCTCATCATCTCGGGCAAAGGGGATAAATCCAGCGAGCTGTACGAGCGCGTAGACCGCTTCGTCCGCACCCTCGAAGGCGGATTCGACGACGAGGGCACGAAGGGAGAAGAGGACAAAGATACCAAAAAGAAGAAAAAGAAGGATGAGGAGCCGGAAACGGAGGAGGAACAGGAGTCCAAGTACGGCGACTACGACGACATCGCGAAGGGCGCCAAGTACGGCGACTGGGATTACGTCATCGACCGCAAGGAGCGCTCCGTTCAGATCACCGAAAAGGGCGCGGCGAAGGCGGAACGCTTCTTCAACATCGACAACCTCGGCGATATCGACAACGCCGACCTCAACCACCATATCCAGCAGGCGCTCAAAGCGCACAAGCTCTTCCACCGCGACGAGGACTATATCGTCAACGACGGCGAGGTCATCATCGTCGACGAGTTCACCGGCCGCCTCATGATCGGCCGCCGCTACTCCGACGGCCTGCACCAGGCGATCGAGGCGAAGGAAGGCGTGAAGGTGCGCAACGAGAACAAGACGTACGCGACCATCACCTTCCAGAACTTTTTCCGCCTGTACAAAAAACTGTCGGGCATGACGGGTACGGCAAAGACGGAAGAGGGCGAGTTCCGCACCATCTACAAGCTGGACGTTCTCGAGATCCCGACCAACCGCCCCGTCGTCCGCAAGGATATGCCGGACGCCGTCTACTCCACCGTGGACGGCAAAAAGCGCGCGCTGCTCAAAGAGATCGAGGAGCGCCACGCGAAGGGGCAGCCGCTGCTCATCGGTACGGCGACCGTCGAAAAATCCGAAGAGATCGCGCGCCTGCTGCGCAAAAACGGTATAAAGCACAACATCCTCAACGCAAAGAACCACGAGCGCGAGGCGGAGATCGTCGCGCAGGCGGGCCGCTACGGCGCCGTCACCATCGCCACCAACATGGCCGGCCGCGGCACGGATATCCTGCTCGGCGGCAACCCCGAATATCTCGCCAAAAAGCGCATGCGCGAGGAGGGCGTCGAGCACGATAAGATCGAGCTTGCCACCTCTTACGCCGAGCTTGCGGGCGAGGAGGAAGAGGAGCGCAAAAAGTACCGCGCCATGTACGACGAACTGTACGCGCAGTACAAAGAGGAGACGGATAAAGAGAAGGAAGAGGTCATCAAAGCGGGCGGCCTTTGCATCCTCGGCACCGAGCGGCACGAGAGCCGCCGCATCGACAACCAGCTCCGCGGCCGCAGCGGCCGCCAGGGCGACCCCGGCGTGTCCATCTTCTTCATCTCCCTCGAAGACGACCTCATCAAGCGCTTCGGCGGCGAGCGCATGAAGAAGATCTACGGCGTGTTCTGCAAGGACGAGGATACCTGCCTGCAATCCAGGATGCTCTCGCGCGGCATCGAAAACGCGCAGAAGGCGATCGAGGGCCGCAACTTCGGCATCCGCAAGACCGTCTTACAGTACGACGACGTCATGAACAAGCAGCGCGAGGTCATCTATGCCGAGCGCATGAAGGTGTTAAAGGGCGAAAACGTGCACGAGCAGGTCGTCAAGTACATTCCCGACTTCGTGCGCAAAGTGGTGTCGGAGGCGGTCAACATCGACCAGATGCCCGAAAAGTGGGATGCCGCCGTCCTCAACCGCGCCCTCGAAAACCGCCTGCTCCCCGAGGGAAGCAACTTCATCACGCAGGAAAAGCTGGATAAATGGGACGTCGACTACGCCATCGACAGGATCACCAAAGCGACGGAAAAGGCGTACGAAGAGAAGATCAAAGAGGTCAAAGAAGAGCTGGGCATCGACTACTCCGACGTGGAGCGCCGCTTCCTGCTCATGACGGTCGACCGCAACTGGATCGACCAGATCGACGCGATGGACCAGCTGCGCAAGGGCATCGGCCTGCGCGCGTACGGCAACGTCGACCCCGTCATCTCCTACAAACAGGAAGGCTTCGATATGTTCGACGAGATGATCGAGCGCATCCAGAGCACGACCATCGCCCTCCTTCTGAAGGTGCGCATCGAGGTCAACCGCCCGATGGTGCGCCCGGTAGAGGAGCCCAAGCCCGTCGCGGACACCGCGCAGCTTTCGACCAACGCGCCCGAAAGCAGCGGCGCGAAGCCCCTGCCGAAGGCGAACAAGACGCCGGGCCGCAACGACCCCTGCCCCTGCGGCAGCGGCAAAAAGTACAAAAACTGCTGCGGCAAAAACGCCTGAACGGAATAAAGACGCAAAAACGCCCCGATGCCGGGGCGTTTTTTCTGTCCGGAGAAAGGCGCGGCGCCGCGCGGAAAAAAGGAAACTGCCCCGCAGGAATTTTTGCCGGGCGCTTGCAAAGCGCATTTCTTTATGATATAATGATTGCGATTTTTTTGTGCGGCGGAGAGATGCGTATGCGGAAGGGGATCATTTTCGATAAAGACGGAACGCTGCTCGATTTTTCCGCGTTCTGGATACCCGTCGCGGAGGCTGCGGCGGCGGAGCTGGCGGCGGAATGCGGCGCCCCTCCCCCGTGCGTTCCCGCCGTTCTGGAAAAGTGGGGCGTTTCGGGCGGCGCGGCGGAGCCGGACGGCATCCTGTGCGGCGGGACGTACGCGCAGATCGCGCGCGCCGCGCGGGAAGTCTTTTCCGCTTTTGGATACGGCGGCGGCGTTTCCCCCTCCGCGGCGGAGGCGGCCTTCGCGCGCAACCTCTCCCGCGGAAAGCTCATCCCCACGTCGCCCCGCCTCGGCGAACTCCTGCGCGGGCTGAAAGGGGAGGGGTATTCCCTCTTCGTCGTCACCTCCGATTCCCCCGCTCTGGCGGAAACGTGCCTGCGCGGCCTGGGCATAGCCGATCTGTTCGACGCGGTATATGCCGACGGAGGCGGCTTTCCCCCCAAGCCGGACGCGAGCTGCATCCGCTCGCTCTGCGCCGCATACGGCATACCTCCTTCCGCCCTTTGCATGGTGGGGGATACGCCCACCGACATGCGCTTTGCGCGCAACGGCGGGATCGCGGCAGTCGGGCTGGCGCGTTCGGAGGGCGCGCGCAGGCTGCTTTCGCCGCTCGCCGATACCGTCATTTCCGACCTTTCCGCGCTGCGCGGGGCGCTTTCCCGCCTGCGCAAGGGAACGGAATAAAGTCATACAGGAGGGAACGTTCATGAAGTTCCGTTATTTAGGCACTGCCGCGGCGGAGGGCTTCCCCGCGATGTTCTGCCGCTGCGACGCCTGCGAAGAGGCACGCAGGCTGGGCGGCATAAACCTGCGCACGCGCTCGCAGGCGCTCATCGGGGAAGATCTGCTCCTCGATTTCCCGCCCGACACATACGCGCACGCCATGCGCTACGGGCTGCGGCTGGATGCGGTGAAGTACCTGTTCGTCACGCATGCGCATTGCGACCATTTTTCTCCCGACGATCTTACCATGCGCGGCGCGCCCTATTCCCACCGCATGCGGCAGGCGCGCCTCAACATATACGGCAACGACGGCGTGGAAGAGCTGTTCGAACGCGCGCGCGCCGATATGCCCGCGGAGATGGCGGAAAGCTACACCTTCGTGCGCCTCCGCGCCTATACCCCCGTACAGGCGGGCGCGTATACGGTGATCCCGTTCCCCGCGCGCCATTCGGGCGGCAAAGAGCCGTTCATCTTCGCCATCCGCGGCGAGGGCAAAAACATCCTCTACGCGCACGATACGGGCATGATCTTCGGCGAAGTGTTCGATTTTCTCGCGAAGGAAAAGCTGCGCTTCGATCTCGTCAGCCTCGACTGCACGATGGTCGCCAACCCCGTTTCCGACGAAGGCTGTCATATGGGGGTCGACGGCTGCGTGCGCGTCCTCTCCCGCCTCACGGAAAACGGCAACGCGGACGGGGATACCCTCTGCTACGCCAACCACTTTTCGCATAACGGCGCGCCCCTGCAGGAAAACCTCGAAAGGCTGCTTTCCCCGCACGGCATCCGCGTCGCTTACGACGGCCTCGGAATCGAATTGTGACCCCTTTGCCCGCGCCTGTGCGCGGGCTTTTTTATTTGCCTCCCGAAATATGCCGCATAAAAACAAAAAAATTTTTTCATAAAACTGTTGCAAACGTCGGTTTTGTATGCTATAATGGGCGCAAATTTCGTTTACAGGGAGAAAAACATGAAGGAACGAGGCATCATCATCCTGAACAAAGAGTTCAATGAAAACTGGCTTCCGCTTCTGCGCGAAGGCGGCTACAACAAGCTCGGGCTGCATTCGCTCTATCCGTACGGCGGTATGGAATGGCACATGAACTGGCTGCTGAAAAAACAGACCCGCGAACTCATCGACAAGTTCGAGAATGCGGGCATCGCCGTCGAACAGGAGCTGCACTCGGTGGATTGGCTCCTGCCGCGCTCGCTCTTTTCCTGTTTCCCGCAGTGGTTCCGCATGAACGAGAACGGCGAGCGCGTGGGAGATTGGAATTTCTGCGTCAGCAACGAAGAGGCGCTCGAATATGTGGAGCTTTCCGCCTACAAATACGCCCTTCTCCTGCGCCAGACCTCGCACAACTATTTTCTGTGGAGCGACGACAAGCGCGATATGCTCTGCCATTGCGAAAAGTGCCGCCATCTCAACGGCGCCGACCAGAATATGCGCATCATGAAGAGCATCCTGCGCGGGCTGAAGCGCTACGACCCGCAGGCGAAATTGAGCTTCCTCGCCTACGACGACTCGCTCGCCCTGCCCACCGAAAAGCCGGACAAGGATATGTTCCTCGAATTTGCGCCCATCCGCAGAAACCATCTCGTGCCCATCGACGGCGACGACGAGAGCAACAGGGCGAACAAAGAGATGCTCCTCCGCCTTCTGAAGATATTCCCCGCAGAGTCGGCGCGCGTGCTCGAATATTTCCTCGACGTTTCCCTCTTCTGCGATTGGGACAGGAACAAAGCGGCCGCGCTCCCGTTCGACGAGTCGCGCGTCCGCCGCGATCTGGAGTTTTACCGCTCGGCGGGCATCGAACGCACGACGACTTTCGCCGTGTTCATGGACGACGAATGGCGCAGGGAGCACGGCACCGCAGACCTCATGCGCTGCGGCAGGGCAATGCAGGAAATTTAAGTTTACGGTAAAAAAAAGGAGCGCCTTTGCGGGCGCTCTTTTTTTATTTTTTTCCTTCCTCCGCCGTCGGAGAAGGGAGAGAGAAGGGCGTGGAAGAAGACCTGTAGATCTCCGCATGATGGTCGACGGTCGCGTTTTCGTACTTCTTCCTGTATTCGGAAGGGGTCGTGCCCATGAGTTTCTGAAATTCGTACTCTATCTGCTGTTTGCTGGAAAACCCGACCAGCTCCGCGATCTTTTTCACGGGATAGGGCGACGCCTTCAGGTGATACACCGCGCGCTTTATGCGCATGGTGTTTATGGCGTTGAGGATGGTGGAACCCGTGTATTTCTTATACTGCCGCTGTAAGTACGATTTATTGATGCCGACGTAGTCCGAGATGTCGCCGAGGGATATCTTTTTCGTGTAGTTATTGGCTATGTACTCGTTCGCCTTCTTGATATAGGGCAGCGCGCCGAAGGAAACGGTCTGCATGCAGGAAGAGATCTCCACGAGCAGGTTCACGATGGAATACTGTGCGGCGAGGGCGCGGTCGAGCGTGTGTATCGGCTCCTTATGCAGGGTGATCAGGTTTTTCAGCGCGTATTCCACCTGCGCGGTATCCGTCAGCAGGGTAAACCCCGCCGTTCCTCCGCCCAGCTTTTCGAGGTTGCAGCCGCGTATCACCGCGGAATAATCGACGGGCATCGCCGCGTTCACGTTGCAGGGGTTGTATTCGCTCGGGCTCTTGGCGTCGAGCTCCACGTTGTAGATCATGCGCGGTCTTGTATCGGGGATCACGAGCCTGTGATAGGTCATGGCATCGAAAAAAATGAATTGCCCCTGCTGCACGGTCACTTTTTTCGTGGGCAGATTTTTGTTCTCGTAATGGATATAAACGTCGAAGGAATCCTGGCTCGCATACATGATCTCGAAGTAGGGGTGATGATGCATCCCCATACGAAAATCGTAATCAAACGCCTTGAAATAGAAGGAGATCGGCTCCAAAGTCAGGTTTTTTATCTCATCGAAGGGGCAATAATTCATTTTTTCGGCCTCCTTTTCTGTCGGCGACGGGCGTCCGCTGCGCTTTCCTCCCGCGCCTTCCGCCCGTGCCCTGTGCCTCCATTGTAACAGCCGCGCCGAGAAAAGTCAATATTTCTTTGCCGTTTTTTGCCGAAGAGGACAAAAAAAATGACTTGATTTGAAAAATCGGTATTGACAGTCCGCCGTTTTCGTGCTAAAAATATAGTAGCAGTTGCCGAAAGCCCCGTTCGGGGGCGCGGCGGCAAAATCAAATTTTTTGGGCAGAACTGCCGCATCGGTTTCTGCCCCGTGCGGAAAGAGCCGGCGGAGGGGTGCCCGCCCCCGCCTGCCTGTTCCGCCGGGCGTATACCGCGGCAAAAGCCCAAATAAGGGAGGAATGAAAATGACAAAAAGCATGGCAAACAGGCTGAAGGTGATCCTTCTCGCCCTCGCGCTCGCCTTCACGGCGCTGGGAGTGAGCATGTTCACCTCCACGGCGCGGGCGGCGGATACACCCATCGACCCGCTTGTATGGTACAAGTTCGACGACCCTTCCGACCCCGGCAAGGACGCGATGGGCAACTACAACCTGTCGAAGATCGGCTCCGGTTCCGTCACTGTCGCGGACGGGCAGGCGACGTTTGACGGCGCGGCAAAGCTGGGCACGGAGGGTGAAACAGGCGACCTCTCTGAAGACCTGACGAGTTTCACGCTGGTCTATAAGATGACGCCGGAAACCCATACGGTGACACAGATGCAGCCGGTAGGCTTCGGCTACAATATGTGGGCTGCGACCAAATGGTGCTGGTTTACTCTCGGGCAGGGTACGGCGGCTACCGGAGATGCTGAAGCGGTGACGCCCCTTCGTTTTACGGCGTACGGCATTGAAGACGGCCATCCCGGCGAGAACAGAGACTGGGGCAACGAGATCATAAAAAACATCGTGCCGGGTACCGAATACAGCATCGCTCTCTCGGTACAGCTCGGCGGCAAGATGACCGTATATGTAGACGGCGCCGCCACGAGCTACAATTTCGACGTCCCCACCGACTGGAATCTGAAAGACGGCAACATGCGCTTCTCCATCGGCGGAAGCTGCGTGTGGGATGCCAACGCAAACGATTTCTTCAAGGGAAAAATTTCCGACGTAAAAATTTACAATTTCGCGATGACCGCAGGCGAAATTTCCTCATATGAGGAAGGGGGTCAAATCGCCGGGAGCGATTTGACCTGCAAGCCTTCATCAGCCGAAATCGACTTGTCCGAAACCGTGCGCGTTCCCGCAGGTGCGACCGATGAAGAGATCCTGAAAAATCTGCCCACCACGTCCCTCCTCGACGTAACGATGTCCGACGAGAGCACCCGCAAGGGCACGGTGCTTTGGGACAGCGTCGTCAAGGAAAGCGACGCCACCTATGTGGAGGGCACCATTACCGACATCGCCAACCCCGACGGCATAAAGGCGCGCGCGAAGATCACCGTGGAAGAAGCCGTAGACATCCTTCCCGCGGTCTCCTACGAGTTCGCCTCGCAGGAAGATATGCTCAAAGACAGCTCCGGCAATTTCGACCTCACTGCCGTAGGCACCCCCGAATGGTCTGAAGACGGCGTCACCCTCACGCAGGGCGATATGCTCTATGACGCGGGCAACGCCGCCGGGAAAGACAGCGTCGAGTACCTCAAAGAAGCCACCTTCTCCGTCAAATTCCGCATCAACGAGTTTGCGGGCGCGGACTGGTGGTTCCTGTTCAGCACCGGCGACATCGACGAGCACGACCGCTCTGCGGGCTTCAACCTGCACATACAGGGCAATTCCATGCTCCGTATCGACACGGGCACGCATGACAGCTGGTGGGGCGGCGAACTCGGCACCGTAACAAAGGATACATGGTATCAGGTAGACTGCGTGTTCGACCTCGAGGGCAGGTTCGACGCCGAAGGCGACCCGATGGTGTACGTCTATGTCAACGGCAAGAAGATCAGCCAGGGCGCCCTCGTCCCCGTTCCGCTGAGCGGCAGCGCCGGTTCCGAACTCATCAAGAAGGGCGACTTCGCCTATCAGAAGACGGAAAACACCGGCATGGGCATCGGCGGCCTGTACAGC
>ERZ1090880.1484-NODE-1486-length-11465-cov-4.106486_pt1 | contig 11465 bp, 6 predicted proteins | sample MGYA00478471_ERZ1090880 | MGnify/ENA primary metagenome ERZ1090880 (study PRJEB33644, sample SAMEA5815734) | chicken gut metagenome | biome: Chicken; feature: Gastrointestinal Tract; material: Caecum | place: Ireland | collected 2019-01-01 | study: A study of the... | reverse complement strand
TGGTGAATCCGCTGTCGCGATAAAAGACGTAAGTCTTGGCGTGGAGCCGGGTGCGCTTGGTGTCGTAGCTGACCTTAATCCGCGTGTTTGGCAGGGCACGGAGCTCCTCGATCGCCTTCACATCGGTAGCTCCCATGTAGGACGTGGGGATGATACGCAGTTCTCCTCCGTTTTGGGTAAACTCCCTCAACTCATCCATCAGGAGGCGCAGGCCGCTCCATTTGATGAAGGACACCAGCATATCGATGCGGTCGGCGGAGACAATCTCCTTTTTCAACTCTGTGTACATCTGTGGCTCATGAATGGCCCCGGTAAACAGGCTGCTCTGGGCGATGGAGGTTTCCGGCCGGCTCAGGTCGGCAGCCGTTTTGCCTACGGCCAGCCGGGGGTCCTGCTCCCGTAAAAGCGCAAGAAGCTGCTCTGCCCGCTGATCAACACTCAGCGTGGCAAAGTCAGCTTCTTGGGTTGTGTTCTGAATGAGATCTACGATTTTATTGGCAAGACTGATCTGCGTGGAGATATCTCCACCGTTGTCCAGTACGTTGTCCAGGCCCTTCTGTACCACATCCGCCAGATACTGCGCCAGCACCTTGGAGGCCTCCGCCTTGTCAATGGGCGCAACCGATTTGCGGGCATTGGGAATCTCCGAAAGCTCGCGGTTCAGGGCGGTATTGATGATTTGTTCGTAAAGGCCATGGTGTAACATCAAGGGCCCCTCCGTTGCACTTAAAGTTTTTAAATGAATATCTTTTAGATTACACACAATTGTCTTATCTTAAGCGCAGCATATATTGTAACACTATCAACATTAACTAATGTTACGTTTTTGCCTCGACTTCCCGTTATGTTACTGTTAAACAAGTAATGATATACCCTTTCATTGTATTCCAAGTCTCCTGCAGCAGCAGGGCGTCTACTGGTTGTTCGTTATGTATGTATTGATTAAGAGTATCTATAAGTTTTCTTTGAGTTACAGCATCTCGCCAAGTACGAATGATTTTATTTTGTAATTGCTTATTTGCTTTGCTTTGATCTCCAAAATAATTCAACGCATTGACGATGGAAGTCTCTAATGCTTTTTCGTTGAATTGAACTTTAGCCTGTCGTCGAGATAAATATTTAGTACTGCTTTCCAATAGCGCTCTAAAAAGATATGCAATGGCATGTCTATGAACTTGAAGATCTAATTTATACAGTTCAAACACCAAATCGTGAATTTTATTACTTAAATCATCTTGACCAACAAGGGAATCAATAACCTGTCCCTCGGTTTTTGTAAAAACCAGGCTCTTTTGAGTTAACTTTTTGGGAGAATAATTCCCCGAAGGTTCATATGCGCCCGAAATGGAATCAGCCTTAGTTTTAGTTCCTGATGTGCTGCTCACTGCAGCATTATCGCCTGATGTATTACCTGATCTTCCTGCTATCCCTTTTTCACCTTGTTCGGAATCCCCAGTTGTATTAGTATCGTCGCCTGAATGGGGTATAGTATCTGTATCAGTTTAAGATTGACGTTCGCGGCTCTTATACTTGGGGTTTTTATCAGCAACATCTATATTGAGAATCATAAACATGATAACGCCTTTTAGTAGATACATGACCTTACTAAAAGTCAAATCCTGTATGAAGTCTGCCCGCTCGTTAGATATGCGCAAAATCTCCTCATGCTCATCAAATTCAGGAAAATTAACATATCCAAATACATTATGAGGCTTTAAACGTGTTACTTTTTTTCGCTGAGAATAGTCTGCTAAGCCAAGCCAATCATTCTCCTCTGCAAGATAGTTGTATAACGCAAACTCATTTACATAGATGTTAACTCCTGCACCATACGTTTTCAATTGAGCACCGGCCAGGTTTTTCTCGTATACAAGGATCCGTCCTTCGAATGTAGGAACAGAGCTGAAGTCGCTAAGGAATAAATCGTTAGTCCGTGTCGGTATAGTCTCTTTTATGCCATACTTCTCCAGCATAATTGCCTGTAAATCACTTAACTTAAAATCTGTGAGAGTAATTTCATTGTTCGTAATTTGTTTATTGGGGGAATTGCAACGAAAACAAAGAACATTAGTCTTTTTAGAATAAGCAAACGTTACGTCATAAAGCATTTGTGGAAAGTCACATGTAAAATTAATACTATGCCGAGAATCTAATTGTTGATCTATTATGTGCAACTGCATCTGAGGGAATGGGACTTCTCCTCCTTTATAAAGGCTTGTGCAAATGTGACGTAATTTGCGAACCTCTGCCTCAGAAGACAAAAAAGATATAATTTCGTTACTTACATCTCTTAAAACAACTCTTGTATATTCCTTTGGAGATTTTTGTTTTAATGATAAATGTTCTATGGTTCCAGTTTTTTTGTCGAGCGTTATTTTGTGTACGCTGTGATCTGCTGGAGATGTAACTATTTCTGCTTTATCGCACAGCAAAAAAACCGAAAGCAACCCCAGCCCTTTACTTCCTGTAAGAAACATACCTCGTTCATTAGTCAGGTTTTCCCCTCTTTTTTTCGCAGAAATGCCAGGCTGAGAAAGATTTTGAATTTCTTCAAAAGTAAAACCCTTATAATCATTTTCGACAATTATGCTGTTGGAATCAAAGTCGTAATAAATATCTATATTCTCCGCCGAGGCATCGACAGCATTTTTTAGTAATTCTGATATTACAATGAGTGGGCTACCCACGGTCCCCATAATTTGGGCAATTTGAGCTGAATCCATCTTTAATTTCTCTTTAGCCATGCTCATATCCCTTTCTGTATATTTTGACATACTCCTTGCTCATCGATTTTACGGCACCAACTTCTTTTATAGAAGATACTTTTGTAGGCATTCGTTTGCCAATAATATTTCTTGTAATCGTAGAATCCAATTCCATACCATATTTTCGAGCCAACATGTCATTGAAAACATCAAAAGCGATTTCTTTATTATCAACTCTCCGATTTCCTAATGTTAAAACTAATAATTTCCCTGGCTTTAAAACCCTTGCCAATAAGCTAAAAATTGCTTCGTAGTCTTCGAGAAAAGCAATAACCTTTTTTTGTTTTTCCAAAGATATGGAACCAACAAATTCATCATATGACTCTTCACCTGCAGACTTTCTTTTGACCCGTCCGCCCAAGCTCGCACTGTCTATTGCAGTAAAAGTCTCCAATAAGGTTTCGTCCCATATATGTAAATCTTTTTTATCTATCCACAACAAAGGAAGTATTGAAAATTGCCCATACGTCACAGTGGTATGATTATCACCATAGGGGGGAGAGGTACATATTAAATCAATAGAATTCGCATCAAGGGCACCCAAATATTCTTTTGAGTCTCCACACTTCAGGCAAATCGAACCGGTGTTGTCTTTAATGTATCTTGCATAATTATTTTGTATGTGTTCTTTGAAAAAAGTGATAGTATCATCGATCGTTGCCTCGATTTGGGATTGTTCTTTTACATGAAGCTTAAAGGTCGATGTCCTTGTATTACTAAACTTCTTCACTGTTTCTGCAAAACAACACCAAAAGAATCGACGCATTCTATCATTTGTTTCCTCAATTATCGCTTGCCTAATGACACTTAACGAAATAATAATATCGTCATTAAACCATTTGTTGATATTCTTAAAAGCGTATGGTTTTACATTCCCGTTAAGTATGGTAAGTCGAGTATTAATAGCATTAATGCATCTAACTGCACAATCTGCGGGAACCCCTTCCAATTGTACTGTTGCAATTAATACGGCCAGAGGATTGATATCAAACCCCATAATATTCAACCCCAATTTTTGCCCTTCATATAGCACTGTTCCAGAACCGCAAAATGGATCTAACACTATTGATGTTGTAGGGTCAGCGTTGATGATTTCTTTTAGTATACACGCCTGCATGGGTGCGACCATTACTGCAGGGTACCTGACAAGAGGAGGGTCATTTCTATATTCAGAGAAATCCCAATATTTCTCATCATATGTGCTCAATCTCTCTGCAAGTGTCATTTCAAGTCCCCCGCATTCTCATCAGAAACAATTTCCATAATATCCTCGACACCACAATCAAGTGCAGTGCAAATTTTCAGGAGTATCTCCGTAGTAACATGACCATTGTGGCCCATCTTGGTAACTGAAGCTGGGCTGATCCCTGCTTTTGCACATAGATCTTTTTTCTTCATGTCCTTGTCAATAAGTAGCTTCCAAAGCTTTTTATAACTGACAGCCATAAAAGGATTCCTCCATACTGATAGAGAAAAATGCTCTACCGAGCGGTAGAGCATTTTTCTGATTGCAGCCATAACCGCCAAGGTCTATTCCAACACCTGACAGCGTTGTATATCATAATATCATATTCAACGGGAATGTGCAAGAAAATCATGTGTTTGCACGACTTTTATTTTATTTGCAGTAGAACTATATATCTTTTCACACCGGTTGTGTCCGCAGTTTTTTTGCTGTACAATGTGGAAAACGATTTGAATTCCAGCAGGTGGTAATTACCGATATGGAAAGTAGATTATCCAATATGCAGTCTTTTACAATTTACAGCAAAACCGCATCTATTTTTTCAAGCCCCGAACCAGAATCCCCAATTATCTATCTCGACACATTCTCTGGCGAAGGAAAAAAGATATATGATGCCGCACAGACTGCCGGCTGCCCGCCGTTCACGCTGGTGGCTATCAGTGACCTGGACTGGAACCACGATATGCCCCCTTGGGATAGTCCACCCACTTTCAAAAACGTAGACCCCTGCACTGGCGGCGCGAACGCCTAACTGCGGCTTCTGACCAAGAAGCTCATCCCAGCGGCAGAGAAAGAGATCAATGAAGTTCCTCGCTGGCGAGGGATTGCCGGGTACTCTCTGGCCGGGCTGTTCGCTCTGTATGCCATCTATCAGACAGACCTGTTTTCCCGGGTGGGCAGCATGTCCGGCTCCCTCGGGTTTCCCGGTATAAAAGAGTAGATCTTCTCCCACGAGCCAAAGCGTTGGCCGGATTGTATGTACTTTTCTTTGGGTGATAAGGAGCGCAAAACCAAGAATCCGATCCTGCGCACAGTTCTGGAGAATACCGAGGAGATATGTGCGTATTACCAGAACATGGGAATCGACACGGTGTTCCAGCTGAACCCAGGCAACCACTTTGTCCAGAGCGTGGAACGCACTGCTGTCGGTATTATCTGGATGCTGAGCCGGTAAGCCTTGTCGGGCTGGCTGTTTACTGTTACATAGTATTCCATACGAAAAGAGGATATAAAATGAATAGACAAGAAGAGTTGTTTTTTTCTGCGCTAACAAAAGATAGGGCAGAAAGTGCAGACACACTTGAAAAGCCATCTATGCGCGGCATCAAAACCAGCGTAGTGGAGAAGTATTCTGATCAAGCTCATTTTATCTACGAATTGTTACAAAATGCGGATGATGCAAATGCTACAGATGCAAGATTTGTGCTGGAGCCCAACCGATTAATTTTTGCACATAACGGCACAAGGCATTTCTCCGTTTCTGACCCTACAAAGGAAGATGAGGATTCATCTTCTGGACAATTGGGAGATATTAATGCTATTACATCCATTGCGAATTCCAACAAGACCGAAGCCTCTATTGGTAAATTCGGTGTTGGATTTAAAGCTGTATTCCAATATACCTCTACGCCTTACATTTATGATCCTGAATTTCGATTCAGAATCGATCGATTCATTGTTCCAACTCCGGTAGATGATGATTTTCCTGGACGCAAGAGAGATGAAACACTTTTTGTTTTTCCGTTTGATCATCCTGACAGAAATGAGAAGGAATCCTATGAAGATATCTCGGATAAACTGAAAAACCTATCGTTTCCGCTATTATTTCTCTCAAATTTAAAGGAAATTGAATTTGAGTTCAGCAACACTATCGGCTTGTATGGAAAGAGCATTAAAAAGACTCTTACCTACGACGATACAATCGCAGAGCATATTTGCTTGACTCAAAATTCTGGCGATGAGCTATATGACGTAAATCTTTGGCTCTTTTCAAGGCTGGATAATCATCGGTTGCGGTATTCAGTTGGCTTTTTCATGGATTCCAATGGGCATTTGAAGCCTGTTAATGAGCCTGCGTTTTGCTTTTTCCCGACAAAGGAGGTTACGGAACTCAACTTTATCCTTCATGCCCCTTTTCTGCTCACAGACAACCGTGAAGGTATTTGCGCTGGTGTAGCGCATAACGATGAGATGATACAGCGGTTGGCAAATCTGGCGGCTGACGCTTTCGAGTACCTGCGAGATATTGGCGAGAAATCATCCATGCATTTAATTAAGGATAATATCGTAAGGATTATCCCTGTTGATCCAGAAAAATTTAGTTCTCCTTCTGATAAGCGCAAAATTTCTTTTCTGCCCTTTTATCAAGCGATTAAAGAAAAATTTGAAACCTCTGATTTGTTACCTTCGGAAGACGAGTATGTATTCTCGAAAGATGCCTACTGGGCGGCGGTGCCTCAATTGCCGCAATTGTTTTCTAATTCCCAGCTGGCAGATATTACTGGCAATGAAAATGCACACTGGGTATTTGCAACACTGAGTCGCGATGAAACGCAGAGAAATAATAAGGCCCTCTTTTCATATATTGATTCTATAGTACGCACGAATATCAATGAAGATGCGATTATCAGCGGCCGCTTCAAGGGCCTTTTCTATAAACCCGCGGAAAGCATCCCTGGGATTTCTACGCATTTTATAGAAAAGCAGACTTTTGAATGGCTACATAAATTCTATAGGTGGCTTTCAGAGACAAAACACAGAACAGAAATTTCTGCTAAGAAGCCTGTCTTCTTGGACCAGAACGGAAATGCTGTAGCTGCCTTTGACAATGAAAAGCAGCTTATTTTATTTCTTCCGGCAGATAATATCGACGGCTATACTGTTGTTCACCCGGAGCTTCTCAAAAATCCGGAAACCAAGCAATTTATAACTGATATTGGAATAAAACAACCTTCTCTCAAAGACCAAATTTATAATATTATCCTTCCACAATATAAGAAAGGCGAAAAAATAGATACTGATCCACACTTTTTGCTGTTTTTCAAGTATTATTGCAAGTGTTCGAATGACGAGGTTGACAAATTCATTAATTTAATCAAAAACTATCCATTCCTAAGATTTTATGAGGGTGGACAAGCGTATCGAACTACGGCAGCTCAACTTTATTTACCGACACCAGATTTAAAACGGTATTTTTTGAGCAAACCTTCAACGCGATTCATTGATTATGATAGATATGTAGATCTTGTTGGCGCCAAACAAGAAAAATTTTTAATTTCTTTTTTAAGTGAGTTGGGTGTAAAAACAAGTCCCATCACATATGAGATTAAAGACGATGGCTATTGTCATAAAGAGTGCGAATATGTTATCGATGGGTTACAGGAGCTGATCAATGCTGTAGCTGAGTCGAAAGACCCAACCATCTCGACCTTTTTGTGGAATCAGCTTTGTGGCTTTGTTGATGATAATCGGCTGGGATTTAATGTGCTCAACAAGGCAATCATGTCAAGACCGGATGGTAGATATAATTTCCGAACTGAGTATGAGCCATCTCCTACAATGATTGCATTAAAAACAACAGCGTGGCTTTTAACTAATGACGGGAAATTTGTGTCCGCAGAAAATGTAACCAGAGATCGCCTATATTTGAATTACGACTTAGCATCAGAAAAAGCAGAGGGTCTTTTGGATATCTTGGGCATAGATGATACATTCCCAGATGGAACTAATGCACAGGCAGATGACAGTTATCTCACTGATGCTCAGCGAGAGAAAATTGCTCTCGCTGATAAGTTGAGAGAGTATGGCATTGAAAATGAAGCTGATTTAGATGAGATTCTGGAACTTTATCGCCAAACAGCTGCAGTAAAAAAGGCTGGGGAACAAGCGCATCATGGTAGTTGTGAAGGGTCAAAACATTCCGGAAACAGAGATTCCACCGAGAAATTTGACCATTTATTTGATGATTCCGATGATAGTAATAACTCTGATTGCACATCCCCTTCCAAATCTCTTGAAAAAAGGGCCAGCCGCAAGGCAACTGTCAACGTAATCAAAGACATCGTCCAGAAAGCCAAGGATATGCCTTCCGGATCTCAATCTGGCGCAGTAGAAGACGATGAGGACATAGACGAAGATGAGCTTATGCCCTCTGTAGTCGATTACAGCAAAAAGATTGAGCGCGCAAAAGAAAAAAGTGCAGCTGAGATCGACCGAATTGCGTACTTTGAAGAGCTCCATAATAAAGCAATTCAGCTTACACAAGAAAGCAAGTACACAGTAGCATGGTTCAGGACCCTACTTGAAATGGAAAGCATAAACAGCGGTGAAATAAACGCAAACAGCAAAGAAGTCTCTATTAGCTTTGCGAAAGTCGAACGCGAACCCGGTACAGAACGTACACTTGTCTTAAAGTATCCAAATCGCTACATTCCCCAGTTCATGGAGGATTTAGCGGACATCCCGCTGGTTCTTCATATGGGCAATCAGAAAAAAACAATTGCCATTGAGGTTGCAAACATCAAATCCTATACGCTGCGAGTTAAACTGAAAAGCGGTGCAGATATCGAAGGTGTTGACCTCGATTCTGTTACTGAAGCGACAATCGACGCAAAAAGCCCTTCGTTTCTTTTGGAAGAGCTACGGAAGCAGTTTGCCGAGCTGGGATTAGCAGATAACTTCAATATGAAGGACAATCTGTGTGAAAATATCGAGTTTGTGTTCGGTCCCCCTGGTACAGGCAAAACAACTCATCTCGCTCGGAATGTGCTCATTCCTATGATGAAGGATAATCCAGAGTGTAAAGTACTCGTTCTCACACCAACGAATAAATCAGCGGATGTCCTGGTGAAAAGGATTATGGAGGTTTCTGGTGCGGATACTTCCTATACAGACTGGCTTGTACGCTTTGGCGGAACCGCTGATGAAGAAATCGAACAAAGCCCCGTGTTCCGCGATAAAACCTTTGATATTCGTACTCTGTCCAGAAATGTCACTATCACAACGATAGCCAGGTTCCCATATGATTTCTTTATGCCGCATGGTGCCAGAGTGTTTTTGCACGGAATGAACTGGGATTACATTGTGATTGATGAGGCTTCAATGATCCCTATTGCGAACATCGTCTTTCCGCTGTATAAAAAGACGCCTCGCAAATTTATTATTGCTGGCGATCCATTTCAAATCGAGCCGATAACATCAGTTGAACTTTGGAAAAATGAAAATATCTACACCATGGTTGAACTGAATTCCTTTGTAAATCCTAAAACGAAGCCATACCAATATAAGGTGGAGCTGCTAACTACACAGTACCGAAGCGTACCTGATATTGGCCGCATTTTTAGCAATTTCGCATACGATGGTATCTTGAATCACTTTCGCTCTGGAGACAGCCAGCGTCCATTAAATGTTGGCAGCGATCTTGGGATCGAAACTCTCAATATCATTAAATACCCCGTTAGTAAGTATGAGAGTGTTTATCGTCCAAAGCGGCTACAGCATAGCAGCGCATACCAGGTATATTCTGCACTGTTCACCTTTGAGTATGTTTGTTACATGTCACGGGCTATCTCGACAAACAATCCTGGCATTCCATTCAAAATTGGGATCATCGCGCCATACCGTGCACAGGCTGACCTAATTGACAAACTACTTGCTTCAGAGTCACTGCCATCCGAAATTGATGTTCAGGTGGGCACTATTCACGGTTTTCAGGGCGATGAGTGTGACATTATTTTTGTCGTATTTAACACGCCTCCCTCTATTTCAAGTTCCAAGCAGATGTTTCTAAACAAGCGGAACATTATTAATGTTTCCATAAGCCGCGCAAGAGATTATTTGTTCATTGTAATGCCGGATGACAACACAGAGGGCATTTCAAATCTGCGCCTTGTAAAACGAGTTGAAAACCTGATCCACGATACGGATGCTTGGAATGAATTTTTGTCTCCAACTCTTGAAGACCTGATGTTTGGTGATTCAAATTATATAGAAAATAATGTGTTTTCTACAGGGCATCAAAGCGTTAATGTTTATGGATTGCCTGAAAAACGTTACGAGGTTCGTACTGAGGATAACGCAGTTGATGTTCAGATACACAAAGATGCTCCCAGCGCAATCATATTGCCAACAACTCAGGCACTTATGAAATCTGAAGATGCTGCCGAGAGACCAAAAACACAGTTTACAGAAATAGAACCGCCAGAACAGAAAAATAAGACTCTTACAGAAAAAGAGCGAAAGCGTGGTTCGATCAAAGTTCAGGTATCAGGAGTTTGTACTGGACAGTACTATCTTGTCCCTTATAATGGAAAGTTGAGGAACTACACAATAAAATCAGTTAGTAGTATGTTCATTCCGCAAATGCGCTCTGGAAAAGAAAAACTGGTCCCTGTATCTGTGGTTGAGGAGGAGCGAACTATCTACATTTCAAAGGAAAATTACAAAATGTATGAAAAAGGGTTGACTGCTCCTGAAGGTATCGAATTGCGAAAAGTATTCTTTGTATAGGCGTGCTAAAAATTGATACGCCTGACCTGAAAAAATACCTTGCATCTCAGCCTCAGCAGAGGTATAATACCCCAAACCCAAACAGTGAAAAGAGCCCTTCTGGACAGGCGGCGGCAGCGGATGCCGCACCTGGTCAAGAAGGGCTCTTTGACCACATGTTTGACCACAGACAGCGTCGGAGCACTCGGAAACAGTGGGATTAAGAGTGCCAAAGAGTAATCGAAATGTAGCGGAAATGGTTAAAAACAACTATAAATAACCATAAAAAATTTAGTTCAACCGTTTGGGATCACGAGGTCGAGCATTCGAATCGCTCCACTCGAACCAAAAGCCCTCAGGAATAATACTCCTGAGGGCTTTTGCTTTGTTTACTGCGGCGCAATTTCTGTTATATGTTATCACGATTTGGAATTCTTTCGTTAGGGCAGTTTTAGTTACTGTTTAAAAATATAATACAACAACCTTGAACTCTGCGGGAGCAACGTGCTGGCAGACCGGGCTTATGGTGCTCGATCCATTCGGGAATACATCTCGAAGCATGGGGCTAATTACGTGATCCCGCCCCAAAGCAATGTGTCTAATCCCTGGCCGGCAGACTGGTATCTGTATAAGGAGAGACATTTGGTCGAGTGCTTCTTCCAGAAAATCAAGTGGTTTCGCAGAATTGCTACCAGATATGACAAGCTGAACGCATCCTGCTTGGCCTTCGGTTACCTTGCCGCCATTGCATTCCTGTTGATTTAGAACAAGTCTCCTGATTTTTCAAACAGGCCCTAGCTGTCTATCCCCACGATCTCGATTACATCCCGATCCATTTCCCCTCGTTCCAGCATCTTTCATCACTCCCTCCTCCCTATTTTACCTCATACCTTAAGAAATAGCCCAGCTTTTACTGAACTTTTTCGAGAAAGACCACATGGTGGGAGGGGTTCGTTTTCTTGCGAAAA
>ERZ1090880.1466-NODE-1468-length-11582-cov-6.238050_pt1 | contig 11582 bp, 2 predicted proteins | sample MGYA00478471_ERZ1090880 | MGnify/ENA primary metagenome ERZ1090880 (study PRJEB33644, sample SAMEA5815734) | chicken gut metagenome | biome: Chicken; feature: Gastrointestinal Tract; material: Caecum | place: Ireland | collected 2019-01-01 | study: A study of the... | reverse complement strand
CAATATAGCCAACGAGTGGGACTTCTACCCGGAGGCGTTGTATACATCGGAAGATTTTGCCTCCGGAGTAGCAGCGGAGAAAGCCGGTCCGGAAGAATCTGCCTCGGATACCCCCTACGGAACCCACCGTCTGCGGATCCTGGCACAGCCGAACCGGTATTACACCATTTGCGGTTTTTCACTGGATTATGCCAGCCGCGTGTTCGTCAACGGTTCCGAGGTTGCGGCCTTTGGCAGGGTGGCGGACACCGCGGAGGAGTTTGTGCCCCAGGTGGGCTACATGACCATCCCCATGTTTTCCGGAGAAAGCGGAGAGATCGAGATCATTTACCAGTACGGCAACTATGTCCATAAGGACGGCGGGTATATCCAGCCGTCCTATCTATCCACCCCGCAGAATATGGAGGAGTTCAAGGCGGCCAATAATCTGTCTTCCCTGTCGGTCAGCGGCGGCCTGCTGTTTTTAATGCTGTATTTCCTGCTGAGTGCGGCGGTGCGCCGCAAGACGGATTTTCTCTGCCTGGCGTTTTGCTGTCTGGTCATGGCGCTGCGTGATCAAAACTTCTTCAACATCCACCTGCTCCCGGCAGACACCTCCTGGTATTTTGCCTACCGTGTGTTTATCCTGATCGTTATGCTGATGCCGGTGTCCATCCTTCTGCTGTTGAAATGTATGTATGCCAAGGCTACGAAACACTGGCCGCTGTACGCTTATCTGGGAATGGCTGCCGTTGTTGCCGTCCTAATCTGCGTGCTGCCGACGCAGGATATTGTCACGGTTTCCACGGCAGCATACTATGCTTCCATCCCGTATCTGCTGTATCTGATTTTCGGCGTCATCCGCCATTATATCCGGCAGCGCCGGCTAAATGCAGTGGATATTTTGGTGCTCTCCGGCTTTCTTATCCTTCTGGCGGGCCTGCTGTACGAAGCGCTCCTGACAGGAGACAGTTCCGAAGTTACGCACTATGGAGCGGCGGCCTATGGGATGCTGGGCTTTGTCTTCCTCAATGCCGCGGCCATCAATCTGCAGATTCAGGAACGGGAAGCGGCGCTGATCGAAAGCCGCAGCCGGGGTGAGATGCTGGAACGCATGAACCGTCTCAATATGGATTTCCTCCATAAGGTTGCCCATGAGCTGAAAACGCCTCTGACGGTTATCTCCGGCTATGCCCAGCTGACCGGGATGCAGCTTGCCGCCCACCATATCAGCGACGAGACGCCCGGCAATCTGAAGACGATCCAGCAGGAGGCACAGCGGCTGGCAGACATGGTGACAAGGCTGATGGAATACTCCTACGGGCGGAAAAGCGAGCTGAGCTTCGGACGGGTCATCGTATCGGAGCTTTTAGAAAACGTGGACGCCATCGCAGCGCCCATGTGCCTGAAGAACGGCAATACAGTCAAAATCGCCGCGGGCTCCTGTGCAGACGTCCACGGCAATTTCGAAATGCTGCTCCAAATCTTTATCAACCTGATAGTGAACGCAAACAAAAACACACAAAACGGCACCATCACGATCCGTGCCTCCGACAGGGAACGGGATGGGCTCGTGCTGTTTTGGGTAGAGGATACCGGCAGCGGGATTTCGCCGGAAGATCTGCCCCACATCTTTGAACAGGGCTTCAGCGCCAGCGGCAGCAGCGGACTTGGGCTGACCATCTGCCGGGAAGCGGTGGAAGCCCACGGCGGGGAGATTTGGGTAGAGCGAACAGGACCGGAGGGTACTGTGTTTGCCTTTACGGTGCTAAAGGAGGGAGAGCAGTGAGTACAATCTTACTGGTAGAGGACAATCCGCATATTATGAAAATCAACGCCGAAGTGCTTTCCCTGCACGGTTATGAGGTGCTCAGGGCGGGGACTGCCGCCGAAGCACGGGAACAGCTTCGGTGGCACCCGGCAAATCTGATTGTGCTGGATATCATGCTGCCGGACGGCAACGGTGTAGAGCTGTGCCGGGAGCTGAAAGAGCGTTATCATATCCCGATCCTTTTTTTGACGGCACTTGGAGAAAATCAGGATGTGGTGGAGGGGCTTCGCGCCGGCGGCGACGATTATCTGCCCAAGCCCTATGATCTGGAGGTGCTGATTGCCAGGATTGAGGCCAGGCTTCGCTCAGATGCAAACAGCCGCCGCTATGTCTGTTATGGCGGCCTGAAACTGGATACCGTTTCCTTTATCGGTTATGTCGGCGGCCGGGATATCCTGCTGACACAAAAGGAATTTGCGGTGTTGCTTCTCCTGACACAGAACGCGGAACACAAGGTGTCCCAAACGGAGCTGATGCGGGAGGTCTGGGGCGCCGAATCCGAGATGGAGAAGCGCGCTCTGTGGACGCTGATCTCCCGTCTTCGAAAAAAGCTTCACAGTGAAGACTCCCGATTGGAGATCTCTTCCCTGCGGGGCGGAGGTTATCTGTTAGAGCAGCTGTAAAATATGCGCTTTCGCCGCGAACTTTACAAATTTGTAAGGTTCGCGGCTTTTGCTTTTTTGTATGCTATTATTATTTTAGAAAAAAGTATCAAGAAGGGCCCCATATACCCCCTTTAAAGGAGGAACACAAGGATGAAGAAACGGATTGTAAGCCTGGTACTGACCTTCAGCGTCCTGCTTTCCATGCTTCCGATGAGCGTTCTGACGGCGTTTGCTCAGGACAGCATCCTGTACGGCGATGCCGACGGCAACGGAACCGTGGATATGTCGGACGTCAACCTGATGGAGCAGTACATCGAAGGCGATGCAGAGGCACAAACCAGCCTACACTTCGCCGAAGCGGACGTCAACGCAGATAGTGTTGTCAACAGCGACGACGTCACGCTTGTCAAAGAGTATCTCGCCGGCAATATCCAGCTGACGGACGACCTTTGCACTGTCAGCTTTGACACCGACGGCGGCGGGAAGATCGCGCCGATCAAGGTCGGCAGAAACTATGCTATTATGCAGGAGATTCCCTCTCCCGGCAAGGATGGAGAGATCTTTGTCGGCTGGCAAAAGTCAGACGGCACCGACTTTTACCAGACCGAACCCGTTACAGGGGATATGACCCTGCGGGCCGTGTACGAGCCGATGGATCCTGCGGAGCAGATCTACATTGACTCCTTTGCCCTGACGGATCAGAAAACCGATTTGGAAATCGGCATCACTGCTCCGGGTAAAACGGCTGAGCAGGTTAAGGCTGCCATCACTCTGCTGACCAAGGACGGCTCGGATCCGGTGGACCTTGTCGTTACGGAGAATGGCGGCGGCCGCTTCGCCGTTCATGCGGACGGCGGTTTCCGGGCGGGCGGCACCTACGAGATGACGCTGGGGGACGGTCTGATCTTTACGGATAAGGACGAGCGCTACCGCACCGTAGCGCTGACCTTTGCCAAGGAAGAGGAGGACAACATCGAATTCGACCCCGACGTGGTGTTTATTCAGGATACCGATGACTACTCTTATTATATCAATGTGCCGGATTCGGGCAGGGAGTTTGTGCCGGTCCTGGACGTTCCCGTCTATGCCGACGGCTCCGCAGAGGTCACGACCGGAAGCATGCAAATAACCACGAATCCTATCCCTGATGATATCCCTGCTTTTGATACCTACCTGGAGGCGGGCGACATCGTGTGCGTCTACGAGAATGTGGATCCGCGGGAGAGGGACTACACACAGGATTTGTATGAGGACGATTCCATCGCCTACATACGCGTGACATCTGTGAGCGTGCCTTGGGCATTCCAGTTTGAATCTCTGTCCGAGGAGGACATGGACGAGGTTGTCTTTATGCCCGACACCATCCCCTATCAGGTGGACGCCCTGCCTGCCGGAAATGTTGGTACCACCGGCACCGTGGACGTCAACGGCTATGACCATATTGCGAGGGCGGCCCTCGGCATAACGGAAGCGCCGGAGTTTAACACCGGCGACTTGCTGGCGTTTTACACCGAGGATTTTGCGGGGCTTACGGAAGACAGCTCGGTCGTCTACGCCAAAGTGACAGGCATTGAGGCCGATGAACTCACCGCCACCTACGAAATCATAGACAAGGCGGATATCGAGGATCTCACCGGCGGACTGTTTGTCAGCACGCCCATCACCCTTGATGATATCGAAACAGAGGAGCTGCAGGCGTCCGTGATGTCCGCGCTGGAGGACAGCAGCTTTACAGACGAGGCCACGTCTATTCTGGCGGCGGGCGCCCTTCAGACCCCGAGCATTCAGAACCAGCTGCTGGATATGGGCGTCAGCCAGTCGGAGATTGAAGCTATGGCGGCCCAGCCTCTGGCAGCCGCGGCCGGCGGAAGCGGCAGGACCAAATTTGTGGTTGAGGGTGTCACGGTTACGCCGTCGGTCCTTATCCATGACCGCTATGAAGACGGCTACGGTCTGGGACTTGATGTCAGCGCCGTGTTCTCGGTGAGCAAAAAGGTCGGCTCCGGGCAGACCACCTCCCTGAAGATCGAGGTCAGTGCTTACTTTGAGCAGCAGGGAGCCTTTGGCCTCAACGTGGATGTGGACACGGACTGGAAGGTGTACGTAATCATCCCCGTGCTCAAGGAGGTCACCTGCTCGGTGTCCATTGACATCAAGAGCTACTCCAATATTTCCTTGAGCGCCAAAACTTACACCGTTTCCGAGCAGAAAAGAGAGTCCTTTGACGAGTTTATCGAATTTGTAAGAAATGGTGAATACGCTAACGCCGTGCGTGAGCTGAACGACCTGCGCGTGCAGAGGAAGCTGGGCGGCGGCCAGGACGTTATCGACCAGATAGACTCCATTCTGAACTCCCTGCCCAAAATCAATGTGGGCGGGACGGAATATTCCTTTGAGGAATTGGAAAACGAACTCAACATGACCGATGTCAGCTCCGAGTTTGAAGAGGTGCTGTCCGCCGGGAGCGTGGAGGACAGCAAGGTGGGGATCGAGCAGCTCATGAACCGGTATTCCGAGCTTATGAACAGCGAGAGCGACTGGGTGCAGCTGTTCAGCAGGGAGCTGCTTTCCAAGGAGTACCACATTAAAATCCTCGCGATCAAGCTGAAAGTAGATTTTATCGTCCGCGCCGACGTGAACCTGACCATGGGCACCGACCTGGAATACGAGGTCGGCAAGCGCTACAATTTCTGGGTCAAAATCTTTGACGGCACATCGGGCAGCAGCGAAACCGACCTTTTGGACGAGCGCTTCGGCTTCCAGTTTTATATCATGGGCTACATCGGCGTAAAGGCGGGCTTCAAGATCGACGTGGCGGTGGGCATCCTGAGCACCTCCATCGCCAGCGTAGGTGCCAACGTGGAATTTGGCCCCTATGTCAAGCTCTACGGCTACTTCCTCTATATTTATATCAAGGAACGGCCGGCAAACACCTCCGACTGGAACGTGGAAGAACGGGCGGAGGGGGCCATGTATGTGGAATTCGGCCTGTATCTGACCGTCAAGTTCAAGGCGCAGGCGCTCAAAGAGTTAATCAAGTATGAGCCCACCCTATATGACGGCGAGTTTCCGCTGCTGACGGCGGGCGACAGGAACAGCGTTTACGACTTCGCCCTTGCGCCCACTTCCACCGATATCCTGTATATTCTGGACGAGAACGGCGACTTTGCCGACGGCATCACCATGAAGCTGCCGGAGGCGTACCGGAACATGAAGACCATCGACCTGACCAGCGGGCAAAAGGCGCAGAGCGTCTACGACCTTTCCAATTACCATATCCGCTTTACCGACCCGGCCTTCTCCATAGACGATAACGGCATCATCAGCTTTGACAAGACCCAGATCGGCGAGGACGACCGTTACGCCTACACCGACATGATCGTGACATGGAAGGGCGGTAAGCTCGCTTTCAGTGCATATGACCTTTCCATTACCGTGCCGGTCGTGTGGACCAGCTACAGCGAAAGCGAGATCAGCCAGCTTTATAACGTCTATGTAGCGGTCGGCAACGAGACCTATGGCTACGAAACGGTATGGAGCGGCCAGTTCAACCGCATCCAGACCTTCGACCTGCCCACGCAGGAGGAGATTCATGACCTCATCGGCTACGACGCCTATGTGACCGAGGACGGGACCAACCTGAAATATACCGACGCGGGTTCCTACAGGGCGGAAAAAACGACGGAGCTTACCGTGTCGGCGGACACCACCTTCTATTATGACATCGGCCTTAAGACTTACAGCCTGTATGTGAAAAACATCCAGGGCAAGGACGGCATCCCTTACGCCGGCACCTATACCACCACCTACGGCGAACCGTTTGTGCAGCTCGCCTCCCTGGAGGACACCGGCGCCAACGACCCCGACAACGGTAAATTCAGCGTATTCCTGAACCTGACCCGGGAAGGAAACGACGACGAGGTTTTTGCGCTGGATACCGCTGCGGACATGAGCTTTTATGAGAATTACGGCACCTCCGCTGACCTCAGTGCGAATTACACGGACGCGTCACGCCTGGCCACCTTCAAGTTCCAGGGCATCAGCGTGCCGGATTACACCGTGACCTTCCGTGCCGGGACCGCACCCCAGGCAGGGGATTTGATGGCGCATATTGCGCAGTACTTTGACGGACAGGTAAGCATTACCGACATCAGCCCGGCAGTAACAGCCGCCGAAAACTCGGTCACCTATTCGGTGACCTGTCAGGCGTTGACAGAGGATACGCCGGTCTATCCGGTCAGCTTTACCGTCAAACCGTCCGAGCACCAGTCTGAGGAGGATATGCCGCAGATTGCTTCGGTCAGCTATCCGGAAAACTCGATCCTGTTCGCGCCCAAGCTGCCGACGCTCGATGGGGCGTATCTGGACGGCTGGTATACGGACGAGGCCTGCACCAAGCCGTTCGACTTCAGCAGCGCGAGGATGCCGAAGGGTGGAATGACCCTTTACGCCCGGTACATCTCTACGCAGGTAGAGGTGCACATCATGCAAAACGCCACTACCGAGCTGGAGACGCGGCTGCTGCTCAATGGCAGCAAGCTGGGAGAACTGCCCAAAATCTCCGGCATGACCAGCACCCAGAGACTGGTGGGCTGGTACGATAATATCGAGTATACAGGCGACCCGTACACGGCGGATACCATTATCCGGAGCGATACGGATATCTACCTCTACCCGCATATCGGCGAGAAGCTGGAGATCGGCATCACCGAGGATCTGTTTACAAAGACTGAAAAGGAATACAACCGCAATCCTGTCAGCCTTGCGATGCCGGAGCTTTTTGAGTCCGCAGATTTTTACAGCAAAGGCTTTTATACGCAGGATTTACAGGTGCTGTTCCGCGAGCAGGGCGCGGCTGTCACGGAAGAATGGACCGAGGTGGCGAACCCTTACAGCATAAACAGCGACTGGCCGGTGCATGCAGGCGTTTACGACGTGCGCATTGTCTGGCCGGGGAACGAGAACTATAAGCCGGTGGATCTCTATCTGGAAGGCTATATCCGCATCAACAAGGCGCCCTTCCCGACGACGGACGGAGCCGCTCTTTCCTTGCCGAGAGTACAGGGAGGCGTTTACAGTGTATCGGTACATCTGCCGGATAATTTCGACCGCTACAGCTTTACCGAGGATAACCAGGTGACCATAAAGCTGCAATACATGCAGGAAAATGGAAACTTTGTGGATTATGCCTCCCATACCATGCCGATTTTTGACGGCCAGTATGTGATGCACGATAAGTATTTGTATACCTTTACAGTCGATCCCGATGAATTGGTCAATCCTGCGGATGACCCGAAGTTCGGCGGCACTCTCTTAGTCAGTGCGTGCCTGGAGATCTCCGATGGCTCCGACTACTACGGCACCACGACGGAATACAGCCTCGGCGGTCTGCTGTACCCCACTATAGATATGATGAATTCGTCTGCAAGGACGGTGCAGGCAGCTTCTCCGCAGGTGGCGACGGCTTCTCCGATCAACAACGAGACCGAGCCTGTCGATGACGGCACCCTGCGGCTTTTAGGCGAGGACGTCAAGACCATGGCGGGCAAGACCTTCGGCATTACCTTAAGCCTTGACAATCTCGACAGCAGCACGGGGATATGGGGCCTGATGGCGCAGCTCGATTACGAGGGAGCGCCCTTTGAAATGATCGGCTATTCCGCAGGCAGCGCGTTCCCCAGGGAAGGCTTTACCATGCACAATGACTGGAGCGCCGACCCCTATTCGTTCGTCGTGTCCAACACCACCCGGACAAACATCACTTCGGAGGACGATGTGGTGACCATCTGGTACCGGGTGAAGGATGACGCCGCAGCGGGCCACTATCCGGTGACGGTCACCCTGTCCGACGCCGTCAATGCCGCGGGGGAGAAAATCCCGTCGCAGACCGCAAAAATCGACGTGTGGGTCGCCACGGACGGCGAATTCACGGCTCAGGAGCCCGAGCTCAAGCTGATAGCGGAGGAGGACTATGTCTACACCAAGGGCAACACAGCCGACACACTCTATGTCAATGGCAGCGTATCGGACGGCGGCGCCCTTTCCTATCAGTGGTATGTCTATACCGACAGCAAGGAAACCAGCACGGCGGTAAACGGCGCCACAGCACCCCAATTTACGCCGCCCACCGACACGGCCGGCATCTTCTGCTACTATTGCCGGGTGACCAACACCCTCTCCACGCTTGCCGGGGAAAAGAAGGCGTATACCGATACCGACGGTGTAAAGGTGGAGATATTGGAGAAGGAATCCGAAATTCATCTTAACCCTGGCCGAGGCGTTTTTGACAGTGGTTCCTCCGGCATAGGTCTGTCCACCAAAAACGGAAGGATCCCGAACTTGGACGAGTACAGCCCCACGCGGGCCGCACATGACTTTACCGGCTGGTATACGCAGGAGGAAGGCGGCGCGCGGGTCGACACCGATACGGTGTTCCGCGAAGACACCACGCTGTACGCCCACTGGGCGGCGACCGGGGAGCTGACCCACGCGCAGGTGCCGGTGATCGAGTGGGTAACGAAAGCTGTCAAGGCAGAGGTGGGCGATATCAACAACGGCCTTTATGTCGACGCTAAGTCGCCGGATGGCGGTACGCTTTTGTATAAATGGTACCGGAGCGATACGGCCAGCAACGAAAACGGCACGCCTATCGAGAAGGCCGAGTATTACAGATATACGCCGGACACCTCGCAGGATAGCATCGTCTACTACTACTGCGTGATTACAAACCGCAACACCGATCCGAAGATTACCGGCAACCAGACCGCCACGGTCAAAACAGAAGCCATACCCGTCTATGTGGGCACGGTCTATGTCACGCTGGATGCCCAGGGCGGCAGCGTGAGTGTTGACAAGGTCCCGCTGAAGTTCTACGACCAGAGCAGCGGCAGGATCAGGCCTGACGGAAACTTGCCGATTCCGGAAAAGGAAGGCTATGCCTTCATGGGCTGGTACACAGAACCGGAGGGCGGCAGGCAGATGACGCAGTACGATGATTTCGAGAACGCCATCACCCTCTATGCCCAGTGGAGCCCGGACGCCCTCACGCCCGTCATCGCCGACCAGCCGGATGATGTGGAGGAACAGATCATCAACACCGAAATCTTTCTCCCGATAACCGTCCTTGACCCGACCGACGGCGGCACCCTTTCCTACCAGTGGTACCGCTGCAACGAAGATGGCAGCGGAGCACAGCTCATAGAAGGGGCGACAGAATCAACCTTCGTGGGCATGGCAGACGAGCCGGGCACCTTCTACTACTACTGCGTGGTGACCAACACCAACAAAAACGTCGTCGGCAGCAAGACGGCTTCTGTGCGGAGCGATATCGCCAAGGTGACCGTTGTGGAGCCCACAGGCGTCGTAGATGCCATGGAGCCGCAGCTTAACTGGGAGGTCATGAACGACGCCACATATGGCAAGGGCGCCCAGGTGGACGATCTGGTTTATTCCGCATCTGTAGGCGACGGCGGCGTGCTGACCTACCAGTGGTACGTAAGCTCCGACGAAACCAGCGCCGGCACAGCCATAGACGGCGCCACCCAGAGCCGCTTCGCGCCGCCCACCGGCGAGGCCGGGACCTTCTATTACTACTGCGTGGCCACCAACACAAACGAGTATGCGTCCCATAACAAAACGGCGCAAAGCATTTCGGGCAGAGCAAAGATTACCGTTGTGGATGTGGAAGCCCCCATGATCACCACCCAGCCCGCCAGCGCGGCGTACAGGGAAGGCGATACGGCCGAACCGCTGACTGTCGAGGTAAAAGCCCCGGAAGGCTGCAGCCTGACCTATCAATGGTACGAGGGCTATATCGGGGACGGCGCTGCCGTGTCCGGCGCGGACCAAAACAGCTTTGTGCCTGCTACGCTGATGGAACCGGATGAAGACTATATGTCCACATACAACTACTTCTGTGAAATCACCGCCGCCTACCCCGGCGGCAGGACGCTGACCCTCTATTCACAGGTTGCGAGTATCACAGTTATAGGTTCTTCCAGCGGGGAGTACATCATCAACTTTGACCCCAACGGCGGCAGTGTTTCTGAAATTTCCATGCCTACCGTGAACCAGCAGCTCCTATATATGCCCGTGCCCGAACGCATCGGCTATGATTTCGACGGCTGGTACACGGAAAAAGAGGGCGGCACCCATGTCACCGTCAGCAGCCGGATCTATTCAGCGGACGAGACCTTGTATGCCCACTGGATCGACAACGGCCGGCCGGTGTACGCCCAATCCCCTGTCATTACGGCCCAGCCGCAAAACGCCCAATATTCCGTGGGAGGCACGGCGGCTCCCCTGACGGTGGAGGCAAACGTGACGGACGGCGGAACCCTATCCTACCAGTGGTACCAAAGCAGCGACGGCAGCACGGACGGCGGAACCAAGGTGGGCACAAACAGTCCCAGCTTCACGCCCGATACATCCGCCGAGGGTACCTATTATTACTATTGCGTTATAACCAATACAAACGGTGAGGCATACTACCCGACCGCCACGGTCACAACGGATGCGGCGTGCATAAAGGTGACAAAGGCCCATTCCCATACGCCCATTCTGGTTATGGGCAGGGAGGCCACCTGCACCGAGGCCGGCAGCAAGGCTTATTACATCTGCGACTGCGGTATGGCTTTTGAAGACGAGGAATGCACCAAAGCGATAGCCGATGTGGAAAGCTGGAGAGTCATCCCGCTCCTCGGCCATAGCTTCGGAGAATGGGAAACGGTGACGGAGGCCACCTGTACCCAAACCGGCACTGAAAAACGAATCTGCTCCCGCTGCGAAGCAGAGGAGACACGCGAAATCGAAATGAAAGCGCATACGTGGTCCGACAGCTATCTGGGCGAAAACGCGGATCCGCAAAAGCATTACCACGTCTGCGAGGTCTGCGGCACAAGAGACAACGGAGCAGAACACATCTGGAACGTCGATGCCGCGACCGAGCAGACCGATAAGCATTGTACCGTGTGCGGCTATGTGGCCGAAGCGCAGATCGGGCATACTCATCAGGGCACCCTGGTCGAGGGCAAGGACGCCACCTGCACCGAGGCCGGCAGCAAGGCTTATTACACCTGCGGCTGCGGAATGTTCTTCGAAGACGAGGAATGCACCAAGGCCTGTCTCTTATACACATCTCCGAGCCCACGAGACTGCAGCTAATCTCG
>ERZ1090880.1463-NODE-1465-length-11597-cov-6.038555_pt1 | contig 11597 bp, 8 predicted proteins | sample MGYA00478471_ERZ1090880 | MGnify/ENA primary metagenome ERZ1090880 (study PRJEB33644, sample SAMEA5815734) | chicken gut metagenome | biome: Chicken; feature: Gastrointestinal Tract; material: Caecum | place: Ireland | collected 2019-01-01 | study: A study of the... | reverse complement strand
ATCTACAATATAGTAGTTCATTTATGAAGGGGGAGTTATAAATTGAATATACTTGAAGAAAAAGGAATTTCTTTATGGAGTCCAGAAAAACGATTAAAAACGCATAGTGATCCTAGATATAAACAGGTAAATGATATTTGGATGAAAAATGGCTTTAATAAAAGAAATTATATGGGGTATTGCATTGACTTAATTAAATCCTGTAATCCATCTACTCTGGCAGATTGGGAGAAGTTTTATTTGAAGTCAGGAGAAGATGCATACCAGAAAAAACAGTTAGTTTTACAGCAGATGGAAAAAGGGAAAATATCCCAAAATGACGGTAAAGAATTGATCTGTCATATCAATTCTAATTCTGGAAAATGTTATTCTGATATGGTATCACTGGCAGAAACTTTTCAGGATAAACTGCAAAAGAATGGAATAGAAAGAAGTCTGGAAGAGTGCTTTAATTATATCTATGTAAAAGCTATCGAAGAAACATGGATTGGTTATTTGAGAGAAAAAGCAGTAGAAGAGTCTCTAAAGACTGTTTGCGAATCTTTGGGGTGCTACTTGAAAGAAAGCGATACAATTCTTGATATCAAATATGGGGTTGATTATGAGATATATAAGAAAGATACAGATGAACTCATGTGTGGAATTCAGGTGAAAGGATTTAAATATTTCCTTGCTACTTTGAATCCGCAAAAGGCAGAAGCATTACAACATGCTATCCTTATTTCTAAAATGTCTCATAAACACTATGAACAGGATTTTGGTGCAAAAGTTGCTTTTGTATATGTACATAATGATGGTACTTGTGATAGAAGGTCAATTAGAAAAGTTCAGAGAGAACTCGGGTATGTTCCTCGTTTGGCTCAACAAATTAAAGAAGTATCAGAAGATGTCGCTTCCTATAATAATTTGCACAATGTAAATCAGAGAGAAATTGTACGAAATGATATGTGTAGATGATTGCCTGTTTTAAATTTTATACTTTACTTTTTGGCTAGATGCGCTATACTATTCGTACAAGGTCAATTATACTATGAGTAAGGGCAACAACAATTATTCTTAAAAAAGGCAAATAAAGATAACCAAAAAAGACCTTGGATTGAGGGGGATTCCCCCTGATCTTCGGTCTTTTTTCTTGCATTAAATCATGGTATTTTGGCGATTATATGGAAAATTCAAGAGAATAATCGGATCTATACAAGGAGATTCCCCCTTGCCTTATTCGGGTGATTCTCATTTGCCTTTTTATAGAAGATGAATGATTGAGGATTGTTGGATGATAAAAACTTACTAAAATCCGCAGGTTTCAGGCCTGCGGATTTTGTAAAGTATTCCGGTATTGTTTTTCCGGAGACCAAATGCTATGATGTAATCACAGTTCCATCATTCATTTTCAGATCCGGCCGTTCGGCCAATATTCCAGACCCACATACATAAAAGAACTGAATACCTACAGGAAAAATCTGTTTCCAGAAAAATACCTGGTTTGAGAAATAAGATCCGGGGCATATTATCCATGGGATAAGAGAAAGTATGAGACAGAGCAAAAAGACCATAGGCTAAAGTTTATAAACACTATAGAGGAGAAGTTCCATACAGAAAGAGAAAAAAAGTAAAAAATACCCCGGAAAACAGAATACAGAAAAGATACGAAGCGTGAAGACAGAAAATAAGCAGGAGGTATTGCCATGGAAAGATATTTGCCCATCAGGAAAGTATACGCAAGAGAAGTGCTGGATTCAAGAGGAAATCCTACGGTAGAAGTGGAAGTAACTGTAGGCGAAGGCGTTGTGGGAAGAGACGGATATACCGGCAGAGCCATCGTGCCTTCCGGCGCCTCAACCGGGAAGTTTGAAGCTCTGGAACTTCGGGACCGGGAGAAACGATACCAGGGACTGGGCGTGCAGAAAGCGGTAAACAATGTAAATGCCAAGCTGGCAGATGCGGTTCTGGGAGAGAATGCCCTGGATCAGAGCCAGATCGATCAGCTGATCCTGGAAGCAGACGGGACAGAGAATAAAGAACATCTGGGAGCCAACGCTACTCTGGGGGTATCCCTGGCCGTGGCAGATGCGGCGGCGAAAGCTCTCAGGCTGCCTCTGTATCAGTATCTGGGCGGATGTATCACAGACCGTATGCCTGTGCCCATGATGAACATTTTAAATGGAGGAAAGCATGCGGATAATACCGTGGATTTTCAGGAATTTATGATCATGCCTACAGGAGCCTGCTGTTTTAAAGAAGGCCTGCGCATGTGCGGTGAGACTTATCAGAAATTAAAAGAGATCCTGAAAAACAGGAACTTGTCCACCGGGGTAGGGGACGAGGGCGGATTTGCTCCTGATGTAAAAGATGCCAGAGAAATATTTGAACTTATGAGTCTGGCAGTCCGGGAGGCAGGCTATGAACCGGGGAAAGAGATCTCCTTTGCCATGGATGCGGCGGCCAGCGAGCTCTATCTGGAAAAGGAAAACGCCTACTATTTCCCGGGAGAGTCCTCCATGAAAGGGGAGAAAGTGATCCGGACAGCCGAAGAAATGGTAGAGTACTATGAAAAGCTTGCGGGAGAATATCCTCTCATTTCTATAGAAGACGGTCTCTGGGAGGATGACTGGAGCGGATGGAAACTGATGACCGAGAAGCTGGGAGGAAGAGTACAGCTTGTGGGAGACGATCTTTTTGTGACCAATGTAAAGCGGATCCGCAGAGGCATCTGTGAAAAAGCAGGGAACGCGGTGCTGATCAAGGTGAATCAGATCGGGACCCTTACAGAGGCCATAGCGGCCGTGCGTATGACCCAGAAGGCTGGGTGGAATGCTGTGATCTCCCACCGTTCGGGAGAGAGTGAAGACACTTTTATCGCAGATCTGGCAGTGGCTGTGGGAGCAGGACAGATCAAGACCGGGGCTCCCTGCAGAGGCGAAAGAACAGCCAAGTATAACCGGCTTCTGGCTATTGAAGACCGGCTGGGCAGCCACGCCCTGTACCTGGTACAGTAAATAAGTAATAACCGGCCATATCACTTGCCTGATTTTTCATCTGCTGGGTTGTGGGCAATCGATGCGGCCGCTGGACAGCCGGAAAAAAACATGAGAAAAAACGGTTGAAATCCTATCTGCCTTGTGTTAAACTTGTTGTGTTTAACAGGTAGGAGGTGTTACAGTGGAGATATTGAGAATTGTTTTGACGATCCTTTTCGTTATTGATTGTATAGGACTGACTGTGATCATTCTGATGCAGGAAGGAAAATCTCAGGGACTTGGAAGCATCGCCGGAATGGCCGAAACCTACTGGGGCAAAAACAAGGGCCGCTCCATGGAAGGTGCTTTAGTAAAGGCTACACGGATCATGGGTGTTTTGTTTTTCGTGCTGGCTTTAGTATTAAATCTGAATTTTTAAGCATGAGGCTGCTGCATTAAACGAGAGAGGTTTAGTGGGGCGGCCTTTTCTTTGTGGAGGCAAATTTGAAGAAAAATCAACAAACTAAAAAAAGGAAAAAAATCGTATACGATCTGATCTGCTGTAAGGAATATCAGCCTATGCGGGCAAAAGAGCTGGCGATCCTGCTTCAGGTGCCCGCGGGAAAAAGAGAAGAACTTCATAAGGTCCTGGACATGCTCCTGGAAGAAGGAAAGATCACCATCAACAAAAGAGGCAGATATGAGGCGGTAAGGACCTTACCGGAAGATCAGGAAAAAAGAAGAAAAGACCGGCAGAAGCAGGAGAATAAAAAAGAAAAAAAGGAGAAAAAAGAAGAAAAAAACCGGAAGAAGAAAGACCGGTATCTTACAGGGACTTTCATCGCACATCCAAGAGGATTTGGCTTTGTGGAACTGTCAGAAGAAGAAGGAGAAGATGTTTTTATCCCTGAGGAAGAGACCGGAGGAGCCTTTCACGGGGATCAGGTCCAGATCCTTCTCAAAAAAGAAGAGCGGCCGGGAAAAAGGCGGGAAGGCCGGGTAGTAAAGATCCTGGAAAGAGGGATGGAAGAGATCGTAGGCACCTTTCAGGAATCTTCCGGTTTTGGCTTTGTAGTGCCGGACAATCAGAGATTTCTGAGAGATATTTTTATACAGAAGGAAAATTTCCTGGGTGCCAGGGATCAGGATAAAGTAGTGGTCAGGATCCGGGACTATGGCACCAGCAAAAGATCTCCTGAGGGAAAGATCGTTGAAGTGCTGGGAAGTCCCGGAGAAAAGGGAATTGATGTGCTCAGTGTGGCCAGAAGCTGCGGACTCCCCATGGAATTTCCGGAAAGGGTATTAAATCAGGCGGAGAAAATACGGGAAACCCTTAATGAAGGAGACTTTTACGGCCGTCTGGACCTGCGGGATGTGACCATGGTCACCATCGACGGAGAGGACGCCAAAGACCTGGATGATGCAGTGTCTCTTACAAAGGAAGGAAATCTCTTCCATCTGGGCGTCCATATCGCAGATGTGAGCAATTATGTCCAGTACAGCAGCGCCCTGGACAGGGAAGCTCTGAAGAGAGGGACCAGCGTTTATCTGGTAGACCGGGTGATCCCCATGCTGCCGAAGAAACTTTCCAACGGGATCTGTTCCTTAAATGCCGGAGAAGACCGCCTGGCGCTCAGTTGTCTTATGGATATTGATGAGAAGGGAAGGGTGGTATCCCACGGCATTGCGGAGACAGTGATCCATGTAAATGAAAGGATGACCTATACAAATGTAAAGAAGATCCTGAAAAAGGAAGACCCAGAAGTGACCAGACGGTATCAGGAACTGGTGCCTATGTTTTTCCAGATGGAGGAGCTGTCTGCCCTGCTTAGAAAGCGGAGAAAAAAACGGGGAGCCATTGACTTTGATTTTCCGGAGACTAAGGTGGAACTGGATGAAAATGGAAAACCGGTCCGTATCTATCCCTATGAACAGAATGTGGCAACCAGGATCATTGAAGATTTCATGCTGGCGGCCAATGAAACGGTAGCCCAGGAATATGCCCAGGCAGAGATCCCTTTTGTATACCGGACCCATGAAAATCCAGATATGGAAAAGATGGAGCCGGTGCTGGAGCTGGTCCATAAGGCAGGCGTAAAAGTGAAGAAAAGCAAAGAAGAGATACAGCCCAAAGAGATCCAGAAGATCTTAAAAGAGCTGGAAGGAACCGGGTCAGAGCCTTTCTTCTCACGGCTTATACTCCGCTCAATGAAACAGGCAAAATATACTACCCAGTGTACCGGCCATTTTGGCCTGGCAGCCAGATACTACTGTCATTTTACTTCCCCTATCCGCCGGTATCCGGATCTTCAGATCCACCGGATCATTAAGGAAAATCTTCGGGGCAAGATGACAGAGGCCAAGATCCGCCACTACGAGGATATCCTGGATCAGGTAGCCCTCCAGTCCAGCACCATGGAACGGAGAGCCCAGGAAGCAGAGCGGGAGACGGTGAAGATGAAGAAGGCAGAATATATGGAAAGCCATATCGGAGAGGTGTTTGAAGGGGTGATCTCCGGTGTGACAGACTGGGGCTTCTACGTGGAACTTCCTAATACAGTAGAGGGTCTGGTCCATGTAAACTCTCTTACCGACGACTATTATATTTATGATCCCTCCCGGTACACTCTTACAGGGGAGAAAAAGAAAAGAAGTTTTTCTATGGGACAGAAAGTGACCGTCCGGGTATCAGAAGCAGATCCCACAGAGCGGTCCGTAGATTTTGTCCTGGCAGAATAAGGAGGATTAGAACATGGCTAAAGAATCAGGGATTCGTCTGATCGCCAATAATAAAAAGGCTTATCATGATTACTTTATTGAGGACACCTACGAGGCAGGGATCGAACTGGTGGGAACCGAGGTGAAATCTCTGCGTATGGGAAGATGCAGCATCAAAGAGTCCTTTGTCCAGATTGACAAAGGAGAAGTTTTTGTGTGGGGCATGCATATCAGTCCCTATGAAAAGGGAAACATATTTAATAAGGACCCCTTAAGGGTGCGCAAGCTTCTTCTTCATTCTTATGAGATACGGAAGATCGAAGGCAAGATCCGGGAAAAGGGGTATACTCTTGTTCCTCTGAAAGTTTATTTTAAAGGAAGTCTGGTGAAGGTGGAGATCGGCGTCGCCAAAGGTAAGAAGCTATACGACAAACGCCAGGATATTGCCAAGAAAGATCAGAGAAGAGAAGCCGAGCGGGAATTTAAAGTGAAAAATCTTTATTAAAGATAAGTGAAAAGCCGGAACCGGAAAAGCTGCAGGATCTGCAGACAGAGACAGGTCCCGGATAAGATAAAACTACAGAAGAGACAGAAAGGAAGTCAGAGCTTATGAAATTTAAGGATATGCCTTATGAGAGGATTGATTTTGAAAAAGCCAGAGAAGAACTTACAGGACTGATCAAAGCCCTGCAGGAGGCAAAAAGCGGAGAGGAACAGTTTGAGATCCATAAAAAGTATTATGCTTTAACAGACCGGGTGACCACCCAGGCTACTCTGTGTTCCATCCGTCACTCCATCGATACCACGGATCAGTTTTACCAGGAGGAACAGGATTACTATGACCGGGAAACACCGGCTTATTCTAATCTTTGTATCGCTTATCAGAAAGAACTTTTTTCCTCTCCTTACCGGAGTGTGCTGGAAGAAAAGATCGGACCGGTGGCCTTTAAAAATATTGAGATCGCCATGAAGTCTGTATCAGATGAGATCGTTCCTCTCATGCAGGAAGAGAATGCCCTGGTAACAGAATATGAAAAGCTCCTGGCAGGAGCCAAGATCGACTGGGATGGAGAGACACTGAACCTGTCTCTTTTGACGCCTTATTTAAAAAGCAAAGATCCCAAGATCAGGAGAAAGGCCTGCGAGAAACAGAATGAGTTTTTCCTCAGTATCGAGGATAAGCTGGATGAACTTTATGATAAGTTGGTGAAGAACCGGACTCTCCAGGCAAAAAAACTGGGATTTGAGACTTATACACCTCTGGGATACCTTCGTATGCAGAGAAACTGCTATGGAAGAGAAGAAGTGGAGAATCTCCGCCGTCAGGTGAAGGAGGTTTTTGTTCCCTTCGCAGAAAGCCTTTATGAAAAAAGAAGGAAACGTCTTGGCCTGGAACATATGACTTACTCAGATGAGCAGGTATACGGTCCCGACGGCAGTCCAAGCCCCAAGGGAACCCCTGAGGAGATCCTGGCGGCAGGGCAGCAGATGTATGAAGAACTGTCCCCGGAAACAAAAGAATTTTTTGACTTTATGATGGAGAATGAACTGCTGGATGTTTTTGGCAGAAAGACAAAAGCAGTAGGGGGATATATGACATATCTGCCGGATTATAAAGCGCCTTTTATCTTTGCAAATTTTAACGGGACCAGCGGAGACGTGGATGTAATGACCCATGAATGCGGCCATGCTTTCCAGGGCTATCTGGCGGCGGCGGACCCTATCCGGGAACATGCGGATATAGGAATGGAAACTGCCGAGATCCATTCTATGTCCATGGAATTCTTTACAGAGCCCTGGTATCATCTGTTTTTTGATAAGGATACTACAGAGGATTACACCCGTATGCACCTGGAGGAAGCAGTGATGTTTGTGCCCTACGGCTGTATGGTAGATGAGTTCCAGCACGAAGTCTATGATCATCCGGAAATGAGTCCCCGGGAGCGCAAAGAAGTGTGGAAAAAGCTGGAAAAGGTTTACAGACCCCATCTGGATTACGCCGGCCTGCCCTTTTTTGAAAAAGGGGCTTTCTGGCAGAAACAGCACCATATCTATAGTTTCCCTCTGTACTATATTGACTATGTCATCGCCCAGCTCTGCGCCTTTGAATATAAAGCCTGGATGGACAGGGATTATAAGGCGGCATGGAAGAGCTATCTGAAATTATGCAGGATGTCCGCTTCAAAGTTTCATACAGAGCTTCTTAAAGAGGCCGGGATCGACTCTCCTTTTGCGGACGGCACTATAAGAAAAATCGTGGAAAATCTGGAAAAAGAAGTATAAAATATACTGCCATGAAAAGATAGATGTCTTTGTCAAAAATACACAAAATCGATTATTTTGGCGGAAACGGTTGACAAAAATGCAGATTCTATTATAATAAAGAAGATTGCTCAATCACTATAGCAGACCTATAAGGTTTGGTTTTCTATAGTAAAGCAAAAAAGCGGAAGAAATAGTTTCTGCGATCAAGATTGAGACATCAAGAAAGGGAGGAATTCTAAGATGAAAATGAAAAAAATCTTAGCAATGGCTTTAGCCAGCGCCATGGTTCTGTCTTTAGGCGCATGCGGAAACTCTGGTTCCGGCAGCACTTCCGGTTCAGATTCCAGCGCAGGCAGCGACGGCACAGAGACAGCCAGCACAGCATTTGCCGGTACAGCAGACGAAGATACCTATGTGGTAGACCTTCGTGCAGAACCGCCTGAATTAAACAGTATTCTGACAACAGACGTTGCTTCCGGCGATATTCTCCGTGAGGTTATGGTAGGTCTTTACAGACTGGATGCCAACGATACACCTGTACCGGATCTGGCTGAGACTACAGAAGTCAGCGATGATGGATGTACTTATACCATGACTCTCCGTCAGGATGCAAAATGGTCAAACGGCGAGCCTGTAACAGCAAACGACTTCGTATTCTCTTATCAGACGATCTGCAGCAAGGAAGCAGCTTCTTCCTATGCTTTCATCGTTTATGATAACCTGTTAAACGGTAACGAAGTATATGAAGGAACTAAGGATCCTTCTGAATTAGGCGTTAAAGCTCTTGACGACTATACACTGCAGGTAACTTTTGAAAACCCGATCCCATACGCAGAGCATTTATTCTCTTTTGCTTCCTACTATCCAATGAACCAGAAAGCATATGAAGAGATCGGCGCTGACGTATACGGAGATGACGTTGATAAGATTGTTACAAACGGACCTTACACCATCTCCGAGTGGACACACAACGATCATATTACACTGACACAGAATCCTGATTTCTATGATCCGGACAGATGTGCAGTAGGAACAATCAAATACCTGATGATGAATGACGCCAATACCCGTATGAATGCTTTCCAGGGCGGCGAAGTTGACTGTATCAACATTTCCGGAGACCAGATCACACAGGCTGAGAGCCTTGGTGCTAAAGTTAATAGCTATGTTGACAACAGCAACTGGTACATCCAGTTCAATACTCAGAAATCTGACAAAGGCCTGGACAACGCAAACATCCGTCTGGGACTTGGTATGGCAATTGATTCCCAGAGCCTGTGCGATAACATCTTAAAAGATGGTTCTGTACCTGCTACAGGCCTTGTACCTACAACAATTGCAGGTGCTAACGGCGAGAAATACCGTGACGCTGCCGGCGATATCGTAGGATATGACCCAGATGCGGCTAAGGAAGCTTTTGAGAAGGGACTTCAGGAAACAGGTCTTTCAGCAGATGATCTGAAGCTGACATTCCTGTGCGACGACCAGTCCAACGCTCAGAAAACAGCAGAGTTCTTCCAGGCACAGTGGAAAGAGGTTCTTGGTATTGATGTAGAGATCGTTCCTCAGCCATTCAAATCCCGTCTGGATTCTATGGACAGCGGTGATTTCGATATGGTTTACGCAGGATGGTCACCAGACTACAACGACCCGATGACATTCCTGGATATGTTCACAACCACAAACGGAAACAACTATGGTAAGTATTCTAATACACAGTATGATGAACTGATCGCAAACGCTATGAAAGAAGCAGACGTAGTTGCACGTCAGGATATGCTGATCCAGGCAGAGACACTGGTAACAAAGACAGACGCTGCAGTTTATCCAATCTACTTCAGCGCTGTATCTTACGCAACTTCTGACAAGGTTCAGAATATGACACGTACTGGTTTCCAGGAATTTGACTTTACAGACGCAGCAGATTCTTCTTCCGCAGCAGATACTGCAACAGAAGAGGCAGCAGAATAATTGAAATTATACGGCTGATAAAGGTATAAAATGATGAACGGATAGGAGCCGTTGCCAGGAAACAGAGATGTTTCCGGCAGGGCTCCTGTCTGTTTATGTAAATCGCAAAGAAGCTTTGCGATTTACATAAACAGTAAAGTGAATAATAAAAAGACAAAAGAAAGGAGCTGTTATCTTGGCGAATCAGTTACGTTACATTTTAAAGAGAATCGTCTATTCCTTTATTACGATTTTGGTACTGACCAGCGTTACATTCCTGTTGATGCAGCTGCTTCCTGGCGATCCTTTTACCGGTGGAAAAGATATTCCCGATACGGTAATGGCAGCTCTGGAAGCAAAATATGGCCTGGATAAACCGGTGCCTCAGCAGCTGATCATGTACATCGGCAATGCTCTTCACGGAGATTTTGGTATTTCCATACCGGATGGAAGAGCTGTTACAGATATTATCAAGGAGGCTTTCCCGGTTTCCTTTGATCTGGGTATCCGGGCCCTGCTCTTTGCATTTATCATGGGTATCCTCCTGGGTATCGTTGCAGCGGTTAAAAGAGGAACTGCCTGGGACAGCGGCGCTATGTTCCTGGCACTGGTAGGTGTATCCGTACCTTCCTTTATCATGGGCGCATTGCTGCAGTATTTCCTTGCTCTGAAGCTGGGACAGGCTACCGGTACACAGATATTTTCTATTGTAGGGTGGACGGACTGGCACAGTAAGATCCTCCCGGCCTTTGCTCTGGCATTTGGTTCCATGGCTACGGTAAGCCGTCTTATGAGAACAAGTATGCTGGATGTACTGAGCCAGGATTATATCAAAACTGCTAAGGCTAAAGGCCTGAGCCAGAGACAGATCATCTGGAGGCATGCAGTAAGGAATGCCATCATGCCGGTTGTTACAGTAATGGGACCTCTGGTTGCCTCTATCCTGACCGGAGCCTTTGTAGTAGAAAATATTTTCGCTATTCCGGGACTTGGCAAATATTTTGTAACCAGTGTACAGACAAACAACTATACACTGATCGCGGGAACGACAGTTTTCTATGGAACATTTCTGATCTTGGCCAATTTAGTGGTAGATATTGTCTATGGTTTTATTGACCCCCGTATCAAACTGACAGGAAGAAAGGAGTAAAAGCACAATGGCAAAAAAGAAAAAATTGCAGGCGGCTCAGGCACCACAGTACACTCCTTATGACGTCAGCGGAAAGATCGGCGGTGACGCCTTTGAGGTGATCGGTTCAGATGCTTCTTCTATGGAAGCCATTGCCCGTCCTTCTATCAGTTTTATGAAGGACGCATGGAACCGTATCAAAAAAAGCAGGGTGGCGGTAGTCTGTATGGTAATCCTTGCATTGATCATACTGGGAGCGATCTTCCTGCCTATGATCTGTCCTTTTGGATATGAACAGCAGAATGTAGCTTTTCAGAATAAACCTATCATGTCCCCGGATTCTGTAACGGGGCAGATGCACATTTTCGGAACAGATGCTCTGGGCCGTGACGTGTTCGCAAGAGTCTGGTATGGCGCCAGGATCTCTCTGACGGTAGCTGTTGCCGTGGCGCTTATCGACTGCTTCGTAGGTGTTATCTACGGCGGTGTGTCCGGTTATTTCGGAGGCGCGGTAGATACCGTCATGATGCGTATCCTGGAGATCATCAGCGGTATTCCTTATCTGATCATCGTTATCC
>ERZ1090880.1461-NODE-1463-length-11613-cov-59.212147_pt1 | contig 11613 bp, 7 predicted proteins | sample MGYA00478471_ERZ1090880 | MGnify/ENA primary metagenome ERZ1090880 (study PRJEB33644, sample SAMEA5815734) | chicken gut metagenome | biome: Chicken; feature: Gastrointestinal Tract; material: Caecum | place: Ireland | collected 2019-01-01 | study: A study of... | reverse complement strand
CTGCTGGTACAAAGTTTGCAGCTGGTTCTCGGCGCGGGCGATGCGGTCGGGGAAGCTGTCCAGCACATTGTCCAGGCGGGTCAGGTTGCCGCGGGCGTCGGTGCCGAGAGGGACAAAATGGCTGGTTGCACCCCGCAGCACCGCCTGGTATTCGTTGCGGAAGGTATCAAAACGCAGATCAAAGCCAAAGCCGCGATAACTGCCCAGCGTCACCGTCTCGGCGGTGGGCATTTCTTTGCAAGCCAGAAGCAACCGCTCGCCTGCGGCCAATTTGTCCTCAAAGTGCATCCCTTTCACAGTCATGCCGCAGAAGCCGTCCTTCACCTGTGGGTTGGCCTCTGCCGTTTTGGCGTCCTGTTGCAGGGCGGCAATCTCCGCTTTCTGACACTGGATGCTGGCAGGAAACTCTTTGAGCAGCTTATCCTCCAGCCGATACTTCTGGCTCTGATGGTCGGCTTTGAGAACTTTCAGCTTTGCTACCTCCACGTCGAGATTCATCTTTTCCTTGATGAGCGGGTTGCCTGCACACAGTGCCTTGACCTCGGCATAACTGAGCACTTGCTCGTCCACGTCCTCACAAGAACGGACGGGCGATTTCGAGGTCATGATCTGTCCGATGAAGCGCTGTTTATTCTCAAGGGTCTGAAACAAGTACGCGTCGAATGTCCCTTCCGTGACGTAGTTGTAGATCTGCACTGTCTTGTTCCGGTTGCCCTGCCGGATGATGCGCCCGTTGCGCTGGGTCATGTCCGAGGGTTTCCAGCCCACATCCAGATGATGAACGGCAACAAGACGGTCCTGCACGTTGGTGCCCGCCCCCATTTTTGCCGTACTGCCAAGCAAAATGCGCACCTGTCCGGTGCGCACCTTGGAGAACAATTCATTCTTCTTGGCCTCGGTGTCGGCGGTGTGAATGAAGGCCACCTCACTTTCCGGCACGCCCGCTGCCAGCAATTTTTTCTTCACATCATCGTAGACGTTGAACTGCCCGTCGCCCTTGGGAGTGGACAAATCACAGAACAAGAGCTGGGTCAGTCTATCCGCTTTGCCTTCTTCCCAAATGCGCAGGACATTTCGGACGCAAACGTTAAGCTTGCTGTTTGGGTCATCGGGCAAAAGAGGGTTCATGAGGCGCTGGTCGAGGCCAATCTTGCGGCCGTCGTTCGTCACACACAACATATTGTCCTCGGAAGCATCCACCATCCCGGCGTTGATCTTGCCCGCCCGCTCGGAAAGGGACTGCACCATTTCCTTTTGAATGTCGGAGGGCTTGACCAAGACCGTCTCGAACTTTGCCTCCGGCACAGGCAGGTGGAGCTGGTCGCTGGTCTTGATGTCCGCCACCTCCTTGAACATGGTCATCAGCTCGGGGAGATTGAAGAACTTGGCAAAGCGGGTCCGCGCCCGATAGCCGGTGCCCTCGGGGGCCAGTTCAATAGAGGTGGTGGTTTCCCCGAAAGTGGACGCCCAGCAGTCAAAATGCGTCAACCCCTTCTGCTGCAACGTGCCGTACTGTAGGTATCGCATCACTGTGTACAGCTCAGTCATGGAGTTGCTCACAGGGGTACCTGTGGCGAAAATCACGCCCCGGCCGCCGGTCAGCTCATCCATGTACCGGCACTTGCCAAACATATCGCTGGACTTCTGGGCCTCGGATGTGGACAAACCGGCGACATTGCGCATTTTTGTTACAAGAAAAAGGTTCTTAAAGCTGTGCGACTCGTCCACAAACAGTCTGTCTACGCCCAATTCTTCAAAGGTTACTACATCGTCCTTGCGCTCGGCGGCCCGCAGTTTTTCGAGTTTCATTTCCAGCTGTTTGCGGCTTTTCTCCATCTGCTTGATGGTAAACTTCTCCCCGGACGAATGTTTCAATTCGGCAATGCCGCTCTGGATCTCGTCGATCTGCTCCTGGATGATGCGCTCCTGCCGCTCAAAGGAAAGAGGGATTTTCTCAAATTGGCTGTGCCCAATGATGACCGCATCGTAGTCCCCGGTGGCAATGCGGGCGCAAAACTTCTTGCGGTTGGCGGTCTCAAAGTCCTTCTTGCTTGCCACCAAGAGCTTGGCGCTGGGATAGAGGTGCAAAAACTCCTGCGCCCACTGAAGGGTCAGGTGGTTCGGCACCACGAAAAGAGACTTCTGGCACAGGCCCAGCCGCTTGGCTTCCATGGCGGAGGCCGCCATCTCGAAGGTCTTGCCCGCGCCCACCTCGTGGGCCAGCAGGGTGTTGCCGCCGTAGAGCACATGGGCAATGGCGTTCCGCTGATGCTCCCGCAGGATGATCTCCGGGTTCATACCCACGAAGTGAATGTGGCTGCCGTCGTACTCCCGGGGACGGGTGGAGTTGAACAGCTCGTTGTATTGCCGCACCAGTACCTCTCGCCGCTGCGGGTCCTGCCAGACCCAGTTTGCAAAGGCATCCTTGATGGCCTGCTGCTTCTGGCCGGCCAGCATGGTCTCCTTTTTGTTCAACACCCGCTTGGGTTTGCCGCTGTCGTCCTCCACCGTGTCGTAGACCCGCGCATCCCGCAGATTCAGGGTGTCCTCCAGAATCTTGTAGGCACTGGCCCGGGCCGTGCCGAAGGTCTCGTAGGCCATAACGTCGTTGCGGTTTGTTTTGGTCTTGCCCTCAATACGCCACTCGGCGGTGGCCGGGGAAAACTTGACCTGAATGGCATACCTCAAATAAAAGGGGATCTGGAAGGTCTCGTTCATGAACTTCTGGATGATGTCTGGCGAGATCCAGGTCGCCCCCAGCCGCACGTCGATCTCGGTGGCATCCAGGTCCTTGGGTTGGGCGGCGGTCAGGGCTTCCACGTTGACCTCAAAAGCCGGGTCATTCGCAGCGGCCAGCTTGGCGATCTGTAGCTTGTTGCGGACGTTGCCGGACAGGTACTCGTCAGCGGTTTTCCAGCTCTGGTCGGAAGGGTCCTGGAAAATCACGCCCCGCAGCTCGCCGGTGATGCGCTCAAACTCTTCCGGCGTGCCCAAAAGTTCCGCCATATAGGGCAAATCGACTTTACCCTTTTCCCCAATAGACACCGCCAGCGCCTCGGCTGGGGTGTCCACATGAGTGACAGCGCGCTCGGGCCGGATGGTCCGTTTTGTGAACATATCTGCCTTGCTCTTGAGCTTGCCGTTTTCGTCCAGATTCTCCAGGGAACACAACAGGTAATAGGAGGAATCGTCCTCAAAGAGCCGCCCGTTTTTGCGGTCGTTGAGCAGGCCGTATTTTGCGGTGAAAGCGTCGTAGGCAGCGTTCAGCTCGGCCTGCTTGGCGGCAATGTCGGCATCCGGGAAATCTTCCAGCTGATAGACGATCAGCTCGTTGACAAGGCCCCGCAGCTCCACCATCCCCTTGACCCGCTCCTTTGCGTCGCCGCTCAGCTCCACTGGCGTCATGACCGAATTTTCGCGGTAGTAGACCTCACCATCTACCACCGTATAGGAGAAATTTTTGACGTTCGGGTCAGCGGGCAGGACGTCGGGTGCGCCTTCGTCCAGCTCTGTTTCAGTTCGGGCAACAGCAACATATTGCCCATGGATTTTTCCGGTGGCCTCCTTGAGCTGTTCGGCCAGGTCGGACCCCTCGATAGGATCGACCGTCACATCCTCCCGGCCATACTGGGTGCTTTCAGCAGAAAGCTCGCCCAGCACCATGTCGGGGTGGTCCACGAAATACTGGTTGATGGTAAAACCCTCGGGCGTCCGCCCCACCTGCACCCACTCTGGTTCCCGGTCGATGGGCCGCTCCAGCTTCTGGAGGAACAATATATCCGAGACAACTTCCGTGCCTGCATTGGCCTTGAAGGTGTTGTTCGGCAACCGCACTGCGCCCAGCAGGTCGGCCCGCTGGGCCAGATATTTGCGGGCGGAGCTGTCCTTGGAATCCATCGTGTAACGACTGGTGACAAAGGCCACCACGCCGCCCGGCCTCACCTGGTCCAGAGCCTTGGCAAAAAAGTAGTTGTGGATGGAAAAACCAAGCTGGTTGTAGGCTTTGTCGTTGACCTTGTAGTTGCCGAAGGGCACATTGCCCACGGCGAGGTCGTAGAAGTCCCGCTGCTTGGTGGTCTCAAAGCCTGCCACCGTGATATTGGCCTCCGGGTACAGCTGTCGGGCGATGCGTCCCGTGATGCTGTCCAGCTCCACGCCATATAAACGGCTGCCGGCCATGCTCTCCGGCAGCATCCCGAAGAAGTTGCCCACGCCCATTGACGGCTCCAGGATGTTGCCAGTCTGAAACCCCATTTGTTCCACCGCGTCGTAGATGGCGCGGATCACGGTGGGACTGGTGTAGTGGGCATTCAGCGTGCTGGCCCGGGCGGCGGCGTACTCGTCCTCAGAGAGCAACCCTTTCAGCTCCTTGTACTCTCTGGCCCAGCTGTCTTTGTCCGGGTCAAAGGCATCCGCCAGCCCGCCCCAGCCAACGTACTGGGACAGGATTTCCTGTTCTTCCGGGGTAGCGTTCCTGTTCTCATCTTCCAAGGTTTGCAGAGTGCGGATGGCCTCGATGTTGCGGGCAAACTTCTGCTTGGGCCCGCCCTCGCCCAGATGCTCGTCGGTGATGCGGAAGTTTCGGGCCGGTGGGGCAGGAATTTCAGGCTGCGGCTGGTCAACATGGAGCCGTTCGACCACCACATCGTAGGGCAGGTGTGTTTCCTCTGCCGGGTAGGCTGCCATCGGTTCCGTTGGAATGGCAGGTTGTGTGGTGAGCTGTTCTTTACGGGCTTCGATCTGGGCCCAAAGGGCATCGCGCTGTTCGCTGCTCAAATTCAGATCTTCGGCCCATTGATAGTCCAGAGACACCACTTCGAGGGCATCTGCATCGGCTGCGTGTTCAATGGATTTGCTCCAGTAGTCAAACTCCACCGCCCGGGCCAAAACAGCCTCCAGTTTTTCCAGCTCGGGTTGAGGCATCTTTTTCCAGATGTCATCTTCCTCACGCTGGCCGCTCCGGATGGTAAAGCCTTCTCCGTCATCGTGCTGGGAGACAGTATAGACGAGCGTATCCGGCACACCGTTGATCTTACAGGACAGGTGATACTCTTTCTCCCGGGACACCGCCGAGTAGCTGCTGCTTTCCAGACGGATGTCGGTTACATCTTCTGCCGTTAAGGTTTTCTGAAACTGGGCGGAAACAGTCTCCTTAGTTGCCTCAGCATCCGCCACCATCTGCCGAATAAAAGGGTCGCTATCCAGCTTTTCCGGGTCCACAAGCTGGCCGTTCACAACGCCGCGCTCGGCCAGTCTTTCCCGCAGAATTTCGCCTTCCGTGGGAACCGTCTGCTCCGCCTCGTCCCGATATTGCCCCGTGGCGATCAGGACGTGAATGCGCTTTTCTACCTCCGGCCATTTCAGACGTTGCTCCTGTCCGTTGGGATAGGAACGCAGCTTGATGCCCCTGGCATCGTAGTCGAGGAAGCCATTACTGCCGTCCTGAAACGTCCAGCTGCAGCCACCGGTGCCGTATTCCTGTTTCAGGAATTCAACGCGCTCTTTCTGCGTGTGATTTTCAGCGTAGTAGGCCGCAATGCGCTGCTTGCCACGTTCAAACCCGCTGCCGGAGGCCAGGGCCGCCCGCCAATCCGCCTCGGAAAAAGAAAAAGCGGAGACTTGTTCGGTCTCCGCTCGCCGGTCGATCTGTTCAATTTGCTCCGCCTCGGTGGCGAAGAAACTCAGCTGAAAATCAGCTCGTTCCGGATCACTTCCTCGGCCTGCATTTTCAGAGCGTTCATGTGCTGCACCCAGGCCATCTGCTGCACCGTTTTGTCCGGGGCTGGGTTCTGTTTCAGCAGTTCCTCCATCTGCCGGTCCAAGCGGTCCTTCGCTGTCCGGTCGATCTCCGCCAGATGCGGGTACAGTTTCCCGCTCAGCAGCAGGTGATTGTAGAGAATCGGCCGGCTCTCCTTGAGAAACATCCGGCGCATCCGCCCGTACTTGCCCAAGGGCGTCTGCGGCTGGTTCAGTTCGATGTTCGGGACCAGATAATCCCCGTTCTGCGTGTACTGCAATGCTGTGTTGCTCATCCCAAAGTCTCCTTTCTTCTGCGATGTCGCGTTCCACCTGCCGGATCACCGCCGCGATCTGCAGCAGCACCTCACGGCTGCTCTCGCTGACAGCGGTGCCCAGGGCGGCCACGGTGGCCGGCGTGTTGAACTCATAAACAGCTTTAAATTCCTCCGGGCCAAAATGTGTTTCGGGACTGTACCCGCACCGGGACAAAAGGGCGAAGGTGGTGCTGGTGGTGACGGCCCGCTTGAAGGCAAGCCCTCTGTTGAGTTCATCGTACTCCTCCAGCATGGAGTTTGCAAGGATGCCGCTGATTTCCTGCCCGTGTTCCGCCCAGTAGGCGTCCGCCAACTGTCCCGCTGCATCCGCCAGCTGCTGGGGCAGGGTGTCTGCGGCGGTGCCATAACGGCGTTCCAGCATAGCCTTTACCGGGATTCCGTGGCGGTCCTCCAGCTTCCACAGCCAGGGGTCGCGGGAGTTGGACCGGGTGCCGGTGTCGGCCAGGTCAAACACATACCGCAAACGCAGCCGGTCGCCCGTATCGTCCAACAGGGCGATGCCCTTGGACCCGCGCCGAACATAGCGGTTCATGCGGTCGTTCCAGACATCGTAGGATGCGCAGGCGGTGGCGCCGGGCCGCTGGGCATAGATCATGAGCTGGTCAGGGTAAGGGTACTTGTACAGCCTGCTGGCTGTCGCTAAAAAGCCCGCCCAGCGCTCCCAGTTTCTGGTCAGACGGCGGGCGGTGTCCTCGGCGAGTTGCGCATAGTAGAGTGTTTTTTGAGACATTTTGCCTCCCTTCGTTACTCCCGGCCCCTCTCTTTGTGCTTGCGGGGCGGTTTGACCACAGTTTCTTTGGGGCGCGATTCTCTCAGTTCTTTCAGCACCGATTTTCTCGCCATCGGCTTGAGGGGATGTTTCCAGCGGCTGAAAGCAACATCTTTCGGCTCCATCGCGCCCGGTTCATAGGCGCGGACCCGGTCAAAGCCCAGGTCTTTCCGCATCTGCCGCAGGATGTCCATGACCTCGGGGCTTTGGTTGAGGGACGCCATCCGGGTGTAATCGTCCACCAGGTAGTTTTGGCCCTGGCGGACATGGAGCAGGTCGGCGGCGCTGGGCGGGTCCTCCCGCTGGACGCCAAAGGTCAGCCGGGCACCCGGCACTTCTTCGCTGTTGTAGGGTTCCGAACGCAGCTCCTGGAAGCGGGCTGCAGCCTGTTCGTAGCTGTCGTAAAATTCAATGGGCGTATAGGGCTTGTTTTCTGCCGCGCCGGTCCAGGTGGCGAGGTCGGGGATGATATAGCACTGCCATTTGCTGTCTTTTTCGTCTGCCATAAACCCTCCCTCTCAAATAAAATCCGGGTACAGTTCCAGCGCATCAAACTCGGCATCGGTCATGCCGGCCAGCTTGTCCAGGGTACTGTCGGTCAGGTCCCGCAGCTCTACCTCCGACCAGGTGAGATAGCTGCGCATCTCAGTCAGCACTTCGATCAGCCGCTCCCGATTGCCGGTGTTGTAGAGGGCCATCAGGTTGACTTCTTCATAGGTGAAATTTTTCATCGTGTGTCCCTCTCTTTGTGCTTCCTGGTTTTGACCTTGGGTGCGGCCTCTTTGGCCTGCTTCATTTGAGCCATCACCGACTTTTGAGGCCGGGCCGCCTCTTTCATCTGCTCCAAAAAGCCCGGCTGCTCCTTGAATCCGATCCTGTCCACATAGAACGCCCCGGCCTGACCTTCGCGGTTCAGCACGACCACATCGCTGACCGAAAGGCTATGCCCCCTGAAATCCGGCGGACGCCTCAAATTGAACGTGAGATACAGTTCTTCCAATGCCTCCGCGTTGCTCATGCCGTAAAAGTACGCCGGGGTGTTTGCAAAGTAAACGACCTCATAGTGGTCGGGATTCGGCGCCTTGCCCATCTGCTCCAAACGGGCAAAGGATTCAAACCGCACATCTGTGGCCTCCGGCCCGTCTTTGAGCTGCAAAATCAGATATACGTCGCTCTCGGCGGCGAGAAAACGGTCCAGAACATCCTGCATCATCGTGCACCCCCGTTCTCAAATTCCAGACTGAACTTGGCCCGGCCGTCGGTCTCGGTGGTCATCAGGACGGAGGCGTTGTAGGTCTTGCCGGTGCGCTGGCTCTTGCAGTCCTTGAGCCGGGCGCGGCCGTCCCGCAGGAGCTTGTCCACCACCTGCCGGGTGGGGTGCTTGCCGAGGCGGTTGAAAAAGGCGTTGTCCTTCCAGATCACAAAGCGGCACTCGCGGCTTGCGCAGAAAAAGCCCTTTTCCCGCTCGGCTACCTCCGAGCCGCAGTGCGGGCAAGTTCCAACCACGGATGCGCCAGGCGTGGCCTTGGCGGGAGCATTGGGGGTATCAGCATACTGACTAACAAGATTTTTCATCATAGATTCGATCTCCTCCATAAACTGTTCAGGTGTGTAATTGTTACGTTCGATTTCGAGCAGCTTTTTCTCCCAGGCGGCGGTCATGGCCGGGGATTTGAGCTGTTCGGGCATAGCAGCAATAAGGCAGCGGCCCTTTTCAGTGGGGATCAGGTACTTGGTTTTACCGCCACCCTTCCGAGAGAGAAAGCCTTTCTGCACCAGCTTCTCAATGGTGCCCGCCCGAGTGGCAGGTGTCCCGATGCCCCGGCGTTCGGCTTCTTCTGGCATGGTGTCCGCGCCGGCAGATTCCATGGCCGCCAGCAGGGTGTCCTCGGTAAAGTGCTTGGGCGGGGTGGTGCGGCCCTCTTTCAGCTGGGCATCCAGAATCGGGAGCGTTTTCTTGTCCTGTGCTTCTGTCAGAACATCCAAATTTTCCTCGACATTTTCGGCGGTATCGCCAAAAACGGCCCGCTCCACAGCCTTCCATCCCTTGTCCAGAACCGTCTTGCCTTTGGCTGTGAAGGTCTGTCCGGCACACTCAAACTGCACCGTGATTTCAGCGTAGCGATACGGCTCGCCCACGGCGGCCAGCAATCGGGCAACGATCAAACGCAGGATGCTGGCCTCACCCGCAGGCAAATAAGAAAGGTCAGCCCTGGCCACACTCTGCGTCGGCAGAATGGCGTGGTGGTCGCTGACCTTTTGGTTATTGATGACCTGCTTTGCATGGACCGGAATGGCACCTCGGAAGCCAAACGCTACCGCTGTGTCCATGACCAGGCCGGGCAAACCCGCCGCCATGTCCTCGGTAAGGTAGCGGCTGTCGGTGCGGGGATAGGTGATGAGCTTTTTCTCGTAGAGCGACTGGGTGTAATCGAGGGTCTGCTGGGCCGAATAGCCCAGCAGCCGGTTGGCATCCCGCTGGAGCGTGGTCAGGTCGTAGAGGGCCGGCGGGCGCTCGGATTTCTCCTTGCGCTCGCTCTTTTGCACAACGGTCTGGCTGCTTTTCCTGCATTCTGCCAGTAACTCCTCGGCCTGGGACTTGTCTTTGAATCGTTCGCTGGACGCCATGCAGCCTCCTGTCTGTAACTGGATGATATAAAACGGTTCCGGTTTGAAGGCCGCAATCGCCGCTTCCCGCTCCACCGTCATGGCAAGCGTTGGGGTCATGACTCGGCCCACGTTGAGGGTGACGCCGTGCAGGCATGAAAAAAGCCGGGTCGCGTTGATGCCGACCAACCAGTCGGCGCACTCCCGGCAAAGGGCTGCTTTGTACAGCGAATCGTATTCAGTTGAGGGTTTCAAATTGGCAAAGCCCGCCCGGATGGCGGCGTCCTCCATACTACTGATCCAGAGGCGGGAAACAGGCTTGCGGCACCCGCACTGGTGATAGACCAGACGGAAGATCAGCTCGCCTTCCCGCCCGGCGTCGGTGGCGCAGATGATACGATCCACGTCCGCCCGGTGCATGAGCTTGCACAAAACATCGAACTGCTTTTTGGTGGAACTGCTCACAAGGTACTGCCACCTCTCGGGCAGGATGGGCAGGTCGGCGCGGTCCCAGCGTTCAAAGCGCGGGTCATATACGCCGGGCGGGGCCAGCTCCACCAGGTGTCCCACGCACCAGCTGATAAGATAGCCGCCGCCTTCCAGATAGCCGTCGCGGCGGGCAGTGGCACCCAGGACCTTCGAGATGGTGCGGGCAGCAGAGGGTTTCTCGGTGATAATCAGGTTATGCAAAGAAATTTCTCCTTTTTGTTTTGAAAATAAAAACAGCCCTGTGATTTTGCACAGAGCTGTGGAATAATTATTCGAGGTTTTCCCAAGGTTCAAGGCCCATTTCTTCCCATGTCACGCCATAAGGAGCGCCGCCAGAAGTGTAACCGGCGATAAAGAAGAATCGGTCATCTTGCCAATCAGGAAGATCGTTCAGGCGCTCTTGCTGCGCTTTCAGCTTTTTCTTCTTTGCCCGCCTCCTTGCACGCTTTATGGCAAGTTTTTCGGCTTCCGTCTTTTTTACTTTGGGCTTGGGAGGCTCCGGCAGGCCGTTCTTTTCGATTCGCTCGGCAAAATGGGGTTGCTTTTTCCGAAACACAGCCAGTAAATCTTCAAAGGAAGCCTTGGGAGCGGTGCTATGCAGTTTGGGATAAAGCTCCCGGCACATAGGCTCCAGCAATTCTTCCGGGGGCATCTGCTGGTGTTCTTTGTAGTATTTGCAAACTGCTTCAAACATCCACTTGGATATTCTGGCTTTTTGCGTCTGTTTCAGCTTTTTATAGGGAATCTGGGGCCGCTGCGGCTTCTTGCAAGTTGATTTTTTCTCTGTATCGGATGTCATCGCATTTACTCCATCGCGGAAAGGATTTCTTTCACTCCCTCCACAAAGGGGTCCATATCCTGAAACAGGACCTCGACAATAATGCTCCAGTTGATGCCGTCATAGTCATGCACCAGCCGGTGGCGCAAACCTGCAACCATATTCCAAGGCTGCTCGGGATGCGTCTGCTTCCATTCACTGCTCAGCTGATATACCTGCTCGCCTATATTATAGAGCGGCGTTGTGACAGCCCACTGCGAGAACTCATCCTGCAACAATATTTCAGGTGTAATTCCGCGTTCTTCAATCTGTTCTTTTAGGCTGTCCCAAGTTGAAACGATCTTTTTAAGACGCTCTTTGTCTGATTTCTTCACGCGATACGCACCCCTTCCTCCATAACGGCATTGTAGAAAGGAGTACCCACATTCACTTCCCGAATCTCAAAGGCATCCACATCCTTGCCTGTCAGCTGACGCAGCTCCTCGCCGAAGGCAAAAATATCTGCAGGGCGGAAGTCCTTGCCGCCAAACACAATGATATCTATATCTGAATCGGCTGTAGCTTCACCGCGGGCATAGGACCCGAACAGCAGCGCATACTCCGCGTGATATTTGCGCAGCAATGCACGGATCACAGCTTCCAGTTCCTTCATGGTCATAACATTCATCCTGGCCGCCTCCTTTCTTATAAATAAGTATACCATGAAATCCATTGGAAGCAAGTTATCATTTCCATATAGGTCATAGGGCGGCCCCCTTGTCATTTTCCATTTCTGATCCATCACATCACCTTACTCCTCGTACCCATCGCTGTCCTGGTACGCCTTGCGCTCGGCGTCCTCGTTAGGGTGTATCTGAGAAGTCGGCTCATATGTGCAAAATGGAGAAAATGACAGC
>ERZ1090880.1458-NODE-1460-length-11624-cov-9.832397_pt1 | contig 11624 bp, 6 predicted proteins | sample MGYA00478471_ERZ1090880 | MGnify/ENA primary metagenome ERZ1090880 (study PRJEB33644, sample SAMEA5815734) | chicken gut metagenome | biome: Chicken; feature: Gastrointestinal Tract; material: Caecum | place: Ireland | collected 2019-01-01 | study: A study of the... | reverse complement strand
GAAGTACCGTTCGCTCTGCCGAGGGCTTTTAATCAGAAAAAACAAGGAGGACAATGAAATAAGCTATTTGGTTTGTCACATGGAAAAATATCACAAGACGGACATTGCACCCGTCGAACAGGAGAACGAGCGAGATGAAAACTATCCTGCGAATAACCCGCAGATAGACTGCACTCGTACCCGAAACAATTACAACGTCATTAAGCGACAATGCTCCTACACTCAGCACATCAACAAAAGGATAGCCGAACTCGATCTACCTACAAAAGTGCGCAAGGACGCAGTTCTGATGTGTTCCTTTGTCGTGGGATCGGACAGAGAGTATTTCAATAATCTATCAGTACAGGAACAGGAAAAATTCTTTGCAGATTGTACTCGGTTCTTTGTAGACAGATACGGCGAAGAAAATATTATTTCCGCCGTAGTCCACATGGACGAAACCACGCCACACCTGCACCTGAACTTAATCCCGATTGCAGACGGCAGGCTCTGCGCCAAGCAACTGTTTGACCGCAAGGAATTGCAAGAATTACAGACAGACTTTCATTCTGTGGTGGGTAAGAAATGGAACATGCAACGTGGCAAGGAAGGCAGCACTGCCAAGCACCTTGATACAATGTCGTACAAGGTCAAAAAAATGAAAGACGAAGCCGTGGCTGCAGTATTGCAGGCATCCGAGGCAGAAAGGCGAAAAGAAGCCGCAGAGCAAAGCCAAGCCCACGCGAAACAAGTCACGCATGAGCTTGAAGAAAAGCGTGAGCAATTACAACGTGAAGTTACTTCTCTTCAAGCCGCCGCGGACGTTGCACAGGAATACAACTCAGGAAAACGTAAGCCGAACAAGAAAGACGTACCTGCACTTGCCGCTGACAACGCACGGCTCAGACAAGAGCTTGAATACAGCATTAAAGACCAGCACGACGTCTTTCAGCTCTACCAGAAGACCGAACGAGAGCGCCAGTCGCTACAAGAGGACGCCAAGACTTTGAGAGAGTTACGTGAGCAAGCGCCGGACAAACTTCGGGAAGCGTTGGCAACAGCCGAGCAACGTAAGGCAGCAAAGCGCTCGTCATCTTTCAAATCGTCGGGCAACGGTTGGAGCAAATAAAACTGAATAACCGCTAAAATGGAGGAATGATTATCGAATAAAGCATGTCGGGGAAAAACAAACAACTTAAAAACACTGACGGCATTTCCGATGCCGATCTGAAGTCTTTGGCACGAACACTCTTCCCTGCGTTAAGGGAATATCTTTCTTCGGAACAAGGTCAAAGAGATTATGCCGAATGGAAGAGATCGCAACTGAACAACTCGATTTAAGAGAACATCCTATTGCACTCATAAGGATACATAAAAACCGCAAGATTATGATTAGAACCCGTCGCAAGACGGCTGATGCGGCAGTAGTTTTGTAGAATTTTAAATTATTTGAGAGGTTGAGCCGAAAATCATAAACCCTGAACAACGGCAAAAGGCGGAGTCCATACGGGCTCCGCCTTTCTTACTTTTTGTATAACTCATCTAATAATAAAAATAATCCGAACGTCTTACGAATTGTGAAGAAGTTCGAATTATTCCAAAATGGCTGGGGTAGCTGGATTCGAACCAACGAATGACGGAGTCAGAGGCAAATTGACTTCTCGAAAAAATGCTGTTTTTGCCCGTTTTTGAGCCTAAAAACACCGTTTTTTGCGCTTTTCTTCAAAAAGTTTCCCCAATTTTCCCCAAATAAAAAATGGATCAAACCAGCCCGTCATGAGGTTTTCTACATCCGCCTTTTCTCATCCATAACAAAACGCAACTCTCCTCTCCCCGTTTAATTTTCCAACGACATAGGGTTAGGGTATGATTTAATTTTGAAAGAGAAACCCCGCTACGACGAAAAAAAGTCAGACGCAATTTTTCCCGTCCGTCTATGAATTACAAAACGCAAACCCCGTCCGCATTAAGCGGACGGGGTTTGCATTTTAACATCAAATCTTCATGAGTTGCAATTCGTGTTCCGGTCAAAAAACTAGCTGACTTCTACTCTTTGAGCATGTGCTCTACTCCACATCCCTACTTCCCAATATATATCGTTCACACTATTGCCCGAAGTACCGCTTTCTTGTTCTTGGTGGTTATTTCTCCTGTATGTGACCGTCGCTACCGCAGAATCTTCTAAAATTGCTCCGTACGTAACCCTGTCGGAGTTTGCCCTGATCGCATTATCGTCTGTGCTGTCGGTTTCAAACGTCCCGCCGGATATTGTAACCTGCGGAGACGCACCTGCATCCAGATTCAACCCCGCGCGCGCATCTCTGGAATCGGAAGCACCTTCATCCGCCTTGAAAGTTCCGCCCAAAATCTCCAGCTTCGTTGCTGCCTCGCCGTACCAAATGCCGTCCTGCCCTCCGCTAAAAGCACCGCCGTAGATCTTTACGGAAGACGATCCTGTATGGCTCTCGATGCTGAGCGCATTCGAGTTCCCGTACAGGGTCAGACCGCTGTTGTCCTGTTCTTCCTGACCGAATACGACATCCGCATATTGGTATACGGAAACGCCTGCCGTACCTGCTACCTTAAAAGTACCCGATTTGATCGTCGCTTTTGCAGGCGCCCCGGAAGTTCCCATGATAAACGCCCCGCCGCCAACCGCAGTACTTTGCCCAAAAGTACCGGTTTCAATGGTAATTTCACCGCCGTACAGCTTAAACCCATACGACGCTGCAGCACCGGACATGGGGTCATCGGCATTGTTTTTGTAGCTGTCTGCTCCGATAAAAGTACCGTCAACTATATCCACCGTACCGTTACTGACGAGGATACCGTTGCCCATATTAGCCTGATACGTTCCGTAATATACCGTGAGCTTTGCCTGCGTACTGCTGCCTACGCTGCCCACCTGCACGGCGTGACCACCCGTGCGCGGCAATTTGTAGGCCCAATTTCCGTGATTGCTGTCAAAATCAATATATACATCATTATCATTATTGAATGCATGATTGCCGTTGGCAATAATCGTTAAATCATCGCCTTCTTTACGATTTTCTTTGCCGAGCGTGACAGTACCGCCGCCCACGAACAAACCTCCGCCACCGCCCGTCTGCGAACTGCCTTCACCGTCTACAACGCTTTGGATATTACCTGCCTGAATCGTGACTTTTGTATCAGTGTCCGCATTCGTGCTCTGTTCTACGCGCACCGCAAAACTTTTGATCTTAAAGTTCAAATAATCCGATCCGCTCTGCGCGTCATTCGCAACGCCCTTATGGGTGACCTTGAACGTGCCGTAAGACATTAGCGAACCGCCTTCTACGGTGACGCCGTCGTAATGCGTCGTCACATTATTACCCCATTTCGTATCCTTATCAATCGTCGTTGTGATATTAACAGTATTCGGAGATTTTTCCGATCCAAGCGTAAGATTGCCGTTGTTGACGTAAATGCCGGTACCGCGCGTAGATACCATGTCGAGATCTCCGAAAACACGGATCGTTGCACCGCCGCGCGCCGTGATTCCCAACCCGTCGGTCCGAATATCGACATCGCCATCAAACGTCAGCGCGGCTGTCTCGCTGTTTACCGTATTTTCTTCTACGCTGACCGCAGTCGTCGCAAGAACGTTTGTTGTCCGCGTGTTTTCCGCAATATTTACAAATACGTCGAACGCATCAGCAACCGTGATCGAGCCGCCCGAGGAATACACGCCCGCCGCATTGGCGCTGAACTGTGCGACAAAAGCGCTGTTCAGTGTGATCGAGCCGCCCGCAGAGTATACGCCGTGACTGCCCGAAGAACTTGTTGTCGCCGCAACAAGGGGATTGTCCGCAACAAATGCGTTGGTATAACTGTCGATCGAACGCGGGAAACAGGTCTTACCGCTCTCATATTCCGAATACGTCGCACCCGTGATGACGACCAATTTATCGGTATAATTTGACCGCCCCGAATCGGTCTGGCTGATACTGCCGCTTTCGGCAACAATACCTCTGACCGAGTTACCCGCCGCAAGGACATAAACTTCGCCAAGATTGATCTGAGACTTATTCCCTGCATTCAGATAGACGCCTGCGCCTCCTTCATTCTTGGCGCCGTTTACCCGCTTTTGCCCCACGAACAGCTGTACAGCGTTCATATTGACCGTTATATTTTCCGTGCTCACAACATCGCTTCCTGCGTAAACGCCATAACTGTTCACGTTTGAATCGACGTAAAAATAACTGTAACGATCGGTATTTTGCACGAGATCTTTCGATCCGTCTGTGGGAGCGCCTGTATCCTGCGTTGCGCCGCCGACTGTGACCGTGCCGTTTTCGACTGAGATACCACGACTATTCTGATCAGGCAAAACGAAAATACAGCCTGCCACATCGATCGTGCCCGCAGAGGAACTGATTCCGTAATTCGTTGTATGAGCGCCCGCATTGCTGCCGCCGTTAAAGGTAAAATTCGCGTTGGTGACGGTGACTTGACCCGCATCGGCACGCGTTGCCGCCGCGCCCACGCGCGATTCGGCTGAAGATTCTATGCCGTACATATAAGAGCCTTTCAGGTCAAACGTGATCTTGCTGCCGGCCGTGCCCGCAACTGCGAGCGAGCCGCCGCTGATGCTGATGATCGCGTTGTTCGCGCCCGCCGCGCTACCCGTACCCGCAGACGCGTCTTTATGGAAACTGCCGCCCGTCACGCGCATGTTGCCCGCGGCGACGCCGATCGTATCGCCGATTTGAGAATAGAACGATCCTTGCGCAATGCGGAGCGATTCTTCAGGTTCTCCCGCGCCGCCCGCGTTTATGATCGCCATGTTTACGCACGTACCGTTGCCGTGCGCCTCGAACGTGCCGTTTTCCACCGCCATATTGCCGCCCGTGGCATACACGCAATAGGTATTGTTTTTCCCGAAATAAGAGGTATATCCCCCGCCGCGGACATAGATGTTGCCGCTCTGCATCTGAATGGCGGCATAATCGGGGATTTCTGTACCGTCCGGATTTGCCGCCCCTTTGGCGTTTTTATAGCCGTAAATCGTGACGAGGATCGTATTTTCTCCCGCGGAGTTACCCGCATAGGTCACGTTACCGGTGTTCTCGTCCTGCGTGACATAATATTCGTAATAAAAATCCGCTGAGCCGTCGGTGGCGATGGTCGTATTGTCGATATTGTCGCCTTCGAGCGTGTAATAAAGGTAAGTGTCCGCGTCGACCGTAACACCGCCGATCACGGCACCGTTTTCAAAATACATGTTGCCGTTTACGACAAAGCGGCCCTCGTTGACTTTACTCTTGTCCACGTGCGGTTCAAGGACAGGCTTAGAAGCACTTCCCTTCGTATACGACGCGCCGTTCTTTTCATAATAAGTAACGGGTTGCGCTCCATTGGTTTCCGCCCCTACGGGCGTCGAATAAACACTGCCCGAGCCCGTCGCATATTCGCTCGCATGTTCTGCCTTGCCGTCCGCTTCTGCCATGCTGACGCCGTTGCGCGGGCCGCTTTCGAACAGGCCGTTGGTTACGGTGAGCGTGCCGCCGCTGATGCGCAAAACGCTGCCGACGGGGTTATAAAAACCGCCGCCGCCCTTGCTGTCGGTAATGGTGAGGCGCACGCCTTCCTGAATGTCGAGCATGGGTTCGCGGTTGTTGCGCTGGATCTCGTGCCCGTTCAGATCGATCGTAAGATCGGAATTGACGTCCGCCACGCCGCCCGAGATGACGAGGGGATTATCCACCTCGTCGGAGATCTGAATGTTCGTATAGCCGTTTTCGATCGCGGTGAAAAAATCGTCGACCGATTCGATGACGATAGACTGCGACACGACAAAATCGATATCGCCCGAAATGTCGCTGCCCGATTCGGGTTCTTTGGAATAGCGCGCCTGCGTGAGCGAAAAACTCATCAGCGTCACGATGAAAAGGGATAAAAATATACTCAGAAGGATGTTGCGCTTTCTTTCGCTCATACGCCGTCACCCCCTTGCGAAGAAAGGCTTTCGGATATCTGCACGAACAGCACCGTAACGCGGGAGGGATAACTCTTGCTGAGAGACCTATCCAAACCGAACTGTCTGCCGTTCAGGCTCACCCAGTCGTCCGATCCGATGACGACGCCATCTTCGGCTTTGTCCGCTGCGTTTGTCTGATCGGTATACGTCCTGTAAAAGGGATGATCGGCGATATCCTTAAACCCGATATAATATAGATCCGAAGCGAAGGGGTCTTCGGCAAAATTCGAACACAGCCCGTACATGCCGCCCGCCAATTGTTCGTGCGAAGGGCGCGTTTCCGCCGGTGCGCCGTCCGCGCCATAAAAGTTTTCGATCTCGTGCACGTCGATAAAATCGGCGCCCGCTTCGGAACTTGCCGCCGTTACGTGGTAATAGCGGGTCTCAAAGTCTCCCGTATATGCGCCGCTATCTACGCCGTATCTCTTTTGAATGCGGAGCGTGGTCGTCTCTCCCCTGTCGGCAAAAGTGCCGCCCGACAAAGTCGCCGTCGGCGCGTCCACGTCGAAATGATACCCGATAACGGTTGCACCGTTAAACTTCATGAGCGGGTCTTCCCTCTTCGGTACGGTAAGGAACTTTTCAAACTCTTCCGTCCAAATCACACCGTAATCTTCGCTTTCGATGCGCTCGGCAAAAGAAATGAAAAGGACGTATGACACTTCTTTTCCGCGGTAATCGGTTTTTCCTTCCGCGGCGGCGCTCGCCGCACCCTGAAAGAAAAGCAGGGCTCCGAGGTCGATATCGATGGTGTAAAGGCTGATCTCCTCTTCGACATCGATGTATAACGGCTCTTCGACGGGGCTTGCGATCTCTGCCGTAGGTTCGCCGTTTGCGTCTGTACCGCTCACGTACCTGCCGCGCGAAAAGCCGACGGAATACCGCGCCGTGACTTTGTTCGACGAAATCGTAATACGGTTGCCCGAATTTTCCGCAGTTGCCGTGACGGTGCCGCCGTTTTCGGTCAGCCCGCCCGACATGGCAAGCATTTCGTCCGTTCCGCCGCGCGATTCGTAATCTTTAAAAAGCGCCGTATCCAAAGTTCCGCCCGACGTATAGTCGGCATATGTTTTCTCGCCGTCCGTATAGGCGTATTCGGTATGGGTTTCCCCCGTCGTTTCGTCCGTTACGGTAACTTGCTCCACATTGTAGACGAGATTGCCGACAAGATACTGCGGTGTGACCGCGACGGGGGTATTGTCTTCATAACTTGCCACCTGTAAAACGAGGGTGGAGGCGAGTTCTTCGGGCACATACAGACGGACGACCGCCTGCAGATCCACGTCGCTGACTCTGCCGCCGTCGGTATTGCCGATCGTAAAACGCAGCGTACGCGCCGTGCCGAGCGCTTCGCCCGTCGCAAGAAAATAATCGCCGTTGGGGAATGTACTGGACGATAAGTCGTTGATCTCGTACGTCGCGATAAACGGAGAAAGCGCGGCGCCGGTATTTCCCGTCGTCACCGCCGAATAGCGCGAAAAAGTAACGCCCGTGAAAAGAACGCTCACGACGAGTAAATAACAAAGATAAGAAACTATGGGGATTTTTTTAGTTTTTGTCTCTTTCATCCTGTTTTTTCCCTATCGCGCCCGAAATAAGATCGGTTGCCAGCCAAAGGACAGCCACGCCCGCCAGTGCCGAAAAAAATCCTGCGGGGCTCTGCAAAAACTGTACGGCCGCGCCGAACCCTTTCCACACGCAGACCACCCTGCCGACGACATCGCTCTTATGGACGCTGAAATCGTCCTGCACGGCGTTTGCATCGCCCTTCGTCACGTACGTGTCGCCCGAAACGAGGACGATGCGGTGCGTAATATAAACGCCGCCGTGATAAAATGTGATGATATCCCCGACGGAGTATTCGTCTTCCGCTTTGGTAATCACAAAATCGTTGACGCCGAGCGCGTCTTCCATACTGCCCGACACAATAACGGCTCCGCCGTAGCCGAACAATGTGGGCATCCCGTCACCCAGCGCATAGCGGGCGACGAGCATATAAACGTTATAGACGAGCAATAATCCCATCGCCGCGGCAAGAACGCATTTCAACGCGATCTTTGCGGCGCGAAGCACTTTTCGCATCCGTATCCTTCAATGCTATTGCCGCACGGCGGCGCTCAGCGCAATGCGCAGCGTATAATCTGCGGCATTTTCGCCCGCCTCGGTATCGACGGGGTCGTTGTGCCGCCAATACCATTCGATCTCGAAGACGGTCGAAGACGATTCTTCGATCGTCATGCCCGAAACGCTCAGATCTTCCAACTCTACCCATCCTTCGTCGCCCGCAGAGCCGGCGATGTAAGTGCCGTCTCGTTTGAGGCGATAGACGAGCCCTATATCGTATTCGTTTTCTTCGCTGAAAGAGACGGAAAAATCCAGCGCGTGCCGATTTCTGTTTTCAAAGGTGAAACGATAAGACCCGTTCATGCCCGGCGCGATCGCCTGCTCGTCGAACCGATCGTTGTCGAACACGGGCAAGTTTTCCGATTCGTCCCATTCGGTACCGTCTTCGTGCGCGATAAAAAGCGTCGGCGCATAATCCGCAGGGCCCGACCTGCCCATGAGATACGCGCTCAAAATGACGGAAAACGCCGTCGCAAGCGCAAGAATTATGACCAGCAGCAAGAGCGGCAGCCAGCGAAAATAACGCAAAGTTGCGAGATAGCGGTCGCCGGAAGCCAGAACGTTATTGTTTTGGTCGACATATGCAGCCCGCGCGCCGTCGTCATAGAGAAATACATTCTCTTCTTCTTTGCGGAACACGCCTACGCTGCTGCCTTTAAGATCGTACCAAACGCTTTTGCGCACCTTGCCGATCTTGTTGCCTTCACGGTCGACGACGGCGGCGCGTTTGGGAAGTTTTACATCGATGACGGCAAATTCCGCCTCTTCTTCCGCAACGGAATCTGCGGGCGCTATCTCCCGATCCGCCGCGCCGTCATCTTCGGATACATCGGGGGAAGGCGCAACTTCCCTTTCGACGTAGATGACCTTGCTCTTTTTTGTACGGGATTTTTTGAATATGTACGCCTGGTCTTCCGGGACATAGGTTTCGTCCTTGACGAAGCCGTTTTGCGTCAGAACGTCGTCGATCAGTTCGAGCGCGTTCTTTACCTGTCTGTCGGAAGACAGTTTTATCATAAGAGGCACTTTCGCGTAACGAACGACCTCCGTATAGTCTTTGTGATGATATTTTTGCGGGTTATACGCTTTCGGGTCGAGCGCCAGAAACAGGCGCAGGTATCCGCCTACCAAACAGAGTTTTGCATACAGATTCCTGCCCGCGCCGAAAGTTTCTCCGCCGGACGTGATACGCGCCCGCACCGTTTTCGGTTTTTTGCCCGCGGTACGGTAACTCAAAAAGGCGTTTTTGACCGCGTCATAGCGTCTGCCCGCCACATATCCCGCGTCCCCCATTCTGGCGGCAAACGTCTGCCGCTCCCGCTTGGAAACATAGGCGGGCTTTCCGCGCCCCGTTACGGCGCCGCCTTCCGCCTGATTTTCATCCGCGCTTTCCGAAACGGCGCGATTCTCCCGCGAAGCGCAATCTCTTTGCGGTGCAGAAAACCCCGCCACGCCTCCGGGCGTTTCCGACTCTTGCGGCGCGGTGTTTTGCTCCCCTTCGGAAAGGGGCGGCCCGTTATTCAGTTGATCGTCGCTCATTCGGTCAGCCATATTATTTCTCTCCGTTGCTGTATGCTCGCCGCATACGGCATACCGAAAAACTTCGGCATGCCGTACGGCGGACATACGGAAACGCGCGCGGCGATCCGCGCCGTTTCGTCGCTTGCCCTGCCCTCGTTACCACACCTTCGCGGCACGGCAATTTTTTATTTGATTGCGTAAACTTTAATCGACAGGCTGTTCGCTGCTCTGCACCGCCGTGTAGCTGATCGCATACTCGACTTTTTCGACATTCTCGCCCGCCCATGTATCGATCGCGTCGGACGTCACTTCCTGCAGATCGTCCGAAGAAGTCCATGTGATCTCCGCAAAGATATATACCGTGTCTTCGGGGAAAAGTTCGATGGCGTCCGTTATTTCAGCGCCCGCGCCGTCGCCGTCGTTGTACACGTTGCTGTTATCGTAATACAGCTTGACGGAGAACAGGTTTTCGACCTGCCACTGCGACGCACCGTCTCCGGTCAACGCGCCGCCAACATTGCCGTAGCCCGTCGTATCGTAAGACTTATCGGACTGCAACTCTACCGTTTCGGCGCCCGCAGTGATCGTAACGGAAGCCTTTACTTCGCCGCTGTTGGTGATCGTCGCCACCAAAATTTTCCCGGTGGAGTTCGTCCTTTTATCATCGGCGCCCTTGTACTCGCCCATCGAAGGCGAAAGTTTGGTTTCCGTGATCTCGGTCTGCCCTTCCGTATCGAAGCCGACATCCCATTTCGCCACGCTCGTTCCCGCAGAACCGGTACCGCCGCTCGTGTAGCGAGCAAAGGTACTGCCGAGGAAACAGCAGCTGATCAGCGTAAGAGCGACGATCGCAAGCAGTATTTTAGATACGATGCTCTTTCTTTTCGTCATTTTTCATTCTCCTCTTATAAATTTTATATGTAAACCGCCGATGCGTGTGGTACGTCGGCGTCTTTACCCGATGCGTATTTTCATCGAAATCGAACATTATCGCCCTTCCGCGCCGTCCGTATTTTTCGAATCGTCCTCGTGCGCGGCCTCGGTTTCTTCGGCGGAAGCCGCCCCGCCTTCTTCCTTGCGGGAACTTTCCTTTTCCGCCACCAATGCCCGAAGGCGCGCAAGTTCCTCGTCTTTGGCTTTCAACTCGTCGCGGGCGGCCGCCAATTCGCTCGGATTTTCTTCCGCCGAACTTTCGGCATCCGACGCTTTTTCTTCCGCTTTCACCCTGCGGTTGAACACCGTAATGCGGATAATATCGTAAGCGATGAACAGCAAAACGGGAATACCCACAAACACGAGAATTCCGGCGGGCGTTTGCAGAAACATGGAAAAGCTCCCCAACCCTTCCACACTGCCGACGCAAAGCCCGACGATGTTCGAAACGGGGACTGCTCCGTCGTTCACGTTGTTTGCATCCCCCTGCGTGACCACAGACGAAACTTCCCCGCCGCTCAGATTGACGGAAATAATCCGATGGGTAACATAAGCGCCGTCGGAACGGAACGTCACGATATCCCCGACGGAAAGATCGTTTTTCCCGTCCGCATCGAGAATACGCACGAATATCAGAGCACCACGCCCGAAACTGTCATCGTTCTCCCCTTCCATAGAACCGGAGGTAACGGCAAGCGGCGCGATACCGAAAATATCCGGCGGCACATCTTTATTGACGCTGCCCTTTATAATGAGCGTTACGTTGATCACGAGAACGGGAAGCAGAACGGCCGCCAAGACGATCATTACAATAAGTCCGACTCTATCGCTTTTACGTTTTGCGTTTTCCATAAGATCTCCTGCCTCGACGGCTTATACGGCGCAACGATCTGTCGGCTCAAGACGCAAGGCATGCTGTTAAATATCATTTTTGCGAATTTTCATTCGCAAAAACGGGATATCCCGTTTTTTAACCGGCAAAACATCTATTTTTGCAATATATGTTTTTCTTTAAGGCTATGTCACAACAAACAGTTGATAAATAGCCATTTTTATAGGGGAGTAT
>ERZ1090880.1452-NODE-1454-length-11654-cov-7.531080_pt1 | contig 11654 bp, 9 predicted proteins | sample MGYA00478471_ERZ1090880 | MGnify/ENA primary metagenome ERZ1090880 (study PRJEB33644, sample SAMEA5815734) | chicken gut metagenome | biome: Chicken; feature: Gastrointestinal Tract; material: Caecum | place: Ireland | collected 2019-01-01 | study: A study of the... | reverse complement strand
TGTTCTGGAGGGTGTCATCCTCCTGGTCAGTTCCAGCATGTCTTCTCTGTTGATAGTTTTCCTTATGCTTTTCATATGATCAAAATCCTGTCTTTTCTCTTAATTTCTGCAGGCAGCACTCCAAACAGCCCCGCAATTCTGACGTTCCATATACTTGCATCAGAGTTTTTGACTTCTGCGGAGATGGAAGGAAATCCCGCTTTATTATACATAGAATTCCTGCCCGTCCTCCAGTCTCATACAGGACAGACGCCCTCCTTCCTGCCGACGTTCATTTCCTGTATCGATGTCTATATATTTTTTTCCATGATAGATCCTGGCACATTTAAAATCCGGCAAAAACAACGTAGGATAATGTCCTACAATCATTCTTTTGTCAAACTGTATAGAAGCCGGTATGTAATGGATATCATCGGAAAACAGATATCGCTCCTGGTCAGCCTCCACTGCTGCCAGCACAGAAGCTTCGATATCCACCAGACCTGTTTTGGGGTCCCGGATTTCATAATCCGCATAAAATCCTGAATGAGTAAGAAAATATTCCTTTTCTCCTGTTGTTATCTTCTTATATACAGGCAGTCCTCTGAGATAATCCCGAAGCTTCATACGTTCTTCTATAGTCAGACCGTCCACTTCTTCCCGGGTGTTTCTTCCCCCGCAGGCGTCCCAGACATTTCCACTGATAGTACCGGTCAGATATCTCTCGCAAAGGTATTCATGATTGCCTTTTATAAGGCAGATATTTTCAGAATCGTAAATATACCTGAGAACCCGGAGGTTTTCTTTTCCCTTATCAACCGCATCTCCCAGAATATACAGCCTGTCCTCAGAAGAAAGCCTGATTTTCTCCATCATCTTGAAAAAATGAATGTAGTCGCCGTGTATATCGCTTGTGACGTAGAGCATAGTCTGTGTGTCTTCCCATGGAGAGTATAGCACATTATCCCGGGTTTATCACAGACTTTCTTCTGTTTTTCTTTTCCTGACGCAAAATAAACCTTCAAAACAGAAATGCCTCTTGCATCTGTTTGAAGGTTTATCTGATTTTCCCGACAATTTCCGGCTGTTTTTAATTACTGAGCTATAGAATAAGCCTAATCTGTCTCATATGTTTTTGGAAAAATCCTGCTGCCATAACGAGCGGCAAATACTTTTCCCTCCTCATCTCTTACTGCAGTCAGATAGACATCCGTATATTTCTTCCTGACCATTCCCTGCCATGGATAGACTGGAGTCAGTTCGACCGGCGAGCCATTAACGACCATATCCAGCGATCCGGAAGCATTCTTTTTCAGAACAAACCGATCGCCTTCTCCCGAAATATATTCTCCGCAAAGTTCTCTTTTTTCTTCCTCTGTCCACCGATAAGGAGTATGCGATATCCGCTCTTCAAAAATCGGTAATCCACAGCATGATCGAAGTATTCCATCGCTGATTGCATAAACAGGAACATCCATAGTGTTGCACAACACAACAACGCCAATACCTGCCTGCGGACAAAAGGCAAAGTTCGAAGAAACACCCGGAAGGCTTCCGCCATGTTCAATAACTGTCATATCGTTCATCTGTTTTGTTTCCAGTCCATATCCATAATATACGCCTGGTTTCATAAACTGTCTCGGTTTGCACATTTCATGGATGGAGTATCGGTCAATAATACGGTTTCCATTCATTCCTGTTCCTTCATTTAAATACATCACCGCATATTTCAGCATGTCGCTAAGGGTGGATTTCATAGCTCCGCCGCCGTGAAGGACAAAAGCATCATTCTGATAATCTCTGTCACATCTCCAACGGCCGTCCTCTTCCCTGGAATACAGAATTGCTGCATTTTCATCCAGGGTATTTTTGATAAAGCTTATATTACTCCTGTTCATATCAAGAGGCTTCAGGATATGCTTATCCAGATAGTCTGCAAAAGAGTCGCAATCGGAATGTCTGCGGACGATATCTGATAAAAGTCCAAACCCGTCATTGCAGTAACTCATACGTTCTCCCGGTCTGCCGGTAAATCTTGTCTGAGAATCCAGTCTCTGTGCAACAAGTTTTACCCCCTCATCAGCAAAGCCTTTATGATAGATCAGCTGATCTTCCATCGTATCCGTTAGTCCCATTGCACTGGCTGTTTTATCCACGACAATCCTCGGCAGGGGAAAATAACCTCCGCTGTGGCATAAAAGATGCCATAAACGCACAGGATCCTTCTGATTTTTGTTAGTAAATTCCGGAATATATGTTTTAACCATATCCTCTATATGCAAAATACCATCCATTTGCATCTGCATAATAGACAAGGCTGTAAAAGATTTTGTTACAGAAGCCATACCAAAGATAGTGTCTCTGTTGATCGGGAGTTTCTTTTCCTCATCTCTCCAGCCAAAATATTTTTCATACAATATATTTCCTTCGGCATCTACAACCCCTGCTGCAATACCTCTGGCACAACTGTCTTCCATGATCTCATGGATCAGATTTTCCAGTTGTCTTTCGGAATCCCCTGTCATCAGATTCATCCCAACATTTCCCCTTTCAAAGATGTTATTCCCAGTCCCGGATTCTCAGAAAGCACAAGATGTCTCGTATCTATTACTGAAAATCCTCCTTCATATGGCAACTCATTCAAAGAAAAGCTGGCGTCCAGATCTGCTCTGGTTATATTTTTTAATGCAGCTCCCAATGCCGCAGCAGCATTAATGGCAATACCACTTTCTTCTGCCATACAGCCTAACATACACTCTACTCCTGCTGCTTCTGCTATATTAACAATTTTTTTAGCCTCATATAAACCGCCGCATTTCATCAGCTTAATGTTAATAAAATCAACTGCCCTATGAGAAACCAGCTTCATAGCATCTTTCGCATCCCAGCAGCTTTCATCTGCCATAACCGGAACACTGCTGTGATCCGTAACGTACTTCAGTCCTTCAAAGTCATAGCGGGGAACTGGCTGTTCCACCAATTCAATGTCATATTCATTTAAACGGGCGAGAAGTTCTACCGCTTCTTTCGCTTTCCATCCCTGATTGGCATCAAGACGGATCTTGACATCATCACCTACGCTCTCCCGGATAGCTTTTACCCTCGCAATATCGCTGGCAATATCTGTTCCTACTTTCGTTTTGATCACATTAAATCCTGCGTCCACATGTTCTTTTGCTCTGGCAGCCATGATTTCCGGCGTATCGATACCTACTGTAATATCCGTTTCTATTTCATTCTGTAAGCCGCCTAAAATCCTATACAATGGCATATTCGCAGATTTTCCCAGGATATCATGACACGCAATATCAATTGCTGCCTTTGCCGTACCTGCATAAGCCACTCCCCGATTCATTACAGTATAGATTGCTTCGATATCTCTTGGATCCATACCAATCAGTTTACTCTTCAGAACCCGGATAGTTTCTACTGTGCCTTCCAGATTTTCACCGGTGATCAGCGGCCCTGGAGATCCTTCCCCGTATCCGGTGATACCCTCGTCCGTTTCAATCTGCACCAGGCAGCTTACGGCATGTGTAATCACACCAAGGGAAATTCTGAATGGTCTGACCAGAGGCACTCTGATCATATATGTTTTTATATCTGTAATTTTCATCACATTTTCTCCTTTAAGCTATCTGTACCACATTTTTCACAGAAATGGCATGCACACATATGCCCGTTTCCAATATCCTTTAATTCCGGTTTTTCCGTTTTGCAAATATCCTTAGCCATAAAGCAGCGGGTATGGAACACACAGCCTGACGGAGGATTTGCCGGACTTGGAAGATCTCCCTGGAGCAAGATCCTCTTACGCTTGCTGTGACGTTCCGGCAGAGGAATGGAATACAAAAGTGCCTGTGTATACGGGTGGGAAGGATTATCAAACAATTCTTTCTTATCCGCCATTTCTACTACATGGCCAAGATACATAACCATTACTCTATCTGAAATATGCTTGATCACACTTAAGTTATGAGAAATAAAAATATATGCCATTCCCATGGACTCCTGAAGGTCTGTCAGAAGATTAAGTACCTGAGACTGTATAGATACGTCAAGCGCAGACACTGGTTCATCACAGACAATCAAAGATGGCCCCAGCACAATAGCTCTGGCTATGCCGATCCTCTGGCGCTGGCCGCCGGAAAACTCATGGGGATACCGGTTATAATATTTCTGGTTTAATCCTACCACAGACATAGTTTTCAGAACATGCTCCCTGATCTCTTCTTTCGAAGAATACTTTTTCTGTATCTTCAGGGGCTCTGCAATAACTTCCCCCACAGTCATTCTGGGATTCAGAGAGGCATATGGATCCTGAAAAATAATCTGCATATCAGATCTTATTTTTCTTAATTCGTTACCTGTGGTTTTCATGAAATCTTTTCCTTTGTAGATGATTTCACCCGAAGTAGGCTCGATCAGTCTTAACACAGATCTTCCCATGGTAGATTTTCCGCAGCCTGACTCTCCAACAACTCCCAGAGTTTCTTTCGGCATCAATGAAAATGACACATCATCAACCGCTTTGATCGATGACTTTTCCCTTGACAAAAAGCCTGATTTCACAGGAAACATTTTCTTCAAATGCTTTACTTCCAATAATGGCGTTTCTATCCTTTTTTCATTCATTCAGCACTTTCCCCCATTCTTGCGTATACTTAAAGCAGCGGACCATTCGACCTTCGGCTTCTGCAAGTTCCGGCATTTTCTGTCTGCATATTTCCCGTGCTTCCTTGCATCTCGGACAGAAAGCACATCCTTTCGGCATATCATCAAAGCTTGGGACCATACCTTCTATAACGCTTAACCGTTTTGTATCATCATCATCCAGTTTTGGAATACACTGCATTAATCCATAAGTATAGGGATGCATTGGTTTCTCAAAAATCTGATCACAAGTAGCCCGTTCAACAATCTTTCCCGCATACATGACCATAACATCATCAGCAATTTCTGCAATAACACCAAGGTCATGAGTGATCATCATAACAGATGTGCCGGTTTTTTCCTTCAGTTCATTAATCAGATCAAGGATCTGAGCCTGGATAGTCACATCCAAAGCTGTGGTAGGCTCATCACAGATCAGCAGATCCGGATTACAGCATAACGCCATAGCGATCATAACCCTTTGACGCATACCTCCGGAAAGCTGATGGGGATATTCGTTAAAACGTTTTTCTGCCAGAGGTATTTTTACCATCTTCAGCATTTCAATGGCTCGTTCTTTCGCCTGTTTTTTTGTCATTTCTTCATGGAGCATCAAAGTTTCCACAAGCTGCTGTCCGATAGTAAACACAGGATTTAAGGATGTCATAGGTTCCTGGAAGATCATAGCGATTTTCTTTCCACGGATCTTACTCATCTCTTTTTCATTTTTCTTCAGCAGATCTTCGCCTTCAAAAATGATCTCGCCGCCGGCAATCTCTCCGGGCGGAGTCTCTACCAGACCCATAATCGACAAAGAAGTAATACTCTTACCGCATCCTGATTCCCCTACAATCCCGAGGGTCTTACCTTTTTCCACAAAAAAGGACACATCATTCACTGCTTTGGAAAGTCCGGCATCTGTGTGGAAATATGTTTTTAAATGGTTCACTTCAAGAATTTTTTCTCCCATTATCTATGCCTCCTTTAGTTTTTAAGCTTTGGATCCAAAGCGTCTCTTAATCCGTCTCCAAAAATATTAAATGCGATAACTGTGATCATAATGGCAACACCGGGCATAATGCTGTATAACGGACGGTAATTGATAAATGTCTGAGCCGCGCTGATCATATTTCCCCATGACGGTGTGGGAGGCACAATACCGATACCCAGGAAGCTCAAAGATGCTTCATACATAATAGCATTTGGAATACCGAGAGTTACAAGGACAATGATTGTTGACAGACAGTTCGGGATCAACCCCTTCATTATGATCCAATATGTAGTCGCTCCGCTTGCCCGGCTGGCTTCAATATATTCCTTCTCTTTCAACTGCATAACGGATCCACGGATCATTCTGGCCGTCCTTACCCATGTCAGCAGTCCCAAAGCAATAAACAGATTAACTACACCTTTTCCCATAAATGTCATGATTGCCATAGCGAAGATCAGGTCTGGAAATGCCTGGAAGATTTCCATGATCCTTGAAATCACGCTGTCGATTTTTCCTCCGTAATATCCTGCAATAGAACCAAGTGTTACGCCTACCAAAGACGCAACAATCTGAGCTACAATACCGATACTGATGGATACCCTGGAACCATAAATAATACGTGATAAAATATCTCTTCCGTACTCATCTGTTCCAAAAGGGTGTGCCATACTCGGCTCTGCAAGAACTGCGGCATAATCCTGATATGTAGGATCATAAGGTGCGATCAGAGGTGCAAAAATTGCGATCAAAATCAGCACTATGATAACGCCTGCACAGAACATTGCAATTTTATTCTTCTTTAACTGTTTAAAGCTGTCTCCATAAAAACTGGAATACTGCATGTTATTTTCCAAAACTTCTTTTTCGAATTGTTTCTGCTTATTAAAAAATCCAAAAATTTTCTTGCTCATACTACTCCTTTCCCATATCTGATCCTTGGATCCAGGAATGCATATGATAAATCCACGATTAAGTTTACAATAACAAAGACAAATGCGATATACATAACTGTTCCTTCCAGCAGTGGGAGATCCCTGTTAGACATTGCGTCTACTGCCAGTTTACCAATTCCGGGAATTGAGAAGACTTTTTCAATAAGCATGGAACCAGTCAGCATGTAACCGAAATCTGTTCCGATCAAAGTAACGATAGGGATCAATGCATTTTTCAGGGCATGTTTTAAAATAACCGCCCATTTTCTCACGCCTTTTGCTCTCGCAGTACGGATATAATCCTGTCCCATGACTTCCAGCATACTTGTTCTTGTTATTCTCGCCATACTTCCCGCATATCTGGCGCCAAGAGCAATACTCGGAAGTACATAGGAAGCTACAGAATCAAAACCGGAAATAGGAAAAAGATTTAATTTCAGTCCAAAAATAATCTGAAGAATGATCGCAACCCAGAATGCCGGCGCAGATACGCCGATAATAGACAAGATCATAACTACTGTATCGATTCCCTTACCTCTTTTCACAGCAGAGAAGATACCAGCCGGAATACCGATTACTGCTGAAAAAACAAAGGACATACAAGCCAGTTTAAATGTCACTTTAAAGCAGCGGAACAAAGCCTCAGATACAACTTCATTTGTAAAATAGGATGTACCAAAATCCAGATGAATGGCACCTTTAATGAAATTAAAATACTGCACATAATATGGGAGATCCAATCCCAATTCATGCCTTACTTTTGCGATTGTCTCAGGATCAGCCCTTTTTTCCAGCATGAGTGCTACCGGATCTCCGGGAACAATCTGCAGAAGGACAAAAGTGATCAGACTGATTCCAAAAAGAACAAAGACAGTCTGTGCTAATCGTTTAATAGTGTATGATAACATTTTTTCCCTCCTGTCAATTTATTTTTCTTTTTAGCTTCCAGCGACATCGCCGGTATAAAATGTAATAAGCGATTAAAGCGAAAAAAAGGGAAATCACACAATCAGGAGATTCCCCTTTTTCAAACTTACAATTACTGAATATCTGCATCCTTCCAGAACATACGGAATGTAGAATCAACCTCAAATCCAGTGATCTTCGGATTTAACAGATAGAATTTCGTTTCATTATATAACGGTGTTGTTGCCCAGTCTTCTCTAGTCATGATATGTTCAGCTTTGGCGTAGATTTCCTGGCGTTCATCAGTATCTGTTGTCGCAATTCCAGCTTCAAGCAACTGATCAAATTCATCATTATGCCAGAAACTTGAGTTTGTATCTGTCTTTGTCATCGGGTACAGCATACTTTCAGGATCAGGATAATCTACATACCAGTTAGAAATACCGCAGTCTACACCGCCGGAAGCCTTCATGTCTGACCAGGCTGCTGAATCTACCTGTTCTACTTCTACATTGATTCCAGCTTCTTTTGCCTGTTCCTGGAATGCCGTTGCAATCGCAACATTTCCGGCATATTTTGTATTTACTGTTACTCTAAGATCGATACCGTCTGGATAACCAGCTTCCGTAAGAAGTTCTTTTGCACGTTCCGGATTATACTCGAATTCTGTAAGGGAATCGTCATGTCCGATAACACCTTCTGGAATATAAGATGTAGGAACGGTTGCTGTTCCGTGCAAAATACTGTCACAGATAGCAGCTCTGTCAATAGAAAGCGCAATCGCTTCTCTTACTTTAGGATCCGGATATGTATTGGCATTAACTGTAAGACTGTAGCATCCTATAGGCTGGACTCCATGCATCTGGTCTTTCAGTGTTTCATTGCTTGAGTAGATCGGGTAAACAGATGGATCTACATCTACATAATCTACATTTCCTGCCTGATATTCAAGAACCTGCGTATTGACATCCTCGATAAATTTGTAATCAACGCCGTCTAATTTAACAGGACCGTCATGATAATCCTCAAATCTTGATAAAGTCACGCCTACACCTGACTGGTAACTGTCCATCTTGAAAGGACCTGTACCATATAAGGTTTTCATACCCCAGTCATTTCCAGCTTCTTCACACGCCTGTTCCGGATAGATTGCTGTATATGCAGTAGAAAGAACTGATAAGAACGGCGCATATGCTTTCTTTAATGTAATTGTAAAATGAGTATCGTCCTGAATCTGGAAACCAGATAACTCATCTGCAGTTCCTGCACTTAATTCATCATATCCCTGCACATTTTCCAGAAGTGTTGCCATCTTTGCCATCTTGATCAGGCGCTCATAAGAATATTTCACATCTGAAGCTTTCATGACCTCTCCGTTGTGAAATTTAACATCCGGAAGAAGTTCAAAGCTGTATGTCATCTGATCTTCAGAAATTTCAGGCAGCTTAGCTAACAGAACCGGTTCAAGGCTTCCATCAGCATTGCTTTTTAACAAAGACTCGGTAACGTTGTCGGTAATCTTCATAACAATACTATATGTATACTGCTGAGGATCCAGGGCAACCTGCGGGTCCACCGCTGCCACCCGGACAACTTTATCTCCGGCCGAAGCAGTATTTTCTGTCTGTGCCTGTTCTGAGGCGCTGTTGTTTTCAGTTGTTGTTCCAGATGTATTTGAGCCGCCACACGCCGACAGAAACATTGCGGCTGCACAAAGTAAAGCAACACCTGTCCATTTTCTTTTCATCCTCCATTACTCCTTTACTTAAAAATTATATTTAACCCTTTTAAGAGCAAATACCAATATATTGCTATAAAATTTTATCGCTACACTTTATTAAAGCATTTTTTCTACAAAAAACCTTTGCACCTTTGATACAAAAAGTACATTCTTACTCTAAGGAATCAATTATTCAGCTAGTATACTATGCTAATCTTTACTTGTCAAGATTGATTTTATTAAAATCCGACATAAAAATCCCAAAATTTACATCCTAATTTTTCCGCTTCACTTTTCTGTTTTTTCTTTCCTTTCTTTCCTTTTTATTCCCAAAGCGGCTCCTCCGGCCGCTGCTATAAAGGCAGCAACAGTTCCCCAGAAAAAAGGTTTATTCATATAATATTGAACTGCAATATTTGGGGTCACCAATACGCTTAAGGCAACCGGCCTTCCTCTCCCTTTCACCTGCATTTGTCCAAGTATATTATCTGCAGCATCTGAGGCAGTTACTTCTATTTTCTGAAAGTGATAAGCAGAAGGAATTTTCACCTGTATAATCCCATTTTTCTCTTTAAGTTCTTCTGCTTTATATATCTCGCTCTTTCCATTTATAGATACAATCACTTCGTTCAATGCCAGATTATCCTTGGCGTCTATAGTCATCAGCTGTTCCGTGCTTCTGTATGTGCCTCCATCCTTTACTCCGGTAACAACTGCCGTAGGTGCTGTTTTATCTACTGCAAATTCTATGGGAAGATTCTGATCACTCTTCTTAACGCTCCTATTATTCATAACATTGCCGGCTTTATCCTGAGTACTGAAGATTACAGAATATTTTCCTTCTGTTGCAAAATTTGGGGCATCTAGAATATAATGATTTTCCTTCCACTGTGCTTCTGTTCCGGAACTGGTCACCTTGTAATCTGTCTTTTCTTTCAGGTTTGTCATTTCTCCATCCCGGTTTACTGTGATCTGCCTGTTTTCGATGCTGTCTACATTGTATTCGATCACGCCCACTTCTTTCTCTTCATTAATGTAGGTATAATCCTTTATATCAAGCCAGTCTTTTGTGTCATTATCCAGTACGTATACAGATCCATATCGGTTTACAGAAAAGCGAATGGATTCTTCTTTCTCGTTTCCTGCCATATCTACCGCCTTAGCAGTAAGGGTATACAGGTCGTCCATCTTCTCCTGCCTTGCAAAATCATTAAACTTCATGGTCTGGCCATTTTCGATAGCGGATACCACATTTCCAATATTTACTTTTCCATTATTAGCGCCTGTAATAGTTACCGTTACATTCTTAGCGTCATAGTTTACGTCTGTAGCTTTTACCCTTGGAGATACTGCATCATTATTCGCAGATTTGTCTGCTACGTCGGTGATCTCGATTTCCGGTTCTGTAAGGTCTACTGTAAAATCGTCCGGCGTATACTCAGCCGCTGCATTTCCGGCCATATCTGTGTATTCCACATCAAAGGTATAGTCACCGTCTATTCCATATGTCACAGTCGCCGTATGGACATCGCCGTTTCCGGAGAATCCGCTGATAGACGGAGCGGAAATGCCTCTCCCTTCCAGGCTGGCTGTGATCGCTGCTTTTACGTCTGCGGCATTGAAGTTGTGCTCCCGTACAGTTACAGTGGCTATACGAGCTTCGTTGTAATAATTTCCGTTTCTTGCACTGTTATTATCATAGGAAACAGAAATCTCCGGTACCGTCTTATCAATAGTAAACTCATCAGTCTGCCCATATTCTGTACTGTTGCCGGCAAGGTCCGTACAACCCAATGTAAAGGTGTAATCACCATCTGCCGGGAAAGCTACCTGGCAGGTGCTTGTAGCGCTGTCGGATACTCCGATATCCGAGCTGCTGCTCCATCCGCCGATGCTGGCTTCTGTTCCGTCTGTATTGGTAATACTGAACCTTACATTATTGGGGTCAAAGTTCCGGTCTGTTACCGTGACAGTTGCTGTTCTGGTATCCTTGTAGTAGCTTCCATTCAATGGGTTATTCAGATCCCAGGATATGGAAATTGTAGGATTGGTCACGTCAATCTTCATTTCTGTGACCTCACTCTCTCCCTGGTTTCCGGAGAAGTCTGCCGCAAAGGCCTGAACCTTTACATCATTACTATTATATACATTTGCCGGCACTGTAACTACCTGACTGAATGTCTGATTGCTCTGTACCCGGTTGCTGCTGCTGTTCAACAGTTCAATAGTCTCGCTGGTATTTACATTTCCGGAGGCGGAAACAGTATACCATACGCGCTCCAGTCCGGAATATGTATCCCCTGCGTAAGGATCTTCTACATCAATCTGAAGAGTAACGTCTTCGTTAAAGATTCCGTTCTGAGACTGGCTCAGGTTGGTGATATTAACTACCGGGGCAGGTTTGGTGCTGTCCACGATTATACCGTCAGAGCTGAAATAGGATACATTGTTTGCATAATCTGTAACCTTCATG
>ERZ1090880.1447-NODE-1449-length-11668-cov-5.054852_pt1 | contig 11668 bp, 9 predicted proteins | sample MGYA00478471_ERZ1090880 | MGnify/ENA primary metagenome ERZ1090880 (study PRJEB33644, sample SAMEA5815734) | chicken gut metagenome | biome: Chicken; feature: Gastrointestinal Tract; material: Caecum | place: Ireland | collected 2019-01-01 | study: A study of the... | reverse complement strand
GCGCTACCATGCAAGGGACGTTGCCAAGTGGCGGTGCGGCTACCACAAGGCGACCCTGCTTCTGGGGTCGGCGACGCCGTCCGTCGACAGCCGCTTTCAGGCTCAGCGCGGGCGCTATCACTACTTTGCGCTCAACAGCCGCTTTGCGCAGGCGCGCATGCCGGATGTCTATTTGATCGACATGCGCGCGGAACAGCAAAGCGGGAATTTCTCTTTTTTAAGCGGCGTGCTTAGAGAACAGCTTTTGCTCAACTTGGCGGCGGGGGAGCAGTCCGTCCTGCTTTTGAATAGGAGGGGCTACCAGCCGTACGCGACGTGCATGTCCTGCGGCGAGGTGTTCAAATGCCCCTCCTGCGACGTGGCGCTGACGTATCACAAGGCGGGCGGGCATTTTTTGTGCCATTACTGCGGGCACACCGAGCCGGAGGGCTCGCGCTGCCCCAAGTGCGGCGGCGTTTTAAAGCGCACCGGCGCGGGGACGCAGCGGATTGAAGAGACGCTGGGCGAGCTTTTGCCGGGCGCGCGCATCCTCAGGATGGATACCGACACCACCGGGACGCGCGGCGCGTATGAGAAAAAGCTTGCCGCCTTTGCGCGCGGGGAATACGACGTGATGGTCGGTACCCAGATGATCGCCAAGGGCCTTGATTTCCCAAACGTCACGCTGGCGGGGGTGTTAAACGGCGACGCGGGGCTGGGCGCCGGGGACTACCGCAGCAGTGAGCGCGCCTTCTCCCTGATAACACAGGTGGTCGGGCGCAGCGGCCGCGGGGAGAAAAGCGGCCGGGCATACATCCAGACGTTCGACCCGGAAAACCCTGTGATCGCCTATGCGGCGGCGCAGGATTACGAATCGTTTTACCGCGACGAGATCGAAATGCGCAGAAACCTTTTGTACCCGCCGTTTTGCGACCTTCTGGCCATCGGGGTGTCGGGCGCGGACGAGGGCGCGGTAAAACGCGCGGCACAGCGCGTATGCGGCGTGCTGCGGGAGGAAACGCTGGACGCGGCGCATATCGCTATGAAGTTGGTTGGGATCACGCCGGCGGCAGTCTACCGCGTAAGCGGGAAATACCGCTACCGCGTGGTCGTGAAGTGCAGGATGAACCGGGCCTTCCGGGAGGTTGTCGCCCGCGTTCTGCGGCGCTGCGGCCGGGAACGGGGATTCGGCGGCATCCATATTTTTGCAGACGTCAACGGAGAGCTTTTGTAAAAGGCGATCCTTTGCATATTTTATATTCAGGGGGAGTAAGATAATGGCAAAAAGAGCATTGGTATTCAGCCCGGATGAGCTGCTGCGCAAGCGCTCGCGCGAGGTCACGTCCTTTGACGCGCGGCTTGCGACGCTTTTGGACGATATGGCCGAGACGATGTACGCCGCGGACGGCGTGGGCTTGGCGGCGGTGCAGGTCGGCGTTTTGCGCCGGGCGGTGGTCATCGACTGCGGGGAAAAGCGATACGAGCTGATCAATCCGGAGATTTTAGAGACCTCCGGCGAGCAGACCGGGGCAGAGGGCTGCCTGTCCTTCCCGGATCAGTACGGCGAAGTGACGCGGCCGAATTACGTCAAGGTCCGCGCACAGGACCGCCGCGGCAACTGGTACGAGGCGGAGGGCGAGGGCCTTCTGGCGAGGGCCTTCTGCCATGAGATCGACCATCTCGACGGCGTTTTGTTCCCCGACCACGCCACGCAGATGTTTGAACCGGCAAAAGAGCCGAAAAGGAAAAAACGGTAAGAAAGGACAAAGCCGTGCGGATTTTGCCGCGCGTCGGGTGATAACGGAAAATGAGAGTTGTCTTTATGGGTACGCCGGATTTTGCGGTGCCGTGCTTAAACGCGCTGATCGGATCCGGGCATGACATTGCGGGCGTGTTTACACAGCCCGACAAACCGAAAAACCGCGGGCGTCAGCTGGCGGCGCCGCCTGTCAAGCTCCGCGCGCAGGAGGCGGGGCTTGCGGTGTTCCAGCCGGAAAGCCTGAAAACGCCCGAGACACAGGCACTTTTGCGTGCGCTTGCGCCGGAGCTGATTGTGGTGGTGGCCTACGGCAAAATCCTGCCGCAGGCGGTCCTTGACATCCCGGGCCGCGGATGCGTCAACGTGCACGCCTCCCTGCTGCCGAAGTACCGCGGCGCCGGCCCGATCCAGTGGAGCATTTTAAACGGGGAGACGGAAACCGGCATCACCACCATGTATATGGCGCGGGGGGTCGACACCGGGGATATGCTGCTGCAGGTAAAAACCGCTATTGGGCCGGACGAGACGGCGGACGAGCTGCACGACCGGCTGAGCGTTTTGGGCGCGCAGGTCTTGACGGAAACCATTTACCAGCTGGAGGAGGGAAAGCTCATCCCCGTTCCGCAGGACGGCGCGCAGGCCACCTATGCGCCGATGCTGACGAAAGCGCTCTGCCCGGTCGACTTTTCAAAACCGGCGGCGGCGGTGCACAACCAGATACGCGGGCTTTATGCCTGGCCCTGCGCACAGGCCGTCTTTGCAGGGAAGCGGCTGAAGCTCTGCCGCAGTACATTGGCAAAAGGGACGTACCGGGAGGCGCCCGGCACGGTGGTGGATGTTAAGCATTTTACCGTCGTATGCGGGGACCAAAGGGCGGTTTCCCTGCTTGAGGTGCAGCCGGAGGGCGGAAGGCGGATGCCGGGCGCGGATTTCCTGCACGGCCGCCGCGCCGAAAACGGCTGCCGCTTTGGCGAATAAAGGAGGCGCAGTATGCCAGGCTTTTATTTTACGTTTGATATATACTACTGGATCCTTGTGATCCCGGCCATGCTGCTGGCGGTCTGGGCACAGTTTAGGGTGCAGTCTGCTTTTTCAAAATACAACCGTGTCTACACCATGCGCGGCGTGTCCGCCGCAATGGTGGCGCGGCAGATCCTTGACCAAAACGGCCTTGCGCACATTCGGATCGAACATGTATCCGGCCGGCTTTCCGACCACTACGATCCCAAAAACGGCGTCATCCGCCTTTCGGACGAGGTCTATGCCTCCACTTCGGTCGGAGCCATCGGCGTGGCCGCGCATGAGGCGGGCCACGCGGTGCAGTATGCGCAGCACTATTTCCCAATCCGGATCCGCGCCGCGCTGATCCCGATTACCACCATCGGCTCGAACCTGGCCATCCCGCTTGCCATCATCGGGCTGTTTATGGGCCTTTACTGGCTGGTGGACGTCGGCATCATCCTGTTTTTGGCTGTGGTGCTGTTCCAGCTTGTGACGCTTCCGGTGGAGTATAATGCGAGCGGGCGGGCGCTGCGCACGCTGGAATCGGAAAACTTTCTGACCGCAGAGGAGCTTTCCGGTGCGAAAAAGGTGCTCTCCGCGGCGGCGCTCACCTATGTGGCGGCGCTGGTCGTGGCGGTGGCGAACCTGCTTCGCCTGCTGCTTCTGCGCAACAGGAACCGCGACTGATGAAGACGGCAAGACAACTCGCACTCGACACGCTTTGCCGCGTCGAATCCGACGGCGCCTATTCCGCCATTGCGTTCGACCGCGCGGCAAAGCGATCCGGCCTTCCGCCGCGCGACGTCTCCTATGCGGCGGCGCTTTTCTACGGCGTTTTGGAACGGCGCATCACATTGGACGCCATGCTCTCCCCCTATTTAAAAAAGGGGGGCGCCTCGCTCGACTGCCCCGTCCGCAATATCCTGCGCATGGGCGCGTATGAGCTGTACTATATGGACGCGGCGCCGGACCGGGCGGCGGTAAACGAAGCGGTCGCGCTTGCGCGGTACGCAAAGAAGACGAGCGCCGGCGCGCTCATAAACGCCGTGCTCCGCCGCTTCCTGCGGGAGGGCAAGCCGCTCCCCCTCCCGGATGCGGGCAGGGACCCGGAGGGGTATCTCTCCGTCCGCTACGGCGTACCGGCGTGGATTATCCGGCAGTGGACAGAGCAGTACGGCAGCGGGACGGCCGAGGCGCTTGCCAAGGCGGCGCTTTCCCGCCCGCCGCTCTACGTACGGGCCAATACGCTGAAGACGACGGCGGATGAGCTGGCCGCGTCCTTGGCTTTGCAGGGCGTGAAAGCGGAAAAATGCGCGTCGCTTGAAAACTGCCTGATGCTTTCTGGGACGGGAAGCATCGACCGGCTGCCCGCCTACGGGGACGGCCTGTTTTACGTACAGGACTTCTCCTCCCAGATGTGCGTGCGCGCCTTGGCGCCGCGTCCGGGCGACACGGTTTTGGATATCTGCGCCGCCCCCGGCTCCAAAAGCTTTACCGCCGCGCAGATGATGGAAAACCGCGGCCGGATTTTTGCCTTTGACTTGTATCCGCACAAATGCCGGCTGATCGAAAAAGGCGCTGCGCGGCTTGGGATCACGATCATCAAGGCCAAGGTGCGCGACGGCGCGCAGGACGAAGCGCCGCTTGCGCCGGCCGACCGCATTTTGTGCGACGTGCCCTGTTCGGGGCTTGGTATCCTGCGCAGGAAGCCGGAGATCCGCTTTAAAGACGAGGCGGCGCTCGCCGGGCTTCCGGAGCTGCAATACCGCATTTTGACGAATGCGGCGCGCTTTTTAAAGCCGGGCGGCGTCCTTGTCTACTCCACCTGCACCACGAACCGGGAGGAGAACGAGAAGGTGGTCGAGCGCTTCCTTCAAGAAAATAGTTGGGCCGCCCCGTTGCAATTTCCGGCCGGATTCGATACAATAGGAACGATAGGGAATTTTATGGCTACGCTTCTGCCGCACCAAACAGGGGGCGACGGCTTCTTTTTTGCGTCGCTCACAAGGAAGGGATGACGGTACGGCGTTGCGGGAAGGGGTGTGCATGGCACAGCAGAAAGCGGATATCAAATCCATGTCGATGGAGGAGCTTGCGGCCTTTTTGGCTGCGGGCGGGCAGCCTGCATTCCGCGCAAAGCAGGTTTTCGACTGGCTGCATGCAAAGCAGGCCGTCTCCTTTGCGCAGATGACGAATCTGCCGAAGGCGCTGGTGCAAAAGCTGTCCGAGGAGGCGTACATCACCGTGCACACGGTTGAGAAAAAGCTGGTCTCGAAAATAGACGGGACGGTCAAATACCTGTTCCGCCTGCCGGACGGCGAGTTTTGCGAATCCGTTGTGATGGAGTATAAGCACGGCAAAAGCATCTGCATTTCAACCCAGGTCGGCTGCCGGATGGGGTGCAGCTTCTGCGCTTCGACCAAAGCCGGCTTTGTGCGGCACATGGCGGCGTCTGAAATATTGGAGCAGGTGTATGCCGCACAGCGGGATTTAAACTGCCGCATCGGCCACATCGTCTTGATGGGGATCGGCGAGCCGCTTGACAACTACGACAATGTGCTGCGCTTTTTGTCGCTGGTGAGCGACGAGCGGGGAAACAATATAAGCCTGCGCCACGTCTCGCTTTCCACCTGCGGCTTGGTGGACCGGATCGACCGGCTTTCCGAAGAGCGCCTCGGCCTGACGCTTTCGGTTTCCCTGCACGCCCCAAACGATGCGATACGGGGCCGGACCATGCCGGTCAGCAAAAAATGGCCGATGGAAACGCTTCTTGCGGCGTGCCGCCGCTATGCGGAAAAGACAGGGCGGCGCGTCTCATTCGAATATGCCCTGATCCGGGATTTAAACGACAGCATGGCGTGCGCGGACGAGCTTGCGCAAAAGCTTTCCGGCATGCTGTGCCATGTGAACCTGATCCCGGTCAACGAAATAAAGGAAACGTCCTATAAAAGATCGGACGGCGCGCGGGTGCTCGCCTTTCAGCAGCGGCTGGCTTCGCGCGGGATCAACGCGACGGTGCGGCGCACCTTGGGCGCGGATATCAGTGCGGCCTGCGGGCAGCTTCGGCGCGGGCAGCTTGAATAAAGGAGGGGTTCTCTTGCGGTTTTATGGGCTGACGGATATTGGCCGCCGGCGGGAGATGAACCAGGACACGTTTTGTGTCCATCGATTTGACGACAAACAGGGGTTCGGCTTAGTCTGCGACGGGATGGGCGGCCAGTCCGCCGGAAACGTGGCAAGCGACATGGCCCGCACGATTATTGCAGACAAGATCCGCAAGGCTGTGGAAACCGGCGTCATGGACGACCCGCGCAGCCTGCTTGAGGCGGCGCTGCGGGAGGCCAATTACAGCGTCTACAAGCGCTCTATGGTAGAGCCGGAGTACCGCGGGATGGGGACGACGGCGGTGGTCGCCTTTGTGCGCGGCGAAACGGCGTACTGCGCGCATGTGGGCGACAGCCGGATCTATCTGCTGCGGGAAGGCCGCCTTTTGCAGGTGACAAGGGATCACTCCCTTGTGCAGGAGCTGATGGAAAAAGGCGAAATCAAGCCGGAGGAAATGCGCACGCACCCAAACCGGAACATGATCACGCGGGCGGTGGGTGTCGGTTTGACGATCGAGACGGACTTGATGCAAATCCCACTTTGCGCGGGCGACAAGCTGCTGCTGTGCAGCGACGGGCTCACCAATATGGTGGGGAATGAACAGATTGCGGCGCTTTTAGGGCAAAACACCGGGGAGGACGCCTGCCGCCTGTTGATTGAAGAAGCCAATAAAGCCGGCGGCATGGACAATATTACGGCCGTCGTGATCGAATAAAGAGGAGGTTTCCTGGATGGATAAATACATCGGAAAGAAACTGGACGGGAGATACGAGATCTTAGAGCTCATTGGGTTCGGCGGTATGGCCGTCGTATTCAAGGCCTACGATCTGCTGGAAAACCGGCATGTCGCGGTCAAGATCCTCAAGGAAGAGTACCTCGACAACGAGGAGTTCCGCCGCCGTTTCCGCAACGAGTCGAAGGCGATCGCCATGCTGTCGCATCCGAATATCGTCCGGGTATTCGATGTGAATTTCAGCGACAGCGTGCAGTATATCGTGATGGAGTATATCGACGGCATTACGCTGAAGGAGTACATCGGGCAGCAGGGCGCGGTCAGATGGAAAGAGACCATCCATTTTACGGTCCAGATCCTCAGGGCTTTGCAGCATGCGCACGACAACGGGATCGTACACCGCGATATCAAGCCGCAGAACGTCATGCTGCTGCAAGACGGCACCATCAAGGTCATGGATTTCGGCATCGCGCGCTTTGCGCGGGAAAACGGCCGGACCGTTGCGGATAAGGCCATCGGCTCCGTGCACTACATCAGCCCGGAGCAGGCGCGCGGCGAGCAGACGGACGAACGGACGGATATCTATTCCGTCGGCATCATCATGTACGAGCTTTTGACCGGCCAGGTGCCGTTCGACGGGGATACGCCGGTGGCGATCGCCATCAAGCAGATGCAGCAGGAGCCGGCGCTGCCGACGTCGCTGAACCCGGATATCCCGGTGGGCTTAGAAGAGATCGTCCTGCGCGCCATGCAGAAGGAGCCGGAGCTGCGCTACCAGTCCGCCGCCGAGATGCTCAAGGATATCGACGAATTCAAGCAAAACCCGGACGTGGTGTTTGAATATAAGTATTTTAACGAGGACGGCACCACCAAGTATTTCGACCGCCCCGACGTCCACGCCGGAGAAGAGGCCACCAGCAAGGAAAAGCAGAAGAAAAAGGGCGCTTATACCCTCAATATCTTAGCCGGCGTGGCGGCGGCCTGCGTCATTTTGGCCGGCGTCGCACTCTTCTTTTTCTTCCGAAGCCTAAGCCAGCGCACGCCGGACGTGCTGCTTCCGGACTTAAGGGGCATGACAGTGGAAGAGGCACAGCAGGAGGTGCCGGACGTCACAATCGTGATTTCCTCCAAAGAGCCCTCCAGCGAATATGCGGTAAACCAGATCATTTCACAGGATCCGGCTGCCAATATGACGGTCAAGGCCGGTTCCGAGGTGCAGGTCGTCGTCAGCACCGGGATGGATGCGATTGCAATGCCGGATCTTGTCAACAAGCCGGTGTCGGAGGCGCGGGAGGCGCTTTCCGGATATGAGATCGAAGAGATCCGCCGGACGGATTCCACCATTGCCGCCGGCAATGTCATCTCCACAACCCCGAAGGCGGGCGAGGACTTAAACGCGGGGGATACCGTCACCCTCTACGTCAGCCTTGGCAGTGCGGACCTTCCCGCTACGGTGCCGGATCTTGAAGGCTTGACGGAGGTCACCGCACGCAACCGCCTGGTGGCGGCGGGCCTTGCGCTGGGCACTGTGACAGAGGTGGACAGCGACGAAGAGGCCGGGACGGTCGTCGGGCAGAGCATTGCATACGGAAGCCGCGTCGACAGGGGCACGGCGGTCAATATCGAGATCAGCAGAGGGCCGGATACCTCGGTGGAGGTCCCCATTTCCCTGCGCTTCCCGTCGGGCGTCAACAATCAGGAGTATTCGCTTGTGATTTATGTAAACGGCACGCTCTTAGAGACGCGGAAGGTCAATCCCGCTACGGAAAGCGGGCTCAGCATGCGGTTTGTACGGGAAAACGGCATGATCAACGGGAAGATTACGGCGCAGTCGTCCAATACCGTGCGGATCACGGTCAACGGACAGCAGTTTGCCGTCTATACGCTGGACTTTGACAACCAGTCGTACAGCACGGCGTACGGGCCGGACTATTCGCTGATGCAGGGGGGCGGCTCGTCCTCCTCTTCCGAAAGCTCGTCTGAATCTTCGGAGTCCTCGTCCGGCGGCGAGGATTGAGCCCGCGCGGCCTGCGGGCAGGGCGGGCCTTATCTTAAAGGCTAGGAAGGCGGACCGGCTGCGGTCCGCCTTTCCTGCGGCAAAAAGGAGGGAAAGCATGCTGGAGAAAAAGACAGGGCGCATCATACAGGCCATCGCAGGATTTTACTACTGCCAAACAAAAGAGGGCGCCGTCTTTGAGTGCCGCGCCCGCGGGGCCTTCCGGAACGAGGAGGTGACGCCGCTTGCGGGCGATCTTGCGGTGTTTGAAACCGACGGGCAAAGCGGCGTCGTCACACAGGTACTAAAGCGGAAAAACGCGTTTACGCGGCCGCCGCTTGCCAACCTTGACCAGCTTTTTCTGGTGGCCGCGGCCAAGTCCCCCGCGCCGAACCTGCTGGTGCTGGATAAGCTCGTCACTGTCTGTGAATACAAGGGGATCGAGCCGGTCTTGATTATCACAAAGACCGACCTTGCGGACGGCGGCGCGCTTCAAGAGATCTACGAGGGCGCAGGCTTTTGCGTCTTCCCATTGTCAAACCGCGCCCCGGCGCATCTTGACGAGATCCGGGCGATGCTTTCGGGCAAGATTTCCGCCTTCGCAGGGAATACCGGCGTGGGGAAGAGCACGCTTTTAAACAACCTGTTTCCTGGGCTTTCTTTGCAGACGGCGGACATCAGCCAAAAGCTTGGGCGGGGACGCCATACGACAAGGCAGGTCACGCTGTACCCGGCGGGGGAGGGCGGCTTTGTGGCCGACACGCCGGGCTTTGGGACGATGGATCTGTCCCAGTACGAGATCATCCGCAAGGAGGCGCTTGCAGAATGCTTCCGGGAATTTAGGCCCTATCTTGATCGGTGCCGCTTTACCGGGTGCTCGCATACGGCGGAAAAGGGCTGCGCCGTGCGTGAGGCGTGCCGCAGCGGCCGGATCAGCCGCACCCGCTATGAAAACTACTGCGCGCTGTATGAAAACGCCCGGCAGATAAAAGAGTGGGAAATTGCCAAAAAGCGCCCGGCCGGCCGCAGATAGACGCGGTGTTCACACTTTTGCCGCCCTTTTCGTATACTGGTGGTATACGGAGAGGCGGTGGTGCAGTATGTGGAAGCGGCGGTGCAGGAACAAGAGCCCGTTTTTGTGCGGGCTTTTATGCGGGGCGATCATCATTTTGCTTTTTATGGTATCGTGGCGGTATGTCCTGCTGCTTTTGTGCATCGCGGCGCTGCTGTGTCTCCTAAAGAAAAACATTTGAGCGGATGGAGGCCGTCAGCATGAAGGTTGTTGTGGTAAAAAGCCCGAAATTTCTTTCCGGCATTCTGCGGTTCCTGTTTAAAATCCGGAAAGAGGATGCGTAAAAGCGGGCGCCCGCCGGCATAGCCGGCCGCGTTCTATAAAAGGGGATGGCTTGGCGGGTCCTGTATCCGCGGATTTGCCGAATGCCGGGCCGCCGGAAACGGCTGCCCGCCCTTTTTTTGCGTAGATACAATCAAAAGCGCCGGAGAGAACCGGCGCTTTTTTTGTTCGACTTTTAAAAGCGGGGCAAAAGCATGCGCGGCCGCTATATTTTCTTGACTTGATTTTCCGATCATGATAAACTGGCAATAAAAGAATGGGTTTTTTTATCAGAAAAAGCCCATAGGACAGGAGTGGTGTCAAATGAAACAATGTTCGGCATGCAAGGCGTGGAACCGGCCGGAGAGCGTGTACTGCGCCGAGTGCGGCGCCCCGCTTCCGGCTGAGCGGGAGAAACAGGAGCCTTTTTATGTCAAGGTAAAACGGATATGCGGGTCGCCGGTTTTTCTGGTCGCCATTTTGCTTTATACCGTATCGGTCTTGATTGCGACGATCACGGCGGTCTATGAGACGGCCGCAGTTTCTGTTACGGCGCAGATCGATCAGGTTTTGTACTGGGTAAGCCTGCTTGGGATGCAGGACCTTGTAAACTGGCTGGTAGAAGAGAGCGCGTCGATTGCGGTCGGCGTCACCATCGTGCGGTTTGTCACGCTGCTGCCGAGCGTTCTGGCGGCGGCCGGCTTCTGGATGTTTTACGCCGCCTGCCGCAAAAAAGGGGATGATCCGGTCCGCAGCAGCGGCCTGTCCTTTGTCAAGGTTGCGCCGATCCTTGCTTTAGTCGGCGTGTGCCTTCTGCTTTTGGTAGAGGTCGTTGCGCTCTTTGGCGCATTCGTGCTGCTGGGCGTCGGCGGGGAGCAGGCGGCCGTCGTCTTGGCGGTGGTGCTTGTCATGCTGGCCGTCACGATCCTGATGCTGATCTATTACATCGGGCTGATCCGCACCCTTTCCGTTGTGCGCGCGGCCTCTTCCACCGGCAGGCGCAGCGGACAGATCTCCATGTACGTTGTGGTGTGGAATTTTGTCCTTGCGGCCGGGACGCTTTTGTCCAATGCGCTGCTTTTGATCCAAAACAGCATCCTGATGACGTCTTCCGGGATCATCGATTTGCTTCAGGGCGTGCTCACCGCGGCGTTTTACATCCTGGTTTCCGTCGTACTGCTCCAGTACCGGTCTAAGGTTGAGCTGGACGCATTTGCCCAGCCGTCGGTCCCGGTTGTACCGATCCCGCAGTATCCGGCACAGCGCCCGTATCCGCAGCAAAACTACGGCGTTTACCAGACACAGCCGATTTATCAGCAGAATGCGGCACAGCCCGTATCAAACGGCTATGCGCGGCAGAATACGGCACAGCCTGCGTTAAACGGCTATGCGCAGCAGAATGCGGCACAGCCTGCCTTAAACGGCTATGCGCAGCAGAATACGGCACAGCCTGTATCAAACGGCTATGCGCAGCAGAGTGCGGCACAGCCTGCCTTAAACGGCTATGCGCAGCAGAATACGGCACAGCCCGTATCAAACGGCTATGCGCGGCAGAGTGCGGCACAGCCTGCCTTAAACGGTTATGCACAGCAGAATGCGGCACAGCCTGCATCAAACGGCTATGCACAGCAGCGTGCGGCACAGCCTGCCTTAAACGGTTATGCACAGCAGAATACGGCACAGCCTGCCTTAAACGGCTATGCACAGCAGAGTGCGGCACAGCCTGCCTTAAACGGTTATGCACAGCAGAATGCGGCACAG
>ERZ1090880.1443-NODE-1445-length-11686-cov-4.579228_pt1 | contig 11686 bp, 17 predicted proteins | sample MGYA00478471_ERZ1090880 | MGnify/ENA primary metagenome ERZ1090880 (study PRJEB33644, sample SAMEA5815734) | chicken gut metagenome | biome: Chicken; feature: Gastrointestinal Tract; material: Caecum | place: Ireland | collected 2019-01-01 | study: A study of... | reverse complement strand
ACGGGTGACTGTGCATGGCGAAAAGCCAGCCGGATTCTTTGATATCGTCTGCACAGTGGATGCCGCCGGGACATATCGCAGTGATATCTTCGTCGGTGACGTCCCGCAGGAAAAAGTCTTCGTGTTCGGGATCGTCCGGGAAATGGACACGGCTCATGGGGAGTTTGGTTTTTTCCATGATGTGTAGAATTTCCAGATCCGGATTGGTGAACGCGGCATTTTGTTTGCTGTCTGCTTTCGGTTTGTAATCATGGATAAATTGCCAGGCGTCCCCGGCAGTCGTTCCGGTATATTCAATATTTAGTGTATTGCAAATATAGTCAATACAGCGTTTCTGTTTTTCGGTCATGGCGTTTCCTTTCTGTCCTGTATGATCTGCAGTGGAACTACAGGGACGATCGTAAGTGGTTGTTTTCCACGTTTTGTGGAATCTCGAAGATAGCGATTGGTCGGTTCGGATCCGGACCGAGATAGTCGCTGTCAACTTGAATGGTTCGAACTTTTGCCAGGTACAGGGTGCTGGGTAAGCAGCTTGCGACTTCGTATTTGTGAATCCGTTGATATGGGTGGTTAGGATAGTTCTGATGGAAATGAAGATCCAGCAGCATATCATCGGGAAAATAGGACAGTGCCGCTGCAACGGTTAATCCGAACTGGTTCATGTACGTAAGGTGTTCCTGTGCGTTTTGAATCGCTTGTCGATGATTGGCCCATTTGTCCTTTTTCGATTTACGTCTTCGGAACAGGATCATGACAGATGCTCCTTTCTTCAGTGGTTTCATGGGTTGCACTTGCTGTACAGATTGGGTGTTTGGGAATATTGGTTGGTTTCAGTATAGCAGATTTTGGGTGCGTAGGGAATGCGTAGAAATTAGGAAAAAGAAAGCCCTCTCCCGGCGGGAGAGGGGTGTGTGTTATGTTTTTTGAAAGTCATCGGTAGGGCTTTGCTGTTGTAAGAGATCGTTAAATGTATTTTCTGCCAGTTTGGTACGCTGAAGGCGTCTGGCTTTTTGTGCTATGGTTATACAGAATTCTGTAGTTGTTTGATATACGGTTTTGAAGTCTGGTTTGTTTGTGATGTCTCGTAATTTGTTATAGCCGTGTTCCAGTTTATCTTTTTCAGTGTTCAAAATAGAAAAGTCTCCCAGCTTTTGTTTTGTGAGCAGTTCTGTTAATTTAGATTCGTCATAAGGTACGGATTGGGTGATGGCATAAATATCCAGCAGGTCTTTGGTTCTCCGACAATGGTATATAGTATTTCTTCATTTACGTTTTCTCTCATAGGTTTTTTATCCTTTATACTTGTGTATAGTAGCTTTCGGCATATGGCCGGAATTCATCAAAGGCTTTTTGGTTTTCGGGTTGAATCTTCAGGTCAGCGTAATTGTTTTTGAAATACAGTTCCGCCAAAGATTCTAAAATTACCTGTTCGTCTATGGTGTTATCCTTCAGCAAATCGTTAATGGTTTGATTGACTGTAGTGTACCAAAGATAGCCATCAGACAGGATTTCGATGTGGTTTTGTACACATTCCTGTTTGGTGTACACATAGACTTCAGGTGCTGTTGTCCAGTTACACAGTCCGATGTATTCAGCAGCTGAGACGTTGCACAATACGTAATCTGTATTTGCTAAGAATTTTTCGAAATATTGTGTTTTTGATATACAGGTCTCGGCAAGTTTTGGGTTTTTGATAATGTGTGGATTCATATGGATTTCCTTTCTATGAAATAGTTTAGCACAGTTTGTTTCGTTTTGCACCTGAAAAAAAGGACCTGTCCGTAAGGACAGGTCAATAGGTTATGGTTCCTGTTTTGCAATCTGCCGGAGCGTTTCGATTTTTTCCTGGATCTCGTTTAAAACGTGAGGCAGATCTTCGATTTCTGCAGCAACGGTGCTGGCGTAGGCCAGGGCTTCGTTTGCGGTAATGGTATCCCCGTCCGGATCTTCGGCAAAGTTGACGTTTTCGAAGTACATGTTCATGCCGGAAAGTTCATCCCAGGCATCCAGTAGGGCTTCCAGCCATTCGTCATGATTCATGGGGTTCCTCCTTTGCGTGCATATTATCGATGCGATAACTGTCGGGATCTGTTTCGGTATATGCCGGGTTATTCATAAGATTCTGATAAGCCGTTGGATCCAGGTCATCGCTGTCCAGATTACAGATGGTCAGATGAACCTGGTCGGCAAAGTGTTTTGGATCGTTGGTTAAGACGGATGCAACGCATGGATGCTGCGGATACTTACCGGTACGCGGTGGTATCGCCATTTCAGCCATAAGGCTTCCGCGAATAGTTCCTGTGGTAACATGTTGCTACACCTCCAATTTTTGGTCGAACAGTTTGATGAGTTCGGATAGGGTTTTTTCCTCTCGTGCGATGGTCAGCGCTTCCAGATCGGTCAGCTGATAGCAGTCCCGAAAGGGTGCAACCAGTTGGATCAGTTCTTGTTTGGTAAAGCCGTTGGCTTTCATTCGCCGGTAGGCTGCCTGGAGACGTGCGGTGTCACGCAGGAAGGCTTCCAGGGTTGGTGTTTCGCAAGGAAAATTGGGACGGAGCTTGTCGTTTCTGGCATCCTGAAGGCATTGCTGTAAACGGTCGATTCGTTTTTGTACCAGCTGGTCAAACAGAATCTCACATTCCTCTTTGGTATCGGCGTAGGCTCTTGCAAAGAGGATAACCTGTCCGGATTTTCGTGGTGTTCCGTCGTTTTTCAGTATCGCAAAGCGTGCCGGTTCGCTGTAATGCCAGGCGTTTTTTCCGGATGCTTTTGCTTCGGAATAGGTTTGTCCGGATGCGTTGACCAGAATGCCTTTTACGGGCAGGCTTTTTAAATTGACATGGCCGGTATCGTTGTTGATGTCGTAAGCACAGGCCCACAGAACGGTTTCGTTTTGGTATAGGTTCAACAGTTGTTCGGTTGTCGGTCGATGGTAAATCATAAGCGTTTCTCCTTTTTTGTTACGGGTGATTGGTTGGGCTGGGACAGCACTTGTTGTATTGTATGTATTGGTTATAGCGGTGATATTGATCGTATTGATGGTTTTAAGATAAAAAGAGACCTTCCGGTTTTCCGGAAGGTCCTTTGATGAAGGAATAGTGATTTTTATGTTTAGAAGCGTTCATCAAGTCATGATTATTATAGCAGAGGTTTGTTGGTTTGACAATCGTTTTTGAAATCAAGAAAAATTAACTTTTCTTGATTTAGTTATTGACAAATTGATTTAATTGATCTATAATATGATTAAATCAAGAGTTACTATAGATTTCCATCAGAAAAGGAGTGTTGTTTATGACAGAAAAGAGAGAGTATTTGGAATTTCGGGAACTGCTGCGAAGAGCCATGGGGACGCGGTCACAGAAAGCCTTTGCGGAGGCGTGTGGTCTTTCTCCGGAGCATATGAATCGGTTGCTGAATAATCAGGTGATCAGCCGTCCGTCGAAGGCGACGTTGCTGAAGATTCTGAATGCGTCTGGTCAGGTGGATGGTTCGGAATTGTATCGTTCTTGTGATTATTCCGTAGAGGATTCCATTATGGATGTCTGGCGGACGCGCAAAGGGCTTCCGGTGAAGAAGCAGTTGGATTTGACGGCAGAATTGATTCAGTCAAAGCTTCAGGCGATGCAAAAGCGGATCGGTATTTACAGTTCTCTGGAAGAATTGGTACATACGTTTTTGCATGAGATTGCGCCGGTGATTACCCGGGTGCGGAAGGTTAATTCCCGGGACTGGATGGATTCCGGAAACAAGTATCGCAGACGGGCGGTTTGCTGCATTGGCTGTTGGCAGATTTCGCAGGATGCGACGTATACGCTGGAAGTAGAGACCTGGTTTGTGCTGTTCTATGAGTTGTTGAGCGATGGAAGCGTGATTTTGATGGATTCTGCGGTGGATATGGAAACGCTGTCGCATTGGGGATTTCTTCCGGAACCGTATTTGGAACAGCTGTATGAGGATGGTGAGGATATCAAAGAGCTGCCGTCGTTTTCTACGGTGACGCGAAAGGTAAAGACGAAACCGTCGGCGGAAGAGCAGCTGCTGCGGACTTTGTTTGGGGATCCGGACGAAGTGTCTTTGGATCTTCGGTACTGGAAGACCGGACGTGGTTCTGTGTGGAAAGAGACGCCGTCCCGGTTTGTGGAGTATGTGCTGGAGAATGAGGCGTATTTTTCTGTGAACGAAGAGGAGCAGGAGCTGCTGGAAGAGATGCGGGATGTGGGTGCGCTGACAAAAGAACTGGAAGAGGAGTTGCTGTCGTATGGATTTGGCGGTTCACACGGCACGCCGGCGATTGCGCTTGCGATCCTGAACCGTAAGGCGAAAGCTGCGGGCCATTCGTTTGAGGTAGAGTTCGATGTGAGTGTGGAACATACGGATGTACTGGCGCCGGTGCTGTACGTATCGGATGATGCGTGCATGCATGCCGGATCGTATAGCAAGGAATTGTTACAGGAGGTGGACGGCTGGTTGAAGCCGGAACTTGCTGCCATGGGTCTTTTGACTTATGGGGATACGAATGCGTATGTTTCGGTGTCGGTTCCGGTAAAGGATTTGCTGGAAGGACAGCAGCCGATGTAAAAGAAAAAGACACCTGCAAGTTGCGGGTGTCTTTTTTTTGTGTCAGAAATCCGGATGCTTGCTGAGGAAGGATTCCAGGCTTGGCGTATCCAGATTGCGGATATAAGTTCGAATGGGTTCTGTCAGATATTTGGACATACGGGCAATGATGCTCCAGGTGGCAGGGTCTGACTGTTGCGTCAGGGACAGCAGGCGGAAGTAGTCAGGGTTGAAGGATAACAGCTGTTCCAGTTTGATGCGAAATGTCGTATTGGTCTTGAGAAATTTGTGATGGTTGGTTTCATAACGGCTCCTTTCTTGATGTTTCGTCACTTTTTGATTTTTCGACGTACGTTCCCGGATTTTCTTGCCATTTTTGTGGAGATTGTGCTATAATAAAGAAGGTAGCGTAAGATAGTTGCGCAAAATAGTTGAATGGTTCAACAAACAATAGCAAGGATTCTCTCACCTTTATAGGTGGTAGATGAATTGCAAATAAGAAAGTTAATGGCAGTGGCGGGCGGAGAGAAATCGGTATCCCCCACTGACATGAGGCAAACCACAGTCCGCATTCTGCTGACATGTCAGACTCTGTGAAATTACCGACTGTGGATTGAAACAAATGGAGGTTTTACGATGAAACAGATGAGTGGAAGAACGAGAGAGAAACTGGAAGGCGCGCGTGAGGTGCTGTTGGCACTGCTTCGTGACAAAGAGGTCTATGATGAATTGGTTGGACTTGGCGTTCGGGAAATTACGAATCCGGCGGTCACGTTTACGAAAGATGTCAAAAACGGTGTTTGGGATGAAATTTCGGATGACGTTTATAACAAAGCTTTGGAGAAAGTGGAAGAAGCGTCGGATGATTTTGGCGATCAGCCGTATGCAAAGCTGGATCATTCGAAGGCAATGGTGGAATTGTTCCATACGGTACCGGACGTACTGCGTGTGATGGAGCTGATGCTTCGTTTTGACGATCTTCGGGATGAAACGGAGACGCTGCGCCGTACGCTGCTTGAGATGCGGACGGAAGCGACGCGGGAGCTTTTGGAAGATGAGATGTCTGCGGAAGATTCCGTAGACGAGGAGCTGCTGGAAGAAGTGCCGGCAGATGAGATGCCGGAGCAGGATGTTGACGGAGAAGAGCAGGAGGATGCGTCGGAGATTGAAGTAAAACCTGCGGAAGATCCGTTGGTACAGATGTTGGTTTAAGCGAAAAGAAAAACCACCTGACAATTCGTCAGGTGGTTTTTCTTTATGGACGGAAACCGTACAGACTTTTGTAGGTGTCGCTGTAGATGTCCCAGTGATCCGACAGTTCCAGCAGCTTCCGGATGCGTTCTTGTTCTGCTTTGGGTTTGTCGTTCAGATATGCGTTCAGGTAATCATCTATGGAATCGTATTCTGTGGAATGGTAGTTTCCGTAGATGTCGCAGGCAAGATCTCCGGCTTCCCGGATTTCGGTGTGGCTGTGTCCGGCGATGTGTTGGTCATAGTAATTGCGGAGATTCTGTTTCTGTCGTTTTTCTTCGTCGATCAGCGTCTGGTATTTGCACAGGTCTGCGGCAATGCGGATCAGACTGTATTCGGTAAGTTCTACGGGACCGCCCTGAACCATGTACAGTTCCACATCGTTGATGTTCTGAATGGGTTCCATGCTGCATGGAAGCAGTGTCAAGGTACAGTTTGGCTGTTTCATTTCCAGCTGGATGGCGTTCCAGTTAGCGGCCTGAAGGCGGCGTAACAGCTCGTTGTAGCAGCATGCGGTTCGCAGGCTGATCTGAAGAATGGTCTGATCGGGTTTGTGGATCATGTGAATGGGTTCTGTCTGTTCCGGTATTATCATAATCATTTCATTCATCATATTAAAACTCCTGATATTGGGTACTCATTTTGGGATCGATATTGACCAGCAGGTTTTCGAACTCTTCCATGGCTTCTTCCGGATCGGTTTCGAAGTGCCGTGTGGTTTCGTTGTATGTGTCTGCGAAGTGATTAACAAACGAATGTAATCTTTTTAGTGATACATAATTGGTACCTCCTTTTTGTCACGGTTTCTCTCGCATCCGTAGGATGGTTCTGTGACGCGCAATTTGCCACCTAGAATCGATTTTCGGAAAAAGGTATAGATTGGTATATGTATAAGGCGTTTCGTGGCAAAATGAGGTGAAATTCGTTGCTATTTGCCTGCTAGAAAAAAGGAACCTCCCGGAATGGGAGGTTCTTGTTGTCAAGTCGCTATGACAAAGGCGATTGGACGTTTCGTGTTGAAATGTCCGAGGGTTTCAAAGTTGCCGGGTTTGTGATAGTCCAGCAGAAGCCAGTCGATGGGTTCGCCGTCCCTGGTACGAAGCCGTTCGTTTAATACCATGGTTTCTGTGTAGAATCGACCCATGGTAAGCAGTTTTTCCAGGCTCATGCTTTTTGCCAGGGTATCGTACCGGTCATTGTCTTTGTCGTAAGCAACCAATTCAAAGTAGAAGTCCTGGGGTTCCGGTTCGATCCGGGAGGTGTCGAACCAATAGAAGTCCATTGACGAAATGGGTTTTTCCGGCCGTTTTGTGTAGACTTTGTGATTGTCGATCATAATTTCCCGAATCAATGCTGGCGGGATTAGATGTTGCGGATGGACGGTGATCAATCCGGTAAGTCTGCGCATCAAAAGGCCGTCTGATTGGATTTTATGTGTCAATGGATTTATAAGGCACAGTACGTCTACGTACAGATTTTTGTTTTGGAAGCGTACGGTTTGTTTTTCCTTATCGTAACGATGCCATTCGGTGTGTCGTTTTGCGATGGCAACGAACAGGCATCGGATCCATTCGATTTCGTCTTCTCGATGCTCAGAAAATTCGGACAGGAAATCCGTACGGGACAGGGTTTCGTTCAGCAATGTTTCTTTGTGCGCATACAGCGGGGTGAATTCCTGGAACGCTTCCGGGAGTTCTTCTATGAAGGTGTTCCATGCGCGTTGCAGCACCAGGCGTTGTTTGGGTGTTGGAAGCGCCGGCTCCAGTTTTGTCAGGCTGTCGATGATATCGGAGGTGCCGCAGTTTAACAGACTGGCCGCATGTTGGATCATTTCGTTTTGAAAGGTCGGATCATCCGGATGTTCCCAGATGCGTTGTGCGGTCAGGGACAGAATGGGTTTGGTTTTTTCATTGAGAAACATGGTCATGGGTGTCCTTTCTTGTTGTGGGCCATAGATCATCCGGAATCGGGTCGCCAGGATGAAGATGCGCAAGAACCTGCATTTCGTTGTTGGTTCGTAAGTAGGTCGGCAGGTTTTTGAGCAGACCTACGGTATGCTGTTGTTCCAGCAGTTCTCGAATCTGCGCTTTCTGTGTGTACGGTTCGATAGTGCTGGGATCGATGGCAATACCGAAGGGGCGTTTTGCATTTCCATCTTCGTGATAAGGCGTCTGGATCAGATAATAAATCCAGACAGATTCCGGCGCGTAGGTATAGGGGATATGGACATAGAGGTAACCGTGTGTCCATTCCCCGGTGTCTGCGCGTTTGGCCGCCTTTTGGTATAAGAGTTCAGATCCGGTGGGATCGTATTCCAAAAGTATGGTGTGCATGGTTTTCTTCCTTTCGGTTATAAGGATATTACGATGCTTGTGAGCAGGAAGTTTACGGCTGCGGACGGCAGGATGAGCCGTTCTATTTTTGATAGGTCAAAATGTTGCAGGAACGGCTTTTCGGATTGTTTTGCCTGATGGATCAAGTAATTGGCGCATACGATGAGATGCGCCAGAATCGTGATCAGTAAGAGCGTGATTTCCCGTTGTTCCCATACGGCTTCCGGTGCGAACCATTCGTTGGATCGACAGATGTGGAGAATGAAGGGTGTCAGACTGTAGGAAGCGATAACAAAACATGCGAGAAACAGCCGGTTGCAAATCCAGAAGAATTTTTCGTATTTGTTTGTTGATTTCATATGTCGTAATTCTTAAAGCAGCATGGCTGCAGTGAGTGCCATGGTTAAAAGTGCCGAGGGCAGGAGTAAGAGCATCAGTTCTTCCTGATCAAAATGGTGCAGAAACGGTTTTTCTGTTTTTGGATAGCGCCATAACAGGTAACTGCCGCAGAGTGCGATATGTGCTGCGAATGTGGTGAACAAGATGCTGTAGCCAAACTGCTGCCATAAAAATTGCGGGGCGAAAATGTCATTGGCTTTGCACAGTAACAGGAGAATGGCGCTCCCAGTGTAGGACAAGATGGCAAATCCAATCAGGAAAAGAGTGTCCAGGAAGGTTATGATACGTTTTTCTGTCATATGGTTGTTCCTTTCTTTAATTCTGTCAGAAGTTCTTCGGTGGTATCTGTCTGTATGAGAGCCGTGCCTAAGTTTAACAGCAGCCGCATGGCGGTCGTATCGTCTTTTACCTCGGGGAAATATTTTTGAAGCAGCTGGAAAATGGTTTCCTGTGAGATAAAGATGTGGCTGCGTTCCGGTACGGGAAGTTCCGGAACGTTTGTTGTGTTTTCATCCTGAAACTCCGAGCATTCTGTGATTTTTGTTACTGGGAGCTTTTTGCTGGCGCACATGCCGGCCAGATTGTGGTCACAGAAAGCGCAGAACTGGTTTTCATAAGGGTTTTCAATGGTATCGGATGTGAATGTCGCTGCGGTTTCACAGTCCGGAAGCGGTTCGCCGTTTACGGTGATCAGGGCTGCTTCGTCCAGTTCGGCGGAGTCCGGAACGTAACAGGCGTCCGTACAGCGGGGCAGTTCGTCCCAGTGTTCCTTGAGATACGTAAGGATGTTGGTGCGGGCGTTCGGACCGTCGGTATGGACGATGTCCGGGATTTCGACGGCAGATCGTCCGTAGGTCTGCTTGAGGATTCCGAAGGAAATTTCTTTTGACATAATGGTTCTCCTTTCTGTTATAGTTTTTTCAGGTATTGCACTGGCACGGCATTGGTAAGCCATACGCCGTTGGCGGACTGATAGAAGGCGTGACCGTCTCGGTACATGGCAGCGCTGTTGATCCGATAGATGACCGGGTTCCCGTGCCGGGAACCGACGGTTCTGGCGGTTGCTGCGTCCTTGGATAAATGAACGTGAAGCCGTTGTTTGGGTAGTAAACCCATTCGGTCAATCGATTTCGTATATTTTTCACCGGTGCCATGGTACAGGACGTCCGGCGGTGGAACGGGTGTAAGTTCCAGATCGACCGGGACGGAATGTCCCTGGTTGGCACGAATTTTGGTGTGGTCGTCGTTGAACGCGTAGCGTTGTTTGGCATCGGTACGAACGATGGTTTCCAGGATGTCTTTGTTGAAAGTATATGTTTTGGCGATACCCTGGGTGAGTTCATCCACATCCGCCCAGCCATGTGCATTCAGGGTGATGCCGATGGCTTCTGGTTTGTGCCGCAGAATCATGGACAGATATTTGCTGACGTTTGTGTAATCGGTCATGACAAGAAGCTCCTTTCGGTTTGTTTTACGAAATGACGTCGTCAATCAGAGCGTCTAAATTGCTCCAATAATCCTGATTACAGTCATAATCCCGCTCGTATACGAAGCGGTGCGCGATGTGTTCGATCTCGTCCTCTGTGACGGTACGGTATTTGTCGTTGGGATCATCTTTGTTGATCCGGTCTTTGAGGTGCGATTGAATGTCCTGGATAACCAGAGGCATCCATAGCTGGTTGAGCAGTTCTTCTCGTTCTTCGGCGTTTATGGCGCTAAGAACGTTTGCGACTTTGTTTTGAATGTTTGTGCTTGGTGTTGCCATAAGGACTCCTTTCTGTTTCCCGGACGAAATACGGACGGCCGGACGTATCGAACTTCAGGCACAATGGGACGTGGTCGTATTCGTGGGTTTTCGGGTTTTTCAACAGTGCGTATACGTGGTTATGTTGTGTGATTTTTAAGGGCTGACGGCCCAGATTTCACCATAGTGTGGCCCAGAGCATGCTCGTTTTTCCTTTCGTATCGGGTGTGGATTATTCGCAAGTTTCTTCTGCTGCGATCGCTTCGTTGACGTCATCTGCGTCAAAGTGGAAGGTTTTGATTAATTCATCCGGCGTGAATCCGATCAGCAGCAATTCGTGGATGGTGCCTTGTGTGTTCTGTGTTGCGGATACGTGGTTAATGACCTGGTTTAACAGTTCCAGGCAGCGTTCTTTGGTCATGGGTTTGCCTCCTTTTTGGATTTGAGGATTTCTACTTTGGTTAGTCCCTGAATGTCGAACCAAAGGTTTTGTTTCGGATCGTCGATGTGCTGAATGAACACTTCGTGTTTTCCGTTTTTGAACCGTTTCTGGTTTGTCATCAGAAAGATATTGTTTTCATGCTTGATGTATTCCAGCATGTGGAGCTGGTTGATGATGACCGGATCGCCCGGTTTCGGAAGATATTCTTCCGGAAAGAAGGTGCTGCCGACGTTGATTTCGTGAGACATATCTGTAAGGGTGACGGTTCCTTTTTTGAATTCTTCGTCCAGTTTTTCTGCTGTTTCTTCGTCGGTCTGATCGCATTTGTAGATGCGACAGATGACGGGACGTACCGGGTAGATGGTACAGGACATGACAACGCCCTTGTCATTTAGGAATGGACAGACCAGATCGATACTGGCGGTATCTTCCATGGGTTCCCCGTGATGCACGGGACGGATGTTGTGCTGTTTGATGTAGGCTTTGATGACCTGTTGTTCCTTTTTTGTGACGGGCAGGTGATGCGGACAGCAGGCGCCGCAGCGGGAACAACTGCCGTTTACGGTAAAGTTTTCTCCTCTTTTGTAGGTATCTTTGAAGTTGCTGCTGACATCCAGACCGTATTTTGGTGTGTTCATCGATTACCTCCTGGTATCATTTGTTTTCGATTTTCCAGTCGATGGGTGTGAAACCATCCTGGATCAGATAGTCGTTGCATTTTTTGAAGTGATCGCATCCGAAGAAGCCGCGATAGGCGGAGAGCGGAGAGGGGTGCGGGCATTCCAGAATGTGATGGATCGGATTGGTGATCAGTGTTTTCTTGCTGCGTGCGAATCCGCCCCATAAGAGAAAGACTACTGGTGTGGGTTTCTGGTTGACGGCTTTTATAATAGCATCAGTAAAGGTTTCCCAGCCTTTTCCCTGATGGGAAGCGGGGCAGCCAGCTTGTACGGTTAGTAC
>ERZ1090880.1436-NODE-1438-length-11712-cov-8.325555_pt1 | contig 11712 bp, 11 predicted proteins | sample MGYA00478471_ERZ1090880 | MGnify/ENA primary metagenome ERZ1090880 (study PRJEB33644, sample SAMEA5815734) | chicken gut metagenome | biome: Chicken; feature: Gastrointestinal Tract; material: Caecum | place: Ireland | collected 2019-01-01 | study: A study of... | reverse complement strand
GGGGTATCCCGGAAAGCGCTACTACGGCGGCTGCGAGTTTGTCGACGTTGTGGAAGATCTCGCGCGCGACCGCCTGAAGGAGCTGTTCGGCTGCGATCATGCCAACGTACAGCCGCATTCGGGCGCGCAGGCGAACTTCGCGGTCTATTTCGCGATGCTCAAACCGGGCGATACGATCATGGGCATGAATCTTTCGCACGGCGGTCACCTCACGCACGGTTCGCCCGTCAATATTTCGGGGAGCTATTTCAACATCGTTCCCTACGGCGTGTCCGCCGAGACGGAGACCATCGACTACGACGAAATGGAGAAGATCGCGCTGGAATGCAAGCCGAAGATGATCGTCTCGGGCGCGAGCGCATACCCGCGCATTCTCGACTTCAAGCGCATCCGCGAGATCTGCGATAAGGTCGGCGCGCTCATGATGGTCGATATTGCCCATATCGCGGGACTTGTGGCGGCGGGACTGCATCCCAATCCCGTACCCGTTGCCGATTTCGTCACGACGACCACGCACAAGACCCTGCGCGGACCGCGCGGCGGCGTCATCATGTGCAAGGAACAGTACGCCAAAGCGATCGACAAGGCGGTGTTCCCCGGGACGCAGGGCGGGCCTCTGATGCACGTGATCGCGGCAAAGGCGGTCGCCTTCAAAGAGGCGCTCTCGCCCGAGTTCAAGGTCTATCAGCAGCAGATCGTGAAAAACGCCGCGGCAATGGCGGACCGCTTCACCAACAACGGCGTGCGCCTTGTTTCGGGCGGCACGGATAACCACCTGATGCTCGTCGATCTCAGAAAAGAGGGGCTTACGGGCAAGGAGCTGGAAGCGCTTCTCGACCGTGCGCACATTACGGCGAACAAGAACACCATTCCGTTCGAGACGACGTCGCCGTTCATCACGAGCGGCGTGCGCATCGGAACGCCCTCCATTACGGCGCGCGGCATGAAGGAGACGGAAGCCGTTCAGATCGCCGATCTCGTCACGGAAATTATCGAGAGCCGCGAGGCAGCCGTTGCCGACGTCTCCGAAAAGGTGAAAGCGCTCTGCGAAGCGTTCCCCATCTACGAGAGAGAAATTCTGTAATCCATGAACTAAAACCCCGCACCTTCCGTGCGGGGTTTTGATTGTTGTAACCGAACGCTGCTTTATGAGATTGAATGACGCATCCCGTATGCGGATTTTTAAAAAATGCTTGACAGCGGCGCGGGAAGGGGCGTATAATAGACGCAATCGGATATTCTTTGGGGCGGAGTGAAAGTCTCCACCGGCAGTATAGTCTGCGAAGGGCGCAAGCCCCCGAACGGGTGAGATTCCCGTACCGACGGTCATAGTCCGGATGAGAAAAGAGAAAGCGGCATTTTGCGCGCCCCTTGTACGGCAGGGGCGCGTTTTTGTTTGCGGAAACGGCAAAGAATACTCGAAATACAGGTATATCAGAGGTCTTTGTCATGGCAACGGCGGTAAAAAGCTATTTTTCCTCCACGCGCATCGCGGTGCTGGCGCTCTTTTCGGCGCTTGCGGCGGTGCTGTACATCTTCAATTTTGCGATCCCGTTCGCATTCCCCGGATTTCTCGAATTCAAATTCGCAGACGTTCCCGTGCTCATCGGCACGTTTGCGCTTGGTCCCGCGTCGGGCTGCATCATCGTCGTCATGATGGTGCTCATCAAGCTCGTCTGCGTCTCCACCCGTACCATGTTCGTGGGCGATTTTGCCGATATCGTCATCGGGATCGCCTTCTGCCTGCCCGCAGGGCTCATCTATCGGAAGAACCGAACGTTCAAAGGCGCGGTCTGGGGTATGGCGGCGGGTTCCGCCGTGTCTGTCGCGGTCTCCGTTCTTGCCAACTGGCTGGTGCTCGTGCCGTTCTATGTGCAGTTTATGTTCGGCGGGATCTGGGAGCCGCTCCTCGGCATGATGACGCCGCTCTTCCCGTCTTGCACGCGCGAAAATTTTTATAATTTCTATCTCTGGGTCTCCGTGCTGCCCTTCAACGCGCTCCGCTGCCTTGTGGCATCGCTCATCACCGTCCTCGTCTATAAACACGTCTCGCGGGCGATCAACCGTCTGAACGCGCGTACCGCGCCGAAGCAGGCGGTGAGCCCGCGCCTCGCGGCCCTCGGGCGGACGCTCGTCGTCCTGGGCGTGATCCTCGCCGCGCTGATCTTCGCCTTTTTCGCGGTGCTGCGGTATCTTCTCGCGCCGTAAAGACGCGTCCGATAAAGATTGTAAAAATCCTTGCGAAAAACCGCCGTATGCTGTATAATGATGGCATATGGCGGTATTCATTTCTCACTCGCCCGAGGAGACGTTCCGTTGGGCGCAGAACTATGCAAAGTCGCTCTCCGCGGGAGACGTGGTGCTCCTCGAAGGGGAGATGGGTGCGGGCAAAACGGTGCTCGCGCAGGGGATCGCGCGCGGGCTCGGCGTTCGGGAAGACGTTTTAAGCCCTACATACGCCTATGTGAACAGCTATGCGCCGATGTTCCATTTCGACTGTTACCGCATCGAAAACGAACGTCAGGCGGAGGAACTCGGTTTTGCCGACTATTTCGATTCGGGAAAGATCTGTCTTGTGGAGTGGAGCGAAAATATCCGCGGGCTCCTGCCCGGACACTGCAAAAAAATAACCCTCATCAAACGCGGGGAACGCGAACGGGAGATCGTAACGTGAAATTTTTAGCCGTCGATACGAGCGGGAAACAACTGAATACCGCCGTCTTTGACGGCGCCCGCGAGCGGGTGTTCCGCCGCGGCGACTGCGCCATGCAGCACTCCGTGCTTCTCATGGACGAGATCGACGGTGCGCTCCGTGCGGCGCGTCTCGCGCCTTCGGACTGCGACTTTTTCGCCTGCGTGGCGGGACCCGGTTCCTTCACGGGGATCCGCATCGGGATCGCCACCGTCAAAGGGCTGTGCCTCGCGCTCGGGAAACCCGCGCTTGCGCTCACCTCTTTCGACTGCCTCGCATACGCTGATAAGAGCGGAAAAAAACTCTGCCTCGTGGACGCGGGGCACGGGAACTTTTACGCCTGCGGGTATGCCGATACGGAAGTCGTGCTGCCCGCCGCGTTCATCAGCCGCGCGCAAGCCGACGCGCTCATCGCGGAAGGGTATGCGCCCGTTGCCGCGGCGCCGCTCTTCGAAGGGGTACGCACCGCGGATATCGGCGCCGGGCTCTTTGCGGCGGCGCTTGCAAAGGCGGGGGAGGCGCGCGGCGCGCACGCGCTGGAGGCGCTGTATCTGCGCAGATCTTCCGCAGAGGAGAAACTATGAACGGGCGCGAATGGAAATACGCCGACCTCGGCGCCATCGCCGCGCTCGAGGCGGAATGCTTTTCCGATCCGTGGAACATGCGCATGCTTGCCGAGTCCTTTCTTTCGGGGCGTTTTTTCGGGTCGCTCCTCGAGGAGGGCGGTGCCGTCACGGCATACGGCGGCATGAGTGTGGTGGCGGACGAGGCGGAGATCCAGCTCATCGCCACGGCGGAGATGTACCGCCGCTGCGGGCGGGGCGGGAAGATCCTCGAAGACCTCGTGAAAGAGGCGGAAAAACGCGGCGTAAAACGCATTTTTCTGGAGGTGCGCGTCTCGAACGCGCCGGCGATGTCGCTCTATCTCAAACACGGCTTCCGCGGGCTGTACGCCCGCGTGAGGTACTATCCCGACGGCGAGGACGCGCTCGTCATGGTCAAGGAGCTCGGTTGATCTCTTATATTCGCAGAGGGGAGGGGAAAGACCTCGTGCTGCTGCACGGGTACCTCTCGTCCAAGGAGAGTTTCTACCCGCAGATAAACTATTTTTCGCAGTATTTCCGCGTGACGGCGCTCGATTTCCCGGGGTTCGGGCAGGCGGAGCCGCTCCCTGCGGCATGGTCGGTCTCCGACTACGCCGCCTGGACGAAGGCGGCGCTTTCTGCGCTCGGAGTGCGTTTTCCGCATGTGATCGCTCATTCCTTCGGCGGAAGGGTGGCTGTAAAGCTGCTTGCCGAAGGGAACGCGTTCGACCGCGCGGTGCTCGCGGGGTGCGCGGGGATCGTGCCTCGGCGCACGCCGGGCTACCGCGCCCGCGTCAGGGCGTACCGCATCGTGCGGAAGTTTGCGCCCCGCTATGCGGAGAAGCATTTCGGGAGCGCGGAATACAGGCAGCTTTCGCCCCTCATGCGCGAGAGCTACAAAAAGATCGTCAACGAAGATCTCCGGGAGGACGCTGCGCGCATTGCCCGTCCCGTGCTGTTTATCAACGGCGCGGAGGATGAGGAAACGCCTCTTTCTTCCATCCGGATCTACCTTTCCTGCGTGAAGGGGAGCAGGCTCTTTTGCATGGAGGGCTGCGGACATTTCGCGCATCTTGAAAATCCGCTCGCGTTCAACGCGGCGGCGGAGGAGTTTTTACGATGAGTTTACCCACGATCCTGTCCATTGTATTCGGCGGAATTTTAGCGGGATATGCGTTCGTCATGTGTACGGTGCGCCTTGCCGCCATCCTGCAGCAGGAGGGCTATGCGGGCGGCGCGTTCCTCAGGTGGTATTACCGCGGGCGCAATATCGAGCGCAAAAAGGCGTCGCTGCATGCCGTGGCGATCGCGCTTTTAACGGCGCTCTTTTCCGTCTGTTTTTCCTTCCTGGGCTATAAACTCGCAAATCTTATCAGCATTCTGCCCTTTGTGGGTATATGCGTTCTGTATTGCTATGCCGAGGGCAGGCACGCGCTCAAAGTTCCCGCGAAACCGACGGCGCGCGCCGTCCGCCTCATCGTCGCGTACGGCGTCGTCATGTCCGCGCTCTGCGTCGGGCTCGGGTTCGCGCTCACGGCGGTCTCCATGGCGGCAAACGCGAATTGGGTCTATCTGCTCAGGTACGTTCCCTTTGCGGTCGTTCCGCTCCTTTGCCCGCCCGTTCTGGCGCTTACGAATGCCTGCATGAAGGCGTACGAAGTGCCGCACACGAACAGGTTCATCCGCCGCGCCTCCGCCGCGCTCGCCGCAAGCGGAGCCGTAAAAGTCGGGATCACGGGGAGCTTCGGCAAAACTTCCGTCAAGAACTTCGCCGCCGTCATTCTGTCCGAAAAATTCAAAGTCATCGCCACGCCCGCTTCCTATAACACGCCCGCAGGCATTGCGCGCGCCGTGAACGAGGGCGGGCTTGACTGCGAGGTGTTCCTCGCCGAAATGGGCGCGCGCCGCAGGGGCGATATCGCACAGCTTTGCGACATGGTGCGCCCGACGGTGGGCGTGGTGACGGGCGTATGCGCCCAGCACACCGAAACGTTCGGCTCGCTCGAAGCGGTAAAGGAGGAAAAGGGCGTGCTCGCCGCGCGCACCGAAAAATGCGTTCTCGGGCGCTCCTGCGCAGACATGGGTAGGGGAAACGCGCTCGTCATGGGGCGCGATTTCGGTGCGGAGGACATCCGTCTCTCTCTCGACGGCACGCAGTTCACGCTGCGCCTGCCTTCGGGGAGCTTCCCCGTCTCGGTCCCCGTCCTCGGCAGACACGCCGCGGAGGACGTCGCGCTCGCCGCTGCGCTCGCCTTCCTTCTCGGGATGACGCCCGAAGAGATCGCTGCGGGCATCGCAGGGATCCTCCCCGTCCCGCACCGTCTGGAGCGGAAGGATGCGAACGGCGTGGTCATCCTCGACGACGCGTACAACTGCAACGAGGAGGGCGCGAGGAACGCCGTCGAGGTTCTGCGCCTCGCGGCGGGCAGGAAGTTCGTCGTCACGCCCGGCATCGTCGAACTCGGTCAGCTCGAGGAGGCGGTCAACGGCGCGCTCGGCGCGGCGCTCGTCGGGCTGGACAGGGTCATCCTCGTCGGCGAAACGCTCGTTCTCGACGTCCGCAACGGCTATCTTGCGGCAGGCGGCGCCGAGGAAAAACTTTCCGTCGTTCCCTCGCTCGAAAGGGCGCAGGAACTGCTCGCAAGGGAACTTGCGGCGGGCGACTGCGTGCTTTTTCTGAACGACCTGCCGGATAAGTACTGAGAAGTTCACAGATTTTTCCCAAACTGATGGGAAAAATCTTCGTGATTTTCAGAAAAACCCCGTGTTCGCGATGCTCTGCACGCGGTTTTTCTCGGCGGCGTTATTGGCAACATAATAGCAACGCCGCCTTCACTTTTCTGCGTAAGCCGCGTGAGCGGCAAATTGAGGCATACTGCGCAGGGTTGAGCGGCGCATTATGCGCATCACCGCAGTGCGGTGTGCGCGCGGCGCGAACTAAGAAATTGCCATTTCAGCGGCAATTTCGTGACCGAGGCGGCACACTACCTTGGTGCCGCCGAGAGCAAAAGGCATAACAAGTGACGCCTTTTGCAACGAATTTTAGCTTTCAAAAGCTATCATCACTCGTACAAAGAGGCTGAACCTCCGCCGCGGTGACGTCAGTTTGAAAGAAAAAGTCGTGAACAAATACTACGCATGAAACACCTTCGGAAGAGAAATCATCTTCGGAGGTGTTTTTTATGCCGTCTGTTGCCGTCTTTTTCGGGGGCGCGTCCAACGAGAGCGAGATCTCCGTCATCACGGGCATGCTCGCCGTCAATCTCCTGCGCGGAACGCAGTACCGCGTTGTACCCGTCTATCTGCCGCCCTCGGGCGGTATGGCGACGGGAGCGTTCCGGGGCGTGGAGGACTTCGCCTCGTCCGCGCGCACAAGGTTCGTACCCGTTGCGCTCGAGGGGCGTTCGATCGTGCGTACGGATAAGCGCAGGAAAGAGGTCGCAAGGGCGGACGTCGCGCTCAACTGCTGTCACGGCGGTATGGGGGAGGACGGCACGCTCGCGGCACTCCTCCGCTGGAACGGCATCCCTTCGGCTTCTCCCGCCGCCGCGCCCTGCGGCGCGTTCATGGATAAAGCCGTCGCCAAACTGTTTGCCGCGGGGCTGAACATCCCCGTCGCGCCGTCGTTCACGGTGCGCGAGGGGGCGTGGAAGGGGGCGGAAAAGGATGTGCTTGCGCAGGCGGAGGCGTTCGGCTATCCGCTCGTCGTCAAACCTGCGTGCCTCGGGTCGAGCATCGGCGTCGCCGTCGCGCGGAAGGGGGCGGCGCTCAAAGCGGCGCTCGATGCGGCGTTCTCGCTCGACGATAAGGCGGTCGTCGAACGCTATTTTGCCGATAAGCGCGATATCAACTGCGCCGCATACCGCCGCCGCGGGGAGATCGTGCTCTCTCCCTGCGAAGAGGTATTTTCGGGCGGGGATGTGCTGAGTTTTCGTGAAAAATACGAGGCGGGCAAGGGCAGCAAACTTCCCGCCGACCTGCCCGAGGGGGTCGCCGGGCGCATCCGCGGCTATACCCGCGCCCTCTGCGAGGCGTTCGGGATCGTCGGCGTCGTGCGGGCGGATTTCCTCGTCTCGGGCGACGAGGTATATTTCAACGAGCTGAACATGGTTCCAGGCTCGCTCGCGGGGTATCTGTTCGGCGGCTCTCTCGCCGAAGTCAGGCGGTTCTATCTCACTCTTTTGGAGGAGGCGCTCACCCGTCCGCTCCCCCAAAAGCGCGTCATCTGCACGGGAATTCTCGACGGTCCGCTTTTTTGCGGCTCAAAAAGTTGCAAACGGCGCGGAAATTTTGTATAATAAAACAAAAACCCGCGAGGCAGGACAATGGCAAAGATTCAGATGAAGACGCCCATCGTCGAGATGGACGGCGACGAAATGACCCGCATCCTCTGGAAGGACATCAAGGATATCCTCATCCTTCCCTATATCGATCTGAAAACGGAGTATTACGACCTCGGGCTCGTCAACCGCGACGCGACGGGCGATACCGTCACCGTCGAGAGCGCTCTGGCGACCAAAAAATACGGCGTCGCCGTCAAGTGCGCCACCATCACACCCAATGTACAGCGCATGAGCGAGTACAACCTGCACGAGATGTGGAAGAGCCCTAACGGCACCATCCGCCGCATCCTCGACGGCACCGTGTTCCGCGCGCCCATCGTCGTCGAAGGCATCCGTTCCTATGTTCCTACCTGGAAAAAGCCCATTGTGCTCGCCCGTCATGCCTACGGCGACGTATATTCCGCCGTCGACGAAAAGGTGGAGTGCGGCAGCAAGGCGTATCTCGTCGTCGAGGATAAGGAGGGCAGAGAGATCTCCCGCCGCCTCGTGCACGATTTCAACGGCACCACGGGCGTGGTGCAGGGCATGCACAACTGCGACGATTCCGTCCGCTCCTTTGCGCACACCTGTTTCAGATACGCGCTCGAAGAGAAGATCCCCATGATCTTTGCCACCAAAGATACCATCTCCAAGGTGTACGACGGGCGGTTCAAGCAGATTTTCGCGGAAGTTTACGAAGAGTATAAAGACGCGTTCGATCGCGCTGGGATCTGGTACCTGTATACCCTCATCGACGACGCCGTCGCGCGCGTCGTGCGCTCGGAGGGCGGACTTCTGTGGGCGTGCAAGAACTACGACGGCGACGTGATGAGCGACATGGTCGCCACCGCGTACGGCTCCCTCGGCATGATGACCTCCGTGCTCGTCTCGCCCGACGGCAAATACGAGTACGAGGCGGCGCACGGCACCGTCACCCGCCACTACTACAAGTATCTCAAGGGGGAGGAGACCTCCACCAACTCCGTAGCGACCATCTTTGCATGGACGGGCGCGCTGAAAAAACGCGGCGAACTGGACGGCATCCCCGAACTTGCCGCATTCGCCGAAAGGCTCGAAAAGGCGACCATCCGCACCATCGAGGAAGGGGAGATGACGGGAGATCTTGTTCCGCTCTTCCACCGCGAAGGCGTCACGCCCAAAAAGCTCAATTCGAAGGATTTCCTGCTCGCCATCGCAGGCAGGCTCTGATCGCAGGCGCGTCGGCGCGCGTACGTAGGATCAGGCTGAAAAAAGCGGCGGGCCGGCCCCCACCGGCGGGGCGCGCCGGGGGGCGGGGGGGGGGTTCGGGATGCGCGCGCAAACACCCCGGCCCCCCCCCGCGCCGGGGGGGCCCCCCGCCGCTTTCAATATGCGCCGCCGCGGCTTTTCTGCTGCGGCGGCGTACCGTCCGATTCCGCCGCGACCGGGCGGGAGTTCAGTCTTTGCGAAGGAGCGATAAAAAGAGTACGGCGTATCTGAGGAAGTACACAAGCGAAATGAGGAGGGAGGCAACGTAGGTGAGCGCCGCGGCGTTCAGCACCTTGCTTGCGGCAGGTACTTCGTCGGGGGAGAGGATGCCGTCCTCCACGAGCATTTTCTTCGCGCGGTGCGAGGCGTTGAACTCCACGGGCAGCGTCACAAGCATAAAGAGCGTGGAGAGCCCGAACAGCGCGATGCCGATATACACGACCCATCTGCCGTAGGGCATCGGGGAAGTCGTCCAGAGGAGATCGAGGAGCAGTCCGACGATGATGACGGGGAGCGCCAGCCTCGAACCGATGTTCGTTACGGGAACGAGCACGTTGCGGATCTTATAGGGCACGTAACCCGAGTGTTTCTGCATCACGTGTCCCACTTCGTGCGCCGCCACCGCCACCGCCGCGACCGAGGTGCTCCCGTACGAGCTCATCGAAAGGTTTACCTGTTTTTTGGTGGGGTGGTAGTGGTCGGTGAGCCGCCCGTCCACGCGGTTGACCGAAATATCGTTCACGCCGCGCGTCCGCATGAGGCGGGTCGCCGTATCGTAGCCCGTCATGCAGGAACGCGTCGGTACGCGGTCGAACTTTGCATACGTCGAGTTGACGCGCGCGCTCGCCCATGCCGAAAAAGCCAGGCAGGGCAGCAGTATGAGCAAGAAGAGGAGATAGAAATACATTTTTGACCTCGTTCGCGCGTACGACGCACGTTTCTTATATCTATTATACCGCAGTCGGGTCGTTTTGTAACAAAAACCCGATAATTTTCACAAAACAACATGAAAACATTCCAAAAAGCGCCTGCATGCGTAAAAGCGTTGCCTTTTTCTGCAAAAATTGGTATACTCTTGCCATGGATAATAAGGTGTTTACCGATAAAGTTAAAATCACGGTCAAAGCGGGCGACGGGGGAGACGGCATGAACTCCTTCAAGGCGTATAAGGGCAAGCCCGCCTGCGGACCGGACGGCGGCGACGGCGGCGACGGCGGCTCCGTCTATATCGTCGCGGACGAGAACGTGCACGATCTGCTGGCGTTCCGCTATATCTCCAAATATTTCGCGGGAAACGGCGAGCGCGGCGGCACAAACAAGTGCTTCGGCAAGCGCGGCGCGGACGTCGTCATCAAGGTGCCGTGCGGCACGCTCGTGCGCGATGCGGAGAGCGGCAAGATCATCTGCGACGTGTACGATCACGGCGAAAAGCTCTGCCTTCTGGAGGGCGGCAGAGGGGGTAAGGGCAACGTACGCTTTACGACCGCGCGCCGCCATGCGCCCAACTTTGCGCAGAAGGGCGCAAAGACCTCCCCGCACACGATCGTTCTCGAGATGAAGGTCATCGCCGACGTGGGGCTCGTCGGATTTCCCAACGTGGGCAAGAGCACGCTCCTTTCCAGGATCTCCGCGGCAAAGCCCAAGATCGCCGATTACCATTTCACCACGCTTTCGCCCAATCTCGGCGTCGTGCAGTACTACGAAAATTCCTTCGTCGTGGCGGATATCCCCGGGCTCATCGAGGGCGCGGCGCAGGGCGCGGGACTTGGACACGACTTCCTGCGCCATATCGAACGCACGCGCATGATCTGCCATGTGCTGGATATCGCCGGCACGGAGGGCAGAGACCCGCTCGACGATTACGAAAAGATCAACGCGGAACTTGCCGCCTATTCGGAAAAGCTCGCCGCGCTCCCGCAGCTCGTCGTCGCCAACAAGTGCGACTGCGCGGGCGCCGCGGAGAACCTCGCACGGTTTGAAAATGCGTATCCCGCGGCGAAGGCGCTCCCCGTCACCGCGCTCAGCGGCGAGGGGACGAAGGCGCTTCTGGACGCCGTCTGGGCGCTTTTGGAGACGCTCCCGCCCGCCGAAAAGATCCCCTCCGACGAATTCGCGTTCGAGGAGGCGGACAACACGCAGTTCGAGGTCTTCAAAGATGAAAACGGCGCGTTCGTCGTGGTGGGCGGTCTTGTGGATATGCTTTGCAGGAACGTCGTCCTCAACAATCCCGACTCCATGGCGTATTTCCAGCGCACGCTCAAAAACAGGGGCGTGTTCAAGGCGCTTGAGAAGGCGGGCTGCGCGGCGGGCGATACCGTCGTCGTCGGCGATGTGGAATTTGATTATATCGTATAAACTGTGCAGGAGAAAGATATGACAAGCAAACAGAGAAGTAAATTAAAGTCCATTGCGGCAAACTTATCGCCCGTTACGCAGATCGGCAAGGGCGGTATTACAGAGAACCTTCTGAACACGCTCTCCGAGTCGCTCGAGGCGCGCGAGCTCATCAAGGTGAATATTCTGCAGAACGCGGAGGCGGACGCCGATACGATCGCGCAGAACGTTGCCGAGCTTCTGGGTGCGGAAGTCGTCATCGTTATCGGCAGGAAGGCGGTATTTTACCGCCGCTCTTCGCGCAAAGACTTCGAGCATATCGAACTGTAACGTGTGACCCATGTCCGAGATGAGGGCGTGAAGAAACTGCTCTTACGAAAAATACGGGCGGCATGTCCGCGATCGGATAATTTTATCAACATATTCTGATGATCGAACGCGGCCGGGGGGGGGGGGGGCGCCCGCCCCGGGTTATTTTTGGTGTTTAAATTAAGGCGGGGGTGCGAGAACTTTTTGTGGTAAATGCGGGGGC
>ERZ1090880.1435-NODE-1437-length-11723-cov-7.009256_pt1 | contig 11723 bp, 9 predicted proteins | sample MGYA00478471_ERZ1090880 | MGnify/ENA primary metagenome ERZ1090880 (study PRJEB33644, sample SAMEA5815734) | chicken gut metagenome | biome: Chicken; feature: Gastrointestinal Tract; material: Caecum | place: Ireland | collected 2019-01-01 | study: A study of the... | reverse complement strand
ATCTTATCCATACTATAACAAAGGAGTCTGCCTATGCTGCATATAAAAAAAATCGAAGACGGTATTGCCCTTTATAAAGCTCTGGGATCTGATCTGCGGATCCAGATCATCCGTATGTTGTTAGAAAAAGGCGAAATGAACATGAACGAAATTGCCGGCAGCCTGGGTATCACCAACGGCGCCCTTACCAGTCACATAAAAAAGCTGGAAGAATGCGGTCTGGTCAGTGTACTATCTGAGCATGAAGGCCATGGAAATCAGAAGCTCTGCCGGGTTCACACCGATCGGATCCTCATTGACGTTACACCCCAGGTCCCGGAAGAAAACAAAAACCTTTACTCTGTAGATATTCCCGTAGGCCAGTATACCGATTATCAGATATCTCCCACCTGCGGCATTGCTTCCAGGAAAGGTCTCATAGGAGAAGTGGATGATCCCAGATATTTCGCCCATCCCCAGCGCACCAATGCCGGCATTCTCTGGTTTTCCAAAGGATATGTGGAATATATAATCCCAAATTTCCTTCCGCCTCACTGTCAGATAGAGCAGCTTATCTTATCTGTCGAAATATCCTCAGAAGCCCCTGGCACCAATAACGACTGGCCTTCTGACATTACCTTCTTCCTCAACGAGATTCCTGTAGGCACCTGGACCAGCCCGGGAGATTTCGGAGATATCCACGGGCTCTTTACACCTGGCTGGTGGCTTCCCACCTGGAATCAATACGGCCTTCTGAAGACCCTGATCATCAACAAAAACGGCACTTTCATAGACGGAAGGAAACTATCTGATGTGACCATTGGGCAGTTTTCCCTGGATTATAAAAGCACTCTCCGCTTTAAATTTATGGTATCTGAAAATTCCGATCATGCAGGAGGAGTCACTTTGTTCGGAAAGGGATTTGGAAACTATAATCAGGACATCCAGGTAGTGGTTTCCTATACTCCTCCCCAGGATTGACTCTGAACAGGGCCGGCACCTCCCGCCCGCTTTCATATCTCCTGTTGCCGTCTGTTATTTTGTTATCAGAAAAAAGAAAGGACCATCCTGTGAACCTTGCAGATTCTGCTGTTCACAGGATGGCCTTTTTCTATGTATTATCCTTTTACAGCTCCTGCTGTCATACCTTCGATAAAGTATCTCTGGAAGCAGATAAACAAGATAAAGATCGGGATTATGGAGAACACCGATCCTACAACCAGAAGGCTGTAATTGTCTCCATAGGGGTTGATCAATGTATTCAGACCGATAGTCAGCGTGTACTTGCTGGAAGAACGGATTACCAGCAGCGGCCACATATAGTTATTCCATGCATTCATACCATTTAAGATCGCCATTGCAGAAAATGCCGGCTTCATGATCGGTACGATCAGCTTAAAGAAAATACCATATTCTGTAGCGCCGTCGATACGTCCTGCTTCGATCAGAGATTTCGGCAGTCCCAGAAGGTACTGACGGAAGAAGAAGATCGTAGAAGCATGAGCCAGGAAAGGCAGCACAACCGCCACATAGCTGTCCATCAATCCCCAGGTAGAAATCTGCTTGTAAAGAGGAAGCATGATAACTTCAAAAGGAATAGACAGGATGATCAGCACGATTACAAAGAAGAAGTTTTTCCCTTTAAAATCGTACGCCGCAAATCCATAGGCTACAAAGGAGCTGATGATCAGTGTCAGAACAACGGTAAGCACTGTCAGGAGCAAACTGTTTCCAAACCAGATCCAGTAATCATGATCTCCGGTAAACAGCAGTACATAGTTGGACAGCGTCATATGCGCAAAGTCCGGATCCAGGTTCAGACCATACTGAAGAAGGAAGTTGCCCGGATGAAAGCTGGCCATAAAAATGGCATAGATCGGCAGTACGATCAAAATCGCAAGGATCGTAAAAAGTATGATCATCAGGACTGTTGCCACTGCATTTTTCTTTTTCTGGCTTTTTCCGATTGTATCCATTGCCATATTATCTCTCCTCCTTCTTGAATGTGCCTGTGGCTACCAACTGGATCATATTGATGATCATAACCACGATTAACAGTACCAGACCTACGGCGCAGGCATAGCCCATAGCCCTCTTTTCAATACCCTGTCTGTACAGATATCCGACAATAGTAAGACCGATATTCTGAGGAGAGTTGTTTCCTTTCCACAGCATGAAAGATTCCAGGAACATTGCCAGACCAGCATAAATACTGATAGTCAGAACATATACTGTTGTAGGTTTTAACAGAGGAACTGAAATTTTAAGGAACTGCTGCCATTTATTGGCTCCGTCGATAGATGCTGCTTCGTACAGTTCCGTATCAATACTCTGCAGTCCTGCAAGGAAATACAGGATATTGACGCCTGTCCATCTCCAGCATGCTACGATCAGCAGCACCGCATATCCTGTCCACTCGCCTTTCAGCCATTTGATCGGAGAATGTCCCAGGATACCGATGATCTGGTTAGCCAGAGCGGTATCCATCTCGCCGAACATCAGACGGAAGATAGTACCTGCTACTACTACGGAAGTCAGTGCCGGCAGGAAATATACGGATTTAAAAAATCCTGCCCCTTTCATCAGCTTGCTGTTTAATAAAGTAGCAAAAAGCATGGGGAACGGGATCAGAAGGATCAGCGTTCCGATCATGTATTTCATACTGTTATAAACAGCTTTATAAAACATCTTGTCACTTATCAGTCTTGAGTAATTATCAAAACCTACCCATTTATCTTTTAATACATCCTGAAAACTGAGAAGAACACCATTGGCGATAGGCGCGATCCAGAACAAAATGATCGTTAACACAAACGGGAGTATGAATACATAAGGCGCAGCCTTCTGGGAATAGAAAAACTTCTTCACTTTACTCATACTGTATCAATCCCCTTTCTCTAAATTTCTTTTCTTACTATATAGCACAAAACTCACGAAAGCTTCCTGCTATATAGTAAGTAGGATGCAGGACACGTCCCACATCCTACCCGCTTCTTCTTTTTATGTTTTCAATCTGCCTGATTATGAAGCAAATTCATTTTCCAGCTGTTCCTGAGCGGAATCAAGAGCTTCTTTTACATCCACGCCGGACTCGAAGATATCGTTCAGAGTCTGAGTAGTGAATACATTGTTGATAGAAGGCATCTTTTCATCTGTAGCAGATTTCAGTAATCCAATGCTGTCCTGTAACTCTAATAATGGAGCAAATGGTTTTGTCTTGAAGTACTGTACAAACTGGTTGTCCGGATTCTCTGTCAGAGATGTATCTGTCCAAACAGCTGTATTTACCGGGTCAAATCCAAGTACATTGTAGATCTCGTGGCTGGCTTCGTCAGACAGCTTGATGTATGCGAATACTTCTGCTGCCAGATCTGCGTTAGGACTGGAAGCGATAACTGCTGTACCGGTTCCGCCTCCACCGATCGTCTTCACTGGATCACTATCGCTGAATACTGGAGGAGCTGCGATAGCAACTTTACCGGCAAGATCTGTCATATAAGTTGTGTAACGGCTTGTCTGCCAGAATGGCATGATAGCTACTGCTACGTCACCGCTGTTGTACAGAGGATATGCTTCTTCGTTATCCGGCTGTCCGCCTGCGATTGTTGCAACAGCGCCTGCATCCTGCATGTCTTTGATGTACTGAAGAACTTCAACCATTTTATCGTTATTTACGTCAAGTTCTCCGTCTTCTGTCAGGTAATCTCCGCCCTTCTGAGCCAGCATCAGGTTGATCATCCACTGTGCGGTTGTCTCAGCAGCGGCAAAAGTCTTGCCTGTAGCTTCATGGTATTTTATACCAGCTTCTTTAAAGTCATCCCAGGTCTTGATAGTTGTGTAATCAATTCCTGCTGCTTCCAGTTCTTCTGTATTATAGAAAGCAACGGTTGTACCAACGTGTGTCGGGAATCCGTAGTACTTTCCATCTTTGGAATACAGATCCAGTCTGGATTCTACAACTTTATCCTTATATGGAGCGATAGCATCTGTCAGATCCATCAGACCGCTATCGCCAACCATGAAGGATGGGAATTTACCAACCTCGATATCTACTACATCAGGAGCGCCTTCGCCGGATTCCAGGGCCAGTGACAGCTTGTTGTGCATATCATCATAAGCCATGTTGGAAAGAACCAGGTTTACCTGTTTGTCAGGATTTTCCTCATTCCATTTTTCTGCCATCTCTGTATAGAAATCCTGATGGTTTTCTACGAAGGTCCAAACGGTAAGTTCTGTAACGTCATCGCCTTCTACACCCATGTCTCTTGAGCCTGCGCTGTCTCCGCCTTCACTGTCGCCGGATCCGCCGCCGCAGCCTGCCAACATGGTACCTGCCATTGCTGCACATAATAATGCAGCCAACACTTTCTTCTTCATAGATAGTGTCCTCCTTTAATTTTTTTTATCAAATCAGAAGTCTCCGCTTCTGTATGATACGGTAATAAGTTTATAAAAGTTCTTTGATCCAGACGGTCATCTCTCCCGTCTTTCTGTTGCCCCAGTTGCAATAGGGCACTGCTTTTAATGTCGCGTCCTCCAGCCGGGTCTCCTGCTCTTTATATAATTCTTCTTCATTCCAGCCGTCATTGGAAATACGCTTTCCTTTAGCCGTCACAGTTACCACACCGCCCAGCAGATCTGCTTCATAGTTTTCTGCAAGTTCTGCCTTTGTATCCACATATAAAGAGGAAAGGTTTCTGCCATTGTCTGTTTCTTCCAGACAGTAAACCAGGGGACCCCGCATGATCGCTACTTTTCCCTCATCAGCCCGTACTTCCGGATTTGCATGAACGAATTTTGCTTTCATATCACAGGAGATCCTGATGTTTTCTTCTTCTTTCAGATCCTCCAGGATCAGATATCCTTTCTTCAGATGAGGATCCGATACCTCTTCCCCGTTTCTGAACACCTGAAATCTTCTGGTGTACCCAGGTACTCTCAAAGCCAGCTTTCCGCCGGTAGCCTGAGGGGATTTAAACGAAATATCCACATTCCCCGCAGAAAGGAAATCACTGTCCATAGCCAGCCTGCATGGTATCCCGTTTATCTGTGTCTCTGTCTCATTAGAAACATATAAGTTTACATAAATTGAATCCTTATCTTCTCCATATATATACTGTCCAAGGGAGGCCAGCGTCCTGGCAATATTGGGCGGACAGCACGCCACGCCGAACCATTTCTGCCGCACCGGCTTCACATGCTCCATAGATGTGCGGTTCATACAGTTATCCGGCCATACTTCCAGAGGGTTTACATAAAAGAAGCTTTTCCCGTCCATAGCAATACCTGCCAGAACCGTATTATATAAAGCTTTCTCCATAACATCTGCATATTTTGCCTCTCTGGTGATCTGCCCCATCCTCTTTGCAAACATGGCAAGACCGATCGATGCACAGGACTCTGCATAATTCCTATCGTTTGGAAGATCATAATCTGTAGTAAATCTTTCCAGAAGACCGGAAGAACCGATTCCTCCTGTTATGTACATCCTCTTTGTGACCATGTTCTTCCAGAGAGTCTCACAGGCTTCTAAAAGAGACTCATCCTGATATTCATAGGCCAGGTCCGCCATTGCGCTGTAAAGATATACTGCTCTCACCGCATGGCCTTCTGCAGTTTTCTGTTCTCTTACAGGCAGATGAGACTGAGAATACTCCGGCACATAACCGGCAAATTCAGGAAATATCTGCTGATATTTTTCTCCTTTTTCCTCCTGGAAGAAATAATTTTCTCCCACGCCTCTGGCATCTATAAAAAATTTGGCTGTATCCAGATAATTCTTCTTTCCGGTTACCCGGTAAAGTTTTACCAGAGCCAGCTCGATCTCCGGGTGCCCGGGATATCCGTGGCATTTTCCTTCCTCGGGGCCGAATTTTTCGCTGATCAGATCCGCAAATCTCATTACGATCTCCAGGAACTTTCTTTTTCCTGTGGCCTGATAATAAGCCACCGCGGCCTCTATCATATGACCTGCCGTATAAAGCTCATGGCCTTCTTTTAAATTAGTCCAGCGTCTGTCCGGTTCTTTGATAGTAAAATATGTATTCAGATAACCATCTGGCTGCTGCGCCCTTCCAATAAGATCAATGGTTTCATCTGCCAGCTTCTCCAGCTTTTCATCCCGTCCCTGGGATTCCAGGACATAAGCTACCGCTTCCAGCCATTTGGCTACGTCTGTATCCTGAAATACAGCTCCGGCAAACTCTCCCGTTTTCTCTCCTGCCGCTATACGGAAATTTTCAATACAATGGCTGGGTTCCGCATCCGGCACATTGTCATTCAGGGTATCCCATTGATAAGGAATGATCACATCCTTTACCAGACTTCTGTATTTATTCCAGAACTTGTCGGTAATGGCAATATCTTTCAGAGAAATATCTGCAAGTCTTTCTTTTTCCATTTTCTGCATTCTCCTTAACCTGTGGTCAAAACACCTAACTTGTCTGCTGTATTTATTAACCGTTTAATCGAAAATACCATCCATCGACTTATTTTCCCATATATCTTCCTCATTTTTTTAATATGATGCAGCATTTTCAACCTTTATTAACAAATATTTTGTGCAAGTTTTTCCGGTTTCCTTATTTATACCATACACCCATTCATAAATAAACTTTTGATATTTTTATATATTCTCTATATTCTCCTTATTTCTCTTTATATCTCATTATTTTTCATATTTTCTAACTTTTTTATTTTTTACACAACTTGTTGAATATTTGAATCGTTTAAGTATAGGATATTTGCACAAATTTTCTCTTCCTTATTTTCCTTTCCCATTGAATTTCCGGGACTTTCTTTGTGCAAAACATCAAAAAAAGAGCGCTTAAAGGCTTTTCGAAAGGAAAGCGCTTTTCGGGCTCTTTTTTTCAACTTGTACCATATTTTTCAACTTGTACCATTTCAATTTACACTGCCGATCTCCCTTACCGACTGACGGATCAGCCGGTCACAGGGAACCTGATAGACCAGATCTTTGATCCCTGTCTTTATTTTTCCTGCCAGGAGCTCCATCATTACCTCTGCCGCCCGATACCCGATGTCATGAAGAGGAAGCTCTATTGTGGTAAGGGGTGGTTTGTAGTAGCTGGAAAGCTCACGGTTATCATATCCCACCACGGAAAGATCTTCAGGGATTCTCAGTCCCAGTTCATCTGCACGGTCATATACGCCGCCCGCCATCAGGTCGTTCATACAGAAAACAGCCGTCACCTCCTGCCTCAGCAGTTTTTCCACACATTCATTGCCTGACCTTCTTGTCCAGTCTCCGCTGCATACAAGCTCCGGGTCATAGATAAGATGATGATCCCTCAAAGCCTTCTGATAGCCCAGCAGCCTGTCCTGGGTATGGATACTGTCCTGTTTGCCGCTGATCACGCCGATCCTCTGATGTCCCTTTTTTATCAGATATTCAACCAGTTCATAAGCAGCCTTCTGATCATTTACTACCACAGAAGGGATCTTTCTGCTCTCTGTATATCCATAGGCCATCACAGCCGGTATCGGAAGATCTTCCGGTATACAATGCATGATCCTTTCATGAGCGGTTACATAAATGATCCCTTCCGTCTGCATGGCTACAAATTTCTTGATCTCCTGTTTCACAATTCCGAAATAGTCTTCTCTGTGATAATATCTGTCGTTATATTTCTTATAAAGACGCAGATTTGTCAGCAGGATCTTGTAATCCACCTTTTCGCAGTACTCCGTGATCCCGTCGATAATATCCGGGATACTGAAGATCGTCATATCCTCCGCGATCACTCCGATATTCCTGGTATTTTTCGTTTTCAGGCTTTTGGCAACATAACTGGGCATATACTCCATCATATTGGCAGTTTTCAGCACCATTTCTCTGGTGGCCTCACTGGCTCCCGGTTTTCCGTTCAGTATATTTGAAACTGTCGCGACCGACACCCCGCATTTTTTTGCAATCTCTTTAATCGTAGCCATTATTTCTTTCCGGTTCCTTTCCTCCTGTTTTGTGAAGCCTGTAAAACCTATATGTTTATATTAAACCCTGACTTGTACGCACTTGTCAACCACTTTCTTTCATGCTAGGATAAAGCAACTCTTATTTTCCATATATCTCTGAAAGGAGCCCATATGAACAAGATGTATACATTACCCCAGGAAGATATCCTGTGCAAAGAAGGTCAGACCCGGGCATTTCTCCGCCCTTACACAAAAAACTGGGATAATCCTGAATCTGACAGCCTCCATCTGGAGTACAGCTATAATGGCAAAAACTGGTACAGCCTCAACGGAAACAATGGCGTATGGTTTCCGGACTACGGTTCCAAACAGATGACAGACCCTTCTGTTTATCAGTTAAAAAACGGAAGCTATTTTATAACTGCCAGAGACGCCAAAGATCCTTCTCATATGTATTTTACAGAAACCACTGATTTTCGTTCCTTTACCGGATCCGGTTATACCGGCGCGGACTGGGATTTTAAAAGCGCAAAAGAAATTTCCTGTTCTCCAGACCAGGAAAACCGTCTGGAGATCCCGGTTTCTCTTCTGGAAAAACTGTTCCCTGTATACGGCAGACCAGAGCCCGTCCTTCTGACAGAAACAGAAGCCATTTCGCTGAAAACAGAAGCCGGAAAAGTTCCTGAACTGCCCCGGAAAATCTCCGTAGGATATTCCAACGGAGGAACCGACAAACTTCCGGTTGAATGGAACAGCATATCTGAAGATATGCTGCAGCAGCCTGGAAAATATACCGTAGAAGGAAGACTTCATCAGACTTTGTTTAAAAAGCCTTTTATTTATCACCGGGCAGACCCGTATATCTACAAACACACGGACGGAAAATATTATTTCACCGCCTCTTATACGGATATGGAACATAATCTGGAGGGAAGATATCAGTACCTCTACATTATCCTGCGCCGGGCGGACACCTTAGAAGGGCTTGCCGACAGTTCCAATTCTTACGAGGAAAAAGTCGTATATGAGAGAAAGCCGATCAACAACGGGACCATGAGTCCTCACATCTGGGCTCCGGAAATCCATTATATCCATGGAAACTGGTATATTTACTATACCACTACTATTTCCGACGAGTCCTCCTGGAGGATCCGTCCTCATTGCCTGGAATGTAAAGACCAGGATCCCCTGTCTGGAAAATGGGTGGAAAAAGGTCCCCTGGTCTCCACCGTAGAAGGGGACATCGCCTTTACAGATTTCTCCCTGGATCATACATACTTCCACCACCAGGGCAAGGACTATATTCTCTGGGCACAGAAGACTAACAATATTTCCGATATTTTCATTGCACAGCTTTCCAATCCCTGGACTTTGCGCACCCCTGCCGTCCGTCTTACCCATCCGGAATATAACTGGGAGCTCCATGGCTTTCCTGTAGATGAAGGGCCGGGAGTGATCAAACATGGCGGGAAAATTTTTGTCACTTTTTCTGCCAGCGGAACCGACGCCATGTACTGCGTAGGACTTCTCTATGCAGACGAGGACGCAGATCTGTTAAGCGCCGCTTCCTGGACAAAACTGCCCTATCCGGTATTCCAAAGCAGCAAAGAGACCGGACAGTTTGGTCTGGGACACAACAGCTTCACCAAATCTGATGATGATTCCGAAGATCTGATCATTTACCATGGAAGACAGGAAGAACGTTATCTTGTAGAAGAAGACTATCAGCCCCTTTATGATGCAGGCCGGAACGCTTCCGTAGGAAAGATTTACTGGGATAAGAACGGTATGCCGGACTTCTCAGTGCCGGCGATGGGAATTGTCTGCAGAGAAGAAGGACTGAAGGTGACTGCGGAGATCATTGTAGAATAATCATGAAAAATCCCTGACTGGTGTAAGATGAATTTCCACATCAGCCAGGGATTTCAACTTTTTCGTCCACACTTCCGCATCATAAGCGCCAAGCTTTTCTTTCAGAATCCAATTCTGCTCCATTCGAGGCATAAGGTCTGAAACCATTCTTCAATCTACAAGAAATTTTTATAGATATTCTTCCAGCAGTTTTTCCACTGCCCCATAATACCCTTCCGGATCTTTATCCTGGCACTGTGCATGCCCGGCCCCTTCTACGATAAGCAGTTCTTTCGGACAGGCCGCCGCCTGATAAAGTTCTTCTGACATATCCACCGGGATCATGTCATCCTGATCTCCATGTATAAAAAGGGTGGGGGTACTGCTTTTCTTTACTGCTTCCAAGGCAGAGGCATTTTTCAGGTCATAGCCGCCTCTGAGTTGGAGCATAAGATTCGCCGTATCCAGAATGGGAAAAGCAGGAAGATGGAACCACTTTACGATCTTCTCCTGGAACATGGTATAGGCGTCTGTATAAGCACAGTCTGAAACCACCGCCTTTACATTCTCCGGCAGTGCCTCCTCTCCGGTCATCATCAGGGCGCAGGCAGCTCCCATAGACTGGCCGTGGATCACGATCTCTGCTTCGGGATCCTGTTCCAGGATATAATCGATCCACAGCATATTATCTTTCCTGTCCGTCCATCCCATACCAATAAAGTCTCCTTCGCTCTCTCCCTGACACCGCATATCCGGGGCGATCACATGATAGCTTCTTTCGTTATACCACATGGCAAAGGGATACATGGCCTCTTTCCAGCCTGTATAGCCATGGAGCAGGAGGACCCACTTATGGCTTTCTTCTTCTGTATAGACCTCCTGGGCAATCAGCTTATATCCATCTTCGGTCTCCTTTGTCAGCTTCTGCCCGTGGGCGTTCTGGGCCCATTCCTTCGTTTCCTCCCAGGATTTCTCATACTGCTGCTGTATATCGTCAGTATGTACCAAAGCATCCACGCTTTCCTGTGTGATCCTGGAAAACGCCTCCAGCCTTTCCATAAAGGACGGCACCAGAGCCGCGCTTACCAGAACATTAGCCAGGCCTATGTACAGAAGGAACAGCACCCCTAAGATCACAAGGAAAATCCTCTTAAGTTTCTTTTTTTTCTTCATTTCCTCAGTCCTGTCATTTTGTGTCTTTTTACACTTTAACATAAAAAAGCATCTTTGTACACCGAAGATATCTGGTAATTCCTCTTGGCATAAAAAAAGCCTCCCCAGCAGCTGAAAGCTGATATTGTACCATACTTTAACAGCTCACCGGGGAGACTTAATATTACTGCAATATTTTCCAATAGCCTTTTCTATCCGAACCGATACGTTTAACAACGCCTTTTTCTTTTAAACTTTTCAAACGGGTAGCTACAGTTTTTCTGCTGATCTTCAATTTATCAGCCAATTGTGGCATTGTGTAACCTGGATCTTCTAGCAATAGTCCTAAAAGTTCCTGTTCTTTTTCAGTCACCTTTTCAGTCACCTTTTCAGTCACCTTTTCAGTCACCTTTTCAGTCACCTTTTCAGTCACCCTTCTAACTGCCGAACCAACAACTCGATCTTCCGGAGCAGTAAATTTAATCATAATATCTCCGGGATGAATCGTGTATTCCGGCTGCGGCACCCCGTCTTTCTCACAAGCAGAGCACATTTTTTCAATACCCCGCCCCCAGCTTTCAATAAAACCCGCCAAATAAAACACATGAGCAATATTAGGATTATATGGACTTGAAGCATGCTTTTTCATCAAATTTTCCAGTGTCCAATTTTCTGGAAGGCAGCCACAGTTAGCTATATATAATTTATCTTCATATACACTAATCTGGATAGGCACCCCGGATTGATACTGTTTATGTTATGCGAAGTTAATAGTTATGCAAAGTCAGTTCCGAATTCCTTCTAAA
>ERZ1090880.1432-NODE-1434-length-11733-cov-6.009248_pt1 | contig 11733 bp, 13 predicted proteins | sample MGYA00478471_ERZ1090880 | MGnify/ENA primary metagenome ERZ1090880 (study PRJEB33644, sample SAMEA5815734) | chicken gut metagenome | biome: Chicken; feature: Gastrointestinal Tract; material: Caecum | place: Ireland | collected 2019-01-01 | study: A study of... | reverse complement strand
CATTATCTTCCGGCGCCTCTTCCTGCCTGGTATAAAGCAGTACATCATCCACCTGGGCATCCTGCCTGCGAATCTCTTCCGATTTTTTCGGAAGCAGATCCTCAAACGCAGGATGCAGCTGCGCAGCGTCGTCTGCAGGTTTTTGCTCTTCCTGCAGATCCTCAATTTTCAGTTTAAATTCCTGAATTTTTTTCTTTCTTGCCTGCGCAATCGCCGCTTCTTCCTCTTTGCTGTCGCCAGAAATATACCGGCCCTGCGGCGGGTTATTCTGCGGATTTATTTCTTCGCTCATCTATAAAACCCCCTATATCCGTAAAAATGCGGAAATCTGGATTCTTTTTCTTTATATCTGGGCCGCCGTTTGCGTCTGACAAAACCCTGTTATCGCGCCCGGCCGGAAGCGGTATATCTGTCCTGCCGTTTTTCACTGTGTATTTTTCTAAAATACCGGTCGGTCACCAGCAAATCCACCGGCTTGTCAAAATAGCCGTGCGGCAATTCCCATTTTACGCACATACTATAGCAGATACCCGCCGTTACGCCGTCAAAACCATTGAGGAAGCGGTCATAGTAGCCTTTTCCATATCCCAGCCGATATCCCTGTGCGTCAAAAGAAAGGCCCGGCACAATACAAAGCGCATGGCGGAAGTCTTCTACCTTTTCACATTTTGCAGGGATGGGCTCCCATACGCCGAAGGTACCCTTTTCCAGATCCTGCATGGAACGGATATAATAAAACTCCATCTGTGTGTCCTGCGTAATACACCTGGGTACCGCCACCCTTTTTCCATCGCGCAGCGCCGCTTCAATCAATTTAAGCGTATCTACTTCTATTTCCTTTGAAACATATACAAGCAACTGCTTGCAGCTTTTGTACTGCCAAAGGGAAAACAGCCGTTCTCTGATGCGCCTGTCAAGCTCCTGTTTTTTTGCAGGCTCTAAATTTGCGCGCTGCTTTTTCATCTGGCTTCTAAGCTGGATCTTAATCGCCTTAATATTTTTTATGGACATTGCAGCGCCGCCCTGATCTTCATGGCTTTTTGTCGCCCCGCCATTTTTTCCACGATCAAAAGTGCAAATTCTATTGCAGCCCCCGCGCCTTTTCCCGTTATGATCTTACCGTCGCATACCGCCGGCTCTTCGGAAAGCTGTGCGCCCGCAAGCTCCTTTTCAAAGCCTGGAAAGCATGTGGCGCGCTTCCCCTGAAGAAGGCCCATATGACCCAATATAGAAGGTGCTGCACAGATTGCGCATACATAAAGCGCATTTTGTATACAATATGTGACGCTCGCCTTGACAATCGGGGATTTTTCAAGATTGAGCGTCCCGGGCATGCCGCCCGGCAAAACAACCGCATGCATATTGTCGGTACTAACATCCTTTTCCTCCAGATCGGCAAGCACGGTGATCCCATGTGAACCGGTCACTTGCCTGGACCCGACCCCAACAGTCGCTGTATCCAGCTCTGCGCGGCGCAGGATATCCACCGTTGCAAGCGCTTCTGTTTCTTCAAACCCGTCTGCCAAAAAAACATATAGCATTGTACTGCCCCCTCATCTTTTCATTTAATCCAGCGTCAGCCCAAGATATGCCTGCGGACAATGCGTATAAAATTCCCTTTCTTCGCTTTGCAGAGGCTTTACCATTCCAAAGTGCCGAAGCATACCCCCTGCTTTGATAAAAGACGGCAGACGCAGCAAATACCGCCCCGCCTGCATATGCTGCGCAAAAGTTGCAAACAGGGCACCGAAGTCCTCTTTTGCACAGATACATTCTGAAACGTAAATTTCTTTGTCCTGTACGGAATAGAGCATATATCCGCTTTCCGTTGTAAACACACCGCCGCCGTATACTTGCGCGATTTTACAGGCAAGCTCTATATGCTTTGCCCCAAACAGTAAGCTTCCTTCCTGATCTATAAGTATATTAAACCTTAATTGGGCAATATTGTCAAATGAACAGTTTATGACCTTACTTCTGCGCGCGGTCAGCGCGCAGGCCTGCGCTTGGGAAAAAGCGGCAAATCGCAGCTGAAAGGCCTTATGATAGCCAAGCCTTGCATAATATCCATACAGGCTTTTTTCCGCCGGCAAAAGCACAGAAAAGCAGTCCCCTCTGCGCTTTGCGCAGTCCAGCGCATAACCGATAAGCCCCTGCATAATTCCGCGGTTTCTGTATGGTGCAAGCGTGGCCGCTCCAAAAAGATAATGCGCCTGACAGGCTTTCCCGCCCGCTGCAACCTGCGTCGGAAGCAGATACAATGCCGCCGCGATCCTGCCGTTTTCCTGTGCCGTATAACAAAGCTCCGGCGTTAAAAAACCGTTAAAATAAAAATCCAGTGCAGCCCTGTCTTCTTTAAAGCAGGTTTCAAACAGCGCCCTGCACTGCGCCGTTTGTTCTGCCGCAGGCTGCATATATTCTATCACGCTCTAAAACCCCTTCATATTCTTCCAGCAAAATGCACGGACGGTAAGAAAGCTTTGCTTTCCGCAGGCCTTCAATCCCCAAATCTTCTTCCCGGTTGATATATTTGTATTTTGTCAAGGTCTGGGCAAAAAAATGGTTGATCGCCGCATACAGACCTTCATAGCCGGACAACGCCTTTTCAAAATGCACAACGAACACTTCATCATTCAGGCGCTCGCCGGCGGTCATCGCCACGGGCGCGCCGTCAATTCGGATCAAGGCGCCCTGAAATCCAAGCGCATCGTAATACTTAAACGCTTCGCGGATCGCACAAACCTCGTGGGAAAGCCCATTATCGCGGCCAAGCACATTTTCACTGCACCACTGCTTTGCCACATGCAGCGCATCTTCCTTATTTGCCTCTGTGATCGGCTCAAACGTATATGCATACGTGTTTTTAAAGCGGGAAATATGGTTGCGCTTTCCATGATATTTTCTGCCTTTTAACTCCGCCAGATCCTGCGAATAATAAATATACTCCGCATAATCGCGGTTGGGTGCAAATACAAATTCCCCGGGAAACAACGCTTCTACCTGCTGCGTCTGCTGTGCAGTAAGCCCCACTAAAGCCATCTCTTTTTGCGTTTGTTTTGCATACAACAGCATTTGCGTAAGCACTTCTTGTATATCTCCGTCGCCTATGGGATATGCAAAGCGGATTTTTCCCGGCTCGTTTCCGTACGCCCTTAGATAAAACTGCTTATACCGACCAATCCGTATATGGTACATACCGCGCCATATGAATGTAGATCCAAACGGCAGGTCACAGCTAAGAAGCGTTTGTTTTTGGTTTGCCTGCTCCAGCAGGGCGTTTACCCATTGCTGATCTTGTATACACGGTTCTTTGAATTCCAGCATAAATTTTCTTGCTTCCTTCTTTTATTACTTAATGATCGTCATAAAACCATTTGTACCTTTTGCATAATATCGCTTTCAATTGTCTCTATCGCCCGGGGAGCTTCCCCCTGTGCGCAGGGGATCACTTCCCAGCCCCATCTTTTTGCAGCATATAAGGCCGACTGCCTGCAGCGTATTAAAAAATCCCTGTTCTTTTCATGCAGGTCTTTTTTGCTTTCATCCCCACCATAGCGTTGTGTCATCAGCTTTTGCGACACCTGTACCGGCATGTCCAAATACAGCACAAGGTCCGGTCTGGGAAGCTGCAGCTTACCATATTCATAGTCTTCAACCCAATCCAAAAAAACATCCCAGTTTTCCCGCTGCGTCTTTGTCAACTGATAAACTGCATTTGACGTTGTATAACGGTCTGCCAAGATCACTTTTCCGTTATGGTATGCTTCACCCCAAAATTGCCTGTAGCTTGCATAACGGTCCACCGCATAAAACGAAGACGCCGCATAGGGGTTTACATCCTGCGGGCGCGTGCCGAATTCCCCATCCAGATACATCTTGACCAGTGCTGAGGACGGGCTTTCATAATTGGGGAACGTAACCTGTAAAACCTGTAAACCTGCTTTTTGCAGGTTTTGCAAAAGGCGGCTTGCCTGCGTTGCCTTTCCGCTGCCGTCAAGTCCTTCTATTACAATCAGCTTCCCCTTATCCATGTTGTTCTCCCCGCAAAGCCGCAAATGCTTCGCGCACCTGTGTTGCCCGGCCACAGGTCATTTTCCCTTCTGTACAGCCGCCTCTGGTACACGGCGGACCCGCTGTTTTAAAAAGGGCAGGGGCGGCCTGCAGACAGAGCTTGAGCATTTGCATAGCAACGTCTTGTATTTCCCACTGCGCTCTGTTGCAGCAGCGGTGCGAAAAGAAATTCAGCAAACTTCTTGCATTGAAGGTACAGATCATTTTTGTGCAGCAGGCGTTGGGCAGAACAAAGCGCGCGTCTTCTATTGCCTGCTTTTCTGCTTTTTTCGCCGCCTGCTTTTCATCCATACCCTGCCGCAGCCATTCCTTCTTATGCGCTTCCTTCAATATGGCCGTCAGGCTGTCGTAATGGCGCTGGTCTTCCTCCATTGCTTTTAAAAACTCTTCCTTTGCCTGCGGTATATTTTCTATTGCAGGCGGCAGTACAAATTCAAACTGCGCCTCTTTGACATAGCGCTGGCTCTGTACGCTGTAGGAAGCAATCCTGTGCCGCGTAATCTGCGCCAAAAGTGCGCGCGACACACCTTCAATTCCAAATGTAAAGCTTGCATGCTCAATAGGGCTTTCATGACCGATTTTTGCAAGCATGTCTACAAATCCTGCCGCTTTTTCCTGATCCAGACCGTCTTTGACCGTTTCAATATCCGCCGGCGAATAGCACAGCTTTGCAGCACATGCCACCGTTTGCTCCGGCATGGGTGTGTAAGCAATTAACGTTACCTTTGCAGACATCGTTATTCCCCTTTTCCCGCTTATCATTATTTCTTTACACATACAGGCTAATTATAACAGAATTTTTTCTTTTCTACAATACAGGACAAGAAAAAACAAAAACACCGCCGGCGGGCAGTGTTGCCCGCCGGCGGTGTTCTTCTGTAAAATCATTAAAATAGTAAACGTATATTTTTAAGAAACGGTATATTGCAGATCAATCCAGCCGGTTACCTGTCCGGCCTTCCCAATGTTTTCCTGGCTGTTGGTAATGCGTACCCTTCCGCTTACCACGTCGTTGTCCCAACGGTAATACGTGCCGCTTACCGTTGTTGATTTTTCTTTTGCCGTGGCGCTTATATACAGCGGAACGTCCTTTAGCGTCAGCTTACCTGAAGCAGAGGACGCAGGCGTGTAAATTTTCGCTCCTTTTCCGTCAAATACATAATAGCCCGGATTTTTGTCCGCCATTGCCTTGGCGTAATCTAAAACGGAAAAAGCGCCAATCTGGCTTTTTACATCTGCCCAGCTTTTTCTGACCCTGTACAAATTGTCGGTGATGGCTCCACCGCCCGAGCTGCCACCGGAACCTTCCGGCAAATAGGCGACATCGTACAAGTTACATACGCCTTTTGCAATGGCTTCCCCAATTTTTTCTGTATTGTTAATAATCCACTGCGCCCCTGTTACCGTGTCGTGGAACTCCACTTCCGTATAGGTAGCCGTCGCGACAGTTGCGTTGAGTTCATAAAGCTCCGGATTGCTGCGAAGTGTATAATCCGGACCGGGGCTGATCGGTCCCACTGCGTTTAAAATACACTCCCCTGCTTTTACGTTGTCTGCACCCATACTGTAAAGCATAACCAGCGTGCCGCCGGTCACCTTCCCGTTATATGCGTTCGTATGGATCGGTATATGCAGGTCTGCACCCCAGCTGTTGCTTTGTTCAACCGTTGTATACATCGATTGCCCCTGCGGTGCCTTTTTTACAGAAAACCCACAGCGTTCCAACGCTTTTTTTGCCGCCTCTGCAATTTTGTTGCATTGAACCATTTCGTTTGTATTGCCTGTAGCATACGTGTTGTTATTTTGATTGGACGGACTTAAATAAATTTTTTTTGCCATTCAAATTTCCCCTTTATTTCTAAATAAATTTTCTTTGCGGCGTTTACCCCGTTTTGGAAGCAACGCCGCGCAGAATTCATATTTTTTACGTATGTATGCTTGCAGAAAAACGCTCATCCATCCGTTATGCAGCATTTTTGCTGTATCCTAACAATTAAATATGCGGTTGCTGTTTCTTCGTTTATAGACCGGAACAAACGCTCCCCTTGCCATAAGGCTTTCATCGTGTTCCTTATAACGGCGACCCAGGCTTTTGCCAAAGTTTAGAGGATTGTCCGCAAAATATGCTCTTGTAAACGGTTTTACGCCGCTATACCTTTCTTACATTGAAAAGCGGCTTGTTTGGCGGCCGGCTACATGCTGTCCACCATTATCCTATGCAAAAGCGCTGAAAATTGTGCCTGTTTTTTCATGCCGACAGCCTGTTTTCCCTTTCAATACAAAAGCATAAAAAAGGCTTTTTGACCGCAAGCGGTCCACTTTTGACCCTATATAAAAGTTTCTTTTCATGCGCTTGCTTTTCTTATCATCTTTAACCGCATGCAGACATAAAAATATAGGGAACGATAAAGGGGGCGTTACTTTGAAAAACATGATCTATTGTTCCGACCTGGCATACCCGCCCATATGTGTAGCAGGGAAAAACCGCATTTATGCGCAGGCTATGCTCAGTAATATGGGGGGAAGCAATTCGGAAATGTCCGCTGTCAGCCTTTATTTTTATAATTCGCTTGTAGCGTGCGCTTACAAGGACATTGCAGAAATTTTCCATCATATCAGCATTGTAGAAATGCACCACCTTGAGATATTTGGAAAACTTGCAAAGCAACTTGGCGCAGACCCGCGCCTTTGGTCACAGATCAACCGCAGAATGGTTTACTGGACCCCACAATACAACAACTATCCTACGCAGCTTCGCATGCTGTTGATGAACGCGCTGCACGGAGAGCAAAAGGCCGTTGAAAAATACACAACGCAGGCGCGCAGGATCAAAGATGAAAATATTGTGGAAAATTTAAAGCGAATCATTGCAGATGAGGAAATTCACATCGATATTTTTAAAGAGCTTTTATCCTGCGACAAGTTTGTTTAATTTTTAAACCACTGCAAAAACCGTCCGTAAAGCAAGAATGCTATGCGGACGGTTTTTGACAAAATTTATACTTTGGGTTTGCAGCAGCAGTTTTCTCCGCCGATATCCGTTACCTTCGGGGGAAAAAACTCGTCTGTCGGGAAATCCAGCCGGCTGAACATCTCGCACGGGCTGTCTGATGAAGTGGTGCATTCTTTTTCCGGAATGCAGAAATCATATGTGGGTACAAGCATTTGTACATTGCGCTCAATCTGGACAATCGTAAAGATCCCAATCGTAACAAATACGTCTTTTTCGCCCTTTGCTCCCAGTTCTCCGCCGTAGCGGTTTGCAATGCACTCCGGTACCCTGCAGCAGGGGATGCACGGTTCTCTGCGCGTGCAAAGCTTTGCGGAAAGCCCTATGGGCTTTGCTACCTGTACGCTTGCTTTGGGCAAATTCTTGACCGGCGCGTTGGGTATGTCTGGATCGTCCAGCTTAAAGTCCGAGCTGAAGATCTTCACGTTCCCCTCGCTGCCGTAAAGGATCACTTTTTTATTAAAGATACTTAACCCCTTTACGTTTACAGGCATTGCCGCCGGCGCCATAAAAACATCCAGCTCCACATCGAAGAAAAACGTCATATCAACAGAATAAAAGCCCTTATGGAAGGGTACCGGCTCCAAATCGATATAGACCGTCATAACGTCTACGTCCCGGATCCTTACGTTGCTGGCCTTGTCAATCATACACTGCGCCGATTCACAGAATATAACCTTCAGGTCTTCTAAACAATCTTTATCATAAAATTATGCAAGATAGAAGACCCAGACAGCACTCTCCATGCGGAGAGTGCTGTCTGATTGTAAATAAGCAAAACTAAATTTCTACCCACACTCTCCATGCGGAGAGCGACTTTTAACAAAACCAACGAAACAAAAAAGCAGCTGATTTCTACCCACGCTCTCCATGCGGAGAGCGACGTAACAGCAGATGGATTAACCAGCGAGGTATCAAAATTTCTACCCACGCTCTCCATGCGGAGAGCGACTCCCTCATACCGCCAAAGTGCGGATTCTCAGGATTTCTACCCACGCTCTCCATGCGGAGAGCGACTAATTAATCGGCATCAGATAAATTTGGAGTAGGGTATTTCTACCCACGCTCTCCATGCGGAGAGCGACGGGAAAATAGATGAGGTCTTAAAAGTTAAACGTGCAATTTCTACCCACGCTCTCCATGCGGAGAGCGACGCAAAAGCTCCCTCTATTACTACAACGCCGAAGCGGTATTTCTACCCACGCTCTCCATGCGGAGAGCGACGCTAAGTTAAAATCTATTAAGCCAAGGCATGGATATATTTCTACCCACGCTCTCCATGCGGAGAGCGACTGAGTACATGGGCATACCAAACGGTACGGGTGGATTTCTACCCACGCTCTCCATGCGGAGAGCGACTGCATTATGTTTTTCCACGACCTTTTCCGCAATATTTCTACCCACGCTCTCCATGCGGAGAGCGACGTTGTGTGGTTCGAAGAATTAGACCAGTATGCAGGAATTTCTACCCACGCTCTCCATGCGGAGAGCGACCGTCGTTGCCGCTTTCGCGCCTGGGGGTAAGAGAAAATTTCTACCCACGCTCTCCATGCGGAGAGCGACCCGTCTCGGTCAACTCCAGAGATCCACAATCCAAAAAATTTCTACCCACGCTCTCCATGCGGAGAGCGACGTTATCTCCAAACACCTCGCGCCCGGCAAATAAATTTCTACCCACGCTCTCCATGCGGAGAGCGACACTTGCATTGCGTGCATCAATTTCCTGCACACCACATTTCTACCCACGCTCTCCATGCGGAGAGCGACGCGCACTTATTGCCATCTTCGACGGTACGATCTGCATTTCTACCCACGCTCTCCATGCGGAGAGCGACGAGCGGTGCTTCCCCCTCTGTCCACTACAAGGACGATTTCTACCCACGCTCTCCATGCGGAGAGCGACATACAGGGCCAGATCGATGCCATCGATGCACTGATTTCTACCCACGCTCTCCATGCGGAGAGCGACCCTTTTCCAGAGTGTTATCGTCTACCTGTATCATTTATTTCTACCCACGCTCTCCATGCGGAGAGCGACCCCTCATGTTATACTACTGAGGGAGGGATAAGATATTTCTACCCACGCTCTCCATGCGGAGAGCGACGGGCTGCTTTTGAAAAACCATCTTTCATACTGGACAATTTCTACCCACGCTCTCCATGCGGAGAGCGACGTAACAGCAGATGGATTAACCAGCGAGGTATCAAAATTTCTACCCACGCTCTCCATGCGGAGAGCGACGTTTCAGATTTTCCAAATTTGTAGCAACAGCAGAGTGTATTTCTACCCACGCTCTCCATGCGGAGAGCGACGTATCCCGGATATACGATATTCCAGCGTTTGATCTTATTTCTACCCACGCTCTCCATGCGGAGAGCGACACAACCCGACCGGACAATTATAGGCTACGCGGGCATTTCTACCCACGCTCTCCATGCGGAGAGCGACATCTGTTTTCGAGTGAACCTGATGCAACCGGAGTTATTTCTACCCACGCTCTCCATGCGGAGAGCGACCGTATATTGTTGGCCGTCAGCGCTGTACTGGGAACTGTATTTCTACCCACGCTCTCCATGCGGAGAGCGACCAGTATTACATGCATCCTCAACATTAGCGGGGTATATTTCTACCCACGCTCTCCATGCGGAGAGCGACCGCATACCTCGTTTTGTTATTTTTGACAAACGCTTTATTTCTACCCACGCTCTCCATGCGGAGAGCGACGCCGCCTTGTATGTTGTTTCGGCTACATCTCGCATATTTCTACCCACGCTCTCCATGCGGAGAGCGACCTCGGTAGCGATCCAATTCTTCCATGAGACCCCGATTTCTACCCACGCTCTCCATGCGGAGAGCGACTGTTTCACACATCGGATTTTCTCCTTTCCAAATATTTCTACCCACGCTCTCCATGCGGAGAGCGACGGTATATACATTTTTTGTCATGGGACGAAATCTCGATTTCTACCCACGCTCTCCATGCGGAGAGCGACAAAACGACTAATGACTATCGACTATCGACTATGATTTCTACCCACGCTCTCCATGCGGAGAGCGACCTTGATATGGGCTTAGGGAAAACCTTTGTAGGCAGCATTTCTACCCACGCTCTCCATGCGGAGAGCGACTCTCCAATACCCTTTTGTTCACACCCTGAAGTATAATTTCTACCCACGCTCTCCATGCGGAGAGCGACCAACTTTATCCCCTACATCACTACAAAAAATGGAAATTTCTACCCACGCTCTCCATGCGGAGAGCGACCTCTAAAAATTTATGATGGTTCTGACCCGGAAGACATTTCTACCCACGCTCTCCATGCGGAGAGCGACACTTGTATTGGCGTGTAACCAGTCTCCCATTTGTGATATTTCTACCCACGCTCTCCATGCGGAGAGCGACATTTACCGTCAATTTCTATACCTACGCGGCAAAACATTTCTACCCACGCTCTCCATGCGGAGAGCGACACTTATCCAAAACAACACCGATGGTATCATTGTATTTCTACCCACGCTCTCCATGCGGAGAGCGACACTAAGGTTCAAGTTAAAGTTCAAGTTAAAATACTTATTTCTACCCACGCTCTCCATGCGGAGAGCGACGCGTCGGCTGTTACCTTAATAATCTCGATCACACCATTTCTACCCACGCTCTCCATGCGGAGAGCGACGTGCGTTATACATTGTTTCCGATTAAGACAATAATTTCTACCCACGCTCTCCATGCGGAGAGCGACAACCAGCGAGGTATCAAAAAAAGTCGGAAATGCGATTTCTACCCACGCTCTCCATGCGGAGAGCGACATGTGTTGGTTGGCGTTGCAGGAAGCCAAAAAGCATTTCTACCCACGCTCTCCATGCGGAGAGCGACATACATCTTCCAGATACAACTTGCTGTAATGCTGTATTTCTACCCACGCTCTCCATGCGGAGAGCGACATCTACGCGCAAATCCGTTGGGCTTCCCCAATCGGTATTTCTACCCACGCTCTCCATGCGGAGAGCGACATGAATCAATCAATAGCATTTAATGTTGCAAAAATTTCTACCCACGCTCTCCATGCGGAGAGCGACTTTCGGTATTCAATCCAGCTTTTAAAATTTATAGATTTCTACCCACGCTCTCCATGCGGAGAGCGACTTCTAAATCTTGGGAAATGCAAGAGGTAAAAGAAAATATTTCTACCCACGCTCTCCATGCGGAGAGCGACGTTTTGACAATGTTTTTATTTCCGGCAAGTCTTTATATTTCTACCCACGCTCTCCATGCGGAGAGCGACGTACAGGCAGAGCGTATACAGACAGGGAGCTAAAATTTCTACCCACGCTCTCCATGCGGAGAGCGACGCCGTCATACGACATATTTATCACTCTCTAATTTCATTTCTACCCACGCTCTCCATGCGGAGAGCGACAATCATGTAGACGGAGGTAGTATAACGTGAAACAATTTCTACCCACGCTCTCCATGCGGAGAGCGACATATTGTTAATGCCATAAATATACCAAGCCCTAAATTTCTACCCACGCTCTCCATGCGGAGAGCGACCGCCTTTTTTTATAATCGTCCTCTGCTCCACTTGGAAGATTTCTACCCACGCTCTCCATGCGGAGAGCGACAAAATGGCTTTTTCCACTTTGCAGTATAT
>ERZ1090880.1427-NODE-1429-length-11759-cov-36.491285_pt1 | contig 11759 bp, 8 predicted proteins | sample MGYA00478471_ERZ1090880 | MGnify/ENA primary metagenome ERZ1090880 (study PRJEB33644, sample SAMEA5815734) | chicken gut metagenome | biome: Chicken; feature: Gastrointestinal Tract; material: Caecum | place: Ireland | collected 2019-01-01 | study: A study of... | reverse complement strand
TGATGCTGGGCAGCCTGTTCCAGCAGTTTTACAACATGGCCGACACCATCATCGTGGGACGGTTCGTCGGGGTCGAGGCCCTGGCGGCCGTGGGCAGCGTGGGCGGCCTGAGCTACCTTGTGCTGGGCTTTGTGAACGGCATCGCCTGCGGCTTTGCCATCCCGCTGGCCCGCTGCTTTGGGGCCAGGGACGGCGAGGGGATGCGCCGCTACACGGCGAATTCGGTCTGGCTGTCGCTGGTGTTCGCGGCGGTGCTGACGGTGGTGACGGTGGCCCTGACCCGGCCCATCCTGGTGCTGACCAACACCCCCGCCGACATCATCGACATGGCCGACGCCTACATCCGCACCATCTTTGCGGGCATCCCCTTCACGCTGCTGTACAACGTCACCAGCGCCTTCATGCGGGCGCTGGGGGACAGCCGCCGGCCCCTCTATTTCCTGATCGTGGCCAGCGTGCTGAACATCTTCCTGGACATCTTCTTCATCCTGGCCTTTGACGCCGGGGTGTTCGGCGCGGCGCTGGCCACCGTCATCAGCCAGGCCGTGGCCGGCGTGTGGAGCCTTTTGTACATGGTGAAGAACTTCCGCGAGCTGGGCTGGTCGAAGGAGGAGGGGCGGCTCAGCCTGTCCCACTGCGCTTCCCTGTGCATGATGGGCCTGCCCATGGGGCTGCAGTGCAGCATCACGGCGGTGGGCAACATCGTGCTGCAGGCCGCGGTCAACGGCCTGGGCAGCGCGGCGGTGGCCGCCATGACCGCCGGCAGCAAGGCCGGGCAGATCCTGTCCGTCCCGCTGGAGAGCATCGGCACCGCCATGACCACCTATACCAGCCAGAACCTGGGCGCGGGCAGCCTGCCCCGGGTGCGGCAAGGGGTGCGCACGGCGCTGGGCATCGGCTGCATCTACAGCGTGGCCTCCTTCATCATCCTGCACTTTGCCGACACCCTGCTGATCGGGATGTTCCTGGATGCCAGCGAGGACGTGGGCGGGACCATTATGGCCGACGCGCGGTCGTTCCTGTTCTGGAACAGCGTCTTTTACATCCCGCTGGCCGTCCTCATCGTCTACCGGTACTCCATCCAGGGGCTGGGCTTCTCGGGCCTGGCCATGTTCGCGGGCGTGTTCGAGATGTTCGCCCGGGGGCTGGTGGGCTTTTACATGGTGCCGGTGTTCGGCTATTGGGCCGGCTGCATCGCCAGCCCGGCGGCGTGGTTCGCGGCGTGCTTCTTCCTGCTGCCGGCCTATCACCTGGTGATGCGGCGGCTGACCAGCGCCCAAGACGGCGCCCCCCTGCAGGCGGCGCGCGCCAAAGTTTGAGCTGCAAACTGCATAGATTCCGCCCGCTCCGGCTGCACGCCGCGGCGGGCTTTTTTGCGCCTGCGTTTTGTGCGGCGGGCCGGCTTTGGAATTGACGCCGCCGGCCGTTCGGGGTATACTTACATACATGACACATCGCGCAGGGAAGGAGGGCCCGCCGTGGAGGACCAGCAGCTGGAACAGATCGAGGGCACCATCGAGGACATCATTTTTGAAAACAGCGACAGCGGCTATGTGGTGTTCGAGCTGTCGGGCGAGGGCAAGCTGACGGTGGTGTGCGGCACCCTGGGGGAGCTGCACGTGGGCCAAAGCGTGATCTGCCGCGGGCGGTACGAAAACCACGCCACCTATGGCAGGCAGTTCCACGCCGCCGAGTGCATGACCGATATGCCCAAGGACATGGATGCGGTGTACGCCTTTCTGGCCAGCCGGTCCCTGCCTTACATTGGGCCAGCCACCGCCCAGAAGATCATCGAGCGGTTCGGCGCATCGGCGCTGGACGTCATCGCCAACGACCCCGGCCGCCTGACCGAGATCAAGGGCATCTCGGCGGACAAGGCCGACCGCATCCAGCAGGAGTTCAAGCGGATGTTCGGGATGCGGGAGCTGATCGCCTATCTGGCCCAGTTCGAGATCGGGCCCCGGCGGGCGATGGAGGTGTTCCGGGCGTTCGGGCCGGGGGCGGCCCAGGCCATCGCCTCCAACCCCTACCTGCTGTGCGGCGAGCCGCTGCAGCTGGACTTCCGCCACGCCGACAGCATCGCCGCCTATTACCAGATGGAAGGGGACAGCCCTCAGCGGCTGGAAGCCGCCCTGCTGCGCACCCTGCGCCACAACGCGGGCAACGGCCACACCTGCCTGCCGCGGGAGCGGCTGGTGGCCACCGCTTCGGCTTTCATCCACCAGCCCGCCGACAAGCTGACGGCAGCTCTGGAGCACTGCCTGGAGACGGGGCGGCTGGAGGAGCGCAGCTTTTCCACCGGGGAATACATCTATCTGCCCGACCTGCTGGCCGCCGAAGAAGCCATTGCCGCCCGGCTGACCGCCCTGGCCCGGCGGGAAAAACAGACCGCCCGTCACCTCGACCAGGACATTCAGGTGCTGGAAGCGGCGCAGGGCTTTGCCTACGCCCCCGAGCAGCGGGAGGCCATCCGCCGGGCCGTGACCGAAAACTGCCTGGTGCTGACCGGCGGCCCCGGCACCGGCAAGACCACCACCGTCAAGGCGGTGCTGAACGTGCTGGAAAGCCAGGCCGAGCGGGTGGCCCTGTGCGCCCCCACCGGCCGGGCCGCCAAGCGCCTGAGCGAGCTGACCGGCCGCAAGGCGTCCACCATCCACCGCCTGCTGGAAGTGGACTACAGCGGGGGCCGCGTCAGCTTCATCCACAACGAGCGCAATTTGCTCAAATGCGACGTGGTGATTTTGGACGAGATGAGCATGGTGGACGTGCAGCTGTTCCAGAGCCTGCTGGCCGCCCTGCGCCCCAACTGCCGCGTCATCATGGTGGGGGACGCCGACCAGCTGCCCAGCGTGGGTCCCGGCAACATCCTGGGGGAGGTGATCCGCTCGGGGGCGGTGTCCACGGTTTGCCTGAAGCACATCTTCCGGCAGGCAAAGCGCAGCCTTATCGTGGAGAACGCCCACAACATCGTCAGCGGCCGGCCCCTGCAGAAGGGCGGCCGGGAGGACGATTTCTTTTTCCTGGAGGCGGACGGCGAAGTATGCCAGAAACTGGTGTGCGACCTCGTCACTGCCCGGCTGCCCCGCAGCTACGGCTTTGACCCCATCCGGGACATCCAGGTGCTCTGCCCCACCAAGATGGGCCCCTGCGGCACCCAGGCCCTCAACACCCTGCTGCAGGACCTGCTCAACCCGCCCGCCAAGGGCAAGCCTCAGCTGCAGAGCGCCTCGCGGGTGTTCCGCGAAGGGGACAAGGTGATGCAGGTGAAGAACAATTACGAGATCATCTGGCGGCGGGACGGCGGCGAGCAGGGGGTGGGCGCCTACAACGGGGACATCGGCATCGTGGAGGCCATCGACCCGCGCACCCGCTCCATGACGGTGCGGATGGACGACCGGCTGCTGGTCTACCCCGCCGAGAACCTGGGCGAACTGGAACCCGCCTACGCCATCACCGTGCACAAGAGCCAGGGCAGCGAGTTTGCCGCGGTGGTGCTGCCGGCGGCGGGGGTGCCGCCCCGGCTGTGCTACCGCAACCTGTTTTACACCGGCGTCACCCGCGCGCGCAAACTGTGCGTGGTGGCGGGCCGGCGGGACACCGTGGCCGCCATGATGGCCAACGTCCGCCAGAACCTGCGCTACAGCGGCCTTGCCGAGCTGCTGAAAAGCCGCGCCCAGCCGCCCCAGCCCGAAACTTGAACGATCAAAAATGGTCCCATCTGGCGGACATGTGCCGGCACATCGTGCTGGAAAGCACTATACTTTTCCCCCGGCGTGTGGTATACTGAAAACTGGATTTTTACGGCCCCGCCCGGGGCCTTTGGCATAGAGGAACGCGAAGAAAGGAACACTGCATTATGGCACAGAACGATATTGGGATAGACCTTGGCACCACCACCATCATCATCGCCCAGGAGGGCAAGGGGGTCGTGCTGAACCAGCCCAGCGTGGTGGCGATCGACACCCGCAAAAAGGAAGTGCTGGAGGTGGGCGACAAGGCCCTGGCCATGGTGGGCCGCACCCCAAACTACATCTCGGCCACCTTCCCCCTGAAGGACGGCGTCATCAGCGACCACACCATGACCCGGGAGCTGATCTGCCGCTTTGTCAACAAGGTATACAGCTCCCACATGGTCAAGCCGCGGGTGGCGGTCTGCGTGCCGGCGGCTATCACCGGCATCGAGAGCGACGCCGTGGTCGAGGCCGTCGTGGCGGCCGGCGCGCGGCAGGTCTACCTGATCGACGAGCCCATCGCGGCGGCCCTGGGCTCCGGCCTGGACATCACGGTGCCCGACGGCCGCATGATCATTGACATCGGCGGCGGCACCACCGACATCGCGGTGCTGTCCCTCGGCGGCAAGGTCAAGGCCACCAGCGTCCGGGTGGCGGGCAACCACTACGACGACGAGATCCTTAAGTTTGTGCGGGCCAAGTTCAGCATCGCCATCGGCCAGCGCACCGCCGAGGAGCTGAAAAAGCGGGTGGCCTGCTGCCCCCAGAAGACTGACTTTGACGAGACGATGGAGATCAAGGGCCGCAGCCTGCTCACCGGGCTGCCGGTGCGGGTCAACGTCTCCACCAGCGATTTGTACGACCCGGTCATGATGCTCAGCGAGCAGATCGGCACCGCGGCCCACCAGGTGCTGGAAAAGACGCCCCCCGAGCTGGCCGGCGACATCTACAAGAACGGCGTCATGCTGACCGGCGGCGGCGCGCAGCTGCACGGCCTGCCCGAATACCTCAGCCAGGAGCTGAAGGTGGACGTCTACGTCTCGCCCGACCCGGTCAACTGCGTGGCCCTGGGCACCGCCATGAGCCTTTCGATGGGCGACAAGCTGGAAGTGGGCTTCACCGACGCGACCCCGCGCATCGGCCGGCGGTGAGCCGCGCGCGAAACTGTTGCAATCGCCCCCGAAACCGGGTATAATGGAAGAAAAATGCCGAGCGCCCCGTCCGGGGCCATGACAGGAGGATGTATCATGGATACCAATACCATTCTTACGATCGTGATCGCCGTAGTGGGCCTGGCGGTGGCCCTGTTCGCCCTGAACAGGAGCCGTTCCTCGTCCGGCGCGTCTGAGGCCCGCCCCGCCGAAGCCCCGGCCATGCCCGCGCCTCCTGCACCCAAGGCCCCGGTCCCCGCAGCGCCGCGCGCGCCCCAGGTGGAAGCCGGCATCCCGCCCGAGGTGGTGGCCGTCATCGCCGCAGCCGTCTGCGCCATGGGCGGCGGCAAGTACACCTTGAAGGCTGTCCGCCGCGCCGACCGCTCGGCCTGGGCCCGCGCCGGCGCCTTCGACGTCACCGAGCCGTTCTGAACGGAGAGGATGTTTAGAAATGAAAAAACGGATTGGTTCGTTGGTTGTGGCTGTACTTCTGTCGGTCGCAACGGCGGTGTCTGCTTTTGCGACATCTGAATTCAAGATTTCAACTTTTCAGGATGTTAATGACTATCAAATCACCATTGATGACATGACAGGCGAGGGGTCAATTTATATTAAATCGCTACTGAATGAAAGCGAATTCGTGGAAAACGATGACTATGCTCTGGCCTTTTTCCCTATGGTGGAAATAAACAACGATTTTGATCTATTTGCCTTTTCTGTGCTATACCTTGGCTATCAGAGTGAAAATATCGATCAGGTTATTGTTAAAATTGGGGATAATCGTTATTTCTTTTCTAATGTAAAATTAAATATAGACAACTTGCCTGGTTTTAATATGGATGGTTACAAAATGGAACTTCCGACTATTATAATAGATAGCCGAACGATATCGTTTATGCAGGATTTAATTCAACACCGAGATGAAGAAATTAAAGTCCGTTTAGTTGGAACCAGCAAAGAGATGGATTTTGTGCTTACACAAGCAATGAAAGATGGTATCATTGGTTTGTATGATCGCTATGTAATAGCGGGGGGCACGCGCCAAGAGAACATGGATAAAATTACGCAGGGAAATACTGTTGATGTTGAAGTAAGACAAGTAACTTTCCAATAATCCCTATAAGCTGTTAGACTCAGCTCGGCCTCTTATATAAAAGGGGGCCGGGCTTTTTTGGGCCGAAAGTCTGTCTTTGCAAGTTTGTTTGTGGTATACTGATAAAAGATTTTTACATGAATAGGAGCAGCCCATGGCAACCGATCTGCAGAAAGAATTTTGTTCCCTTCGGGATACGTACATTGAAAAACAGTTCGGCCGGCTGAACGAGATGCAGCGGCAGGCCGTCTTTACCACCAGCGGGCCGCTGCTGATCCTGGCCGGCGCGGGCAGCGGCAAGACCACCGTGCTGGTCAACCGCATCGCCAACCTGATCCGGTTCGGCAGCGCCCACGGCAGCAACTTCACCCCCCGGCCCGCCACCGACGAGGACCTGCGGGCCCTGCGCACCGCCATCATGACCGGCACCGACGTGCCCGCCTGGCTGGACGGGATGATGCGCTGCCAGCCCACCCGCAGCTGGAACATCATGGCCATCACCTTTACCAACAAGGCCGCCGGGGAGCTGAAAGCCCGCCTGCGCGCCATGCTGGGGGATGAGGAAGGGGACGAGGTGTTCGCCTCCACCTTCCACTCGGCCTGTGTGCGCATCCTGCGCCGCTACGCCGAGGAGATCGGCTGGCCCCGCAGCTTTACCATCTACGACACCGACGACGCCCAGCGGGTGATGAAGGCCCTGTACAAAGAGCAGAACGTGGACGACAAGTTCTACCCCGTCAAGACCGCCCTGAACCAGCTGGGCCGCTGGAAAGACCAGCTGACCGGCCCTGCGGACGCCGCCAGGGAGGCCGCCGGCAAGACCAAGCTCGAGCTGGCCGCCAAGCTGTACGGCCTGTACGAAAAACGGCTGCAGGAGGCCGGCGCTTTCGACTTCGACGGGCTGATCTACTACACCGTCCGGCTGCTGCAGGAGCACAAAGAGGCCCGGGACTACTACCAGAACCGCTACCACTACCTTCTGGTGGACGAGTACCAGGACACCAGCGTGGCCCAGTTCCGGCTGGTCAGCCTGCTCACCGGGCCGGAACAGAACATCTGCGTGGTGGGCGACGACGACCAGAGCATCTACCGCTTCCGCGGGGCCACCATCGAGAACATCCTCAACTTTGAGCGGTACTACCCCGGGGCCAAGGTCATCCGGCTGGAACAGAACTACCGCTCCACCTCCAACATCCTGAACGCCGCCAACTGCGTCATCCAGCACAACACCGCCCGCAAGGGCAAAACCCTGTGGACCAAAAACGGCGAGGGCGCGCCGGTCCACGTCTACCAGGCCGAGGACGACCGCGAGGAGGCCGCCCACATCGCCGAAGTGATCGGCCAGCACCTGCGGGAGGGCGGACGCCTTTCGGACCACGCCGTCCTCTACCGGATGAACGCCCAGTCGGCCCCCATCGAAAACTACTTCACCCGCGCGGGCATCCCCCACAAGATCGTGGGCGGCCAGCGCTTCAACGACCGCAAAGAGGTCAAGGACATCCACTCCTATATGTCCATCGTGGCGAACCCCCGGGACGACGTGCGGCTGCGGCGGATCATCAACGAGCCGGCCCGCAAGATCGGCGCGTCCACCGTGGACGCCATCGCCGAGCTGGCCGCCCAGGAGGGTGTCGGTATGCTGGACATCATCAGCCACGCCGATGAGTACGCCCGGCTGTCCCGGGCGGTGGGTCCGCTGCTCAAGTTCTGGCAGATCTACCAGGCTCTGCAGGAGGCGCTGGACACCTGCCCGCTGGACCTGTTTGCCGAAAAGGTGATCGAGCTGACCGGCTATAAGCAGATGCTGCGCCAGCAGGCCGCCGCCGGCCACCGGGAGGAGGCCGAGGAGCGGGAGAACAACCTGGCCCAGCTGGTCAACAACGTGAAGAACTACTGCGACACCCGCGGGGTGGACGCCAGCCTGGAAGGCTATCTGGAGGAGATCGCCCTCATCAGCGACATCGACAGCTACAACGCCGACGCCGACCAGGTGGTCATGATGACCATCCACTCGGCCAAGGGGCTGGAGTTCCCCTATGTGTTCCTGGTGGGGATGGAGGAGAACATCTTCCCCGGCACCATGAGCCAGTACTCCGAGGAGGACCTGGAAGAAGAGCGCCGCCTGGCCTATGTGGGCATCACCCGGGCCAAGAAGGAGCTGTACATCTCCCACTGCGCCACCCGGATGCTGTACGGCCGCACCTGCTACAACGAACCCAGCCGCTTTTTGGGCGAGATCGACCCTGCCTACGTCGAGACGGCCTGCAGCCCCGCGCTGGAGCGGCCCAGCCGGCCCTCCTGGGGCTCGTTTGGGGATACGGTGCCGGGCGGCGCTTCGGGCTATTCGGGCCCGTCGGGCCGCGCCGCCGCCCCCCGCAGCGGCTATTTGAACCGGGAGTACAACGCCCCTGCCCGCGGCCGCACCGGCCGGGTCCCGGCGTTCCCGGGGGCGCCCGCTGCTGCGCGCCCCGCGGCCCCCGCCAAACCGGCGGCCCAGGCCGGGGCCAAGCACTATGCGCCGGGGGATGTCGTGATGCACAAGGTGTTCGGCCGGGGCACCGTCACCCGCGTGACCCCCGCCGCCGGCGACTTTATCGTCGAGATCCGCTTTGACAAGGTGGGGGTGAAAAAGACCATGGCCAATTTCGCCCCCCTGACCAAGGTATCGGAGGAGTAAAAAACCATGATGACAGTCCGACTGATCGCCCACACGCCCGAGCCCGAAAAGGTGGTGGCCGCCGCGGCCAAGCTCTGCTATTCCGACAGCCACATCGCCGACCTGCTGGACGGCCTGGACGAGGAAAAGACCGCCCGGTTCCTGGAGATGCTCAGCGACCTGGGCCACGCCAGCCCCATCGAGCACGCCAGCTTCACCTTCGGCATCGAGGGGGTCAGCCGGTCGCTGCTGGCCCAGATCACCCGGCACCGCATCGCGTCGTTCAGCGTCCAGAGCCAGCGGTATGTCCGGCTGGACGACTTCCGCTATGTGGTGCCCCCCGCCATCGAGGCGGTGCCCGAGGCGAAGGCGGCCTTCCTGGCCAGCATGGAGCAGGACGCCCAAAACTACCTGGACCTGGCCCATAAGCTGGAGGAGGGCCACGCTGCCCGCCTGATGGCTGAGGGCGTGCCCGAAAAGGAGGCCCGCCGCAAGGCCGAAAAGATGGCCAACGAGGACGCCCGCTTTGTGCTGCCCAACGCCTGCGAGACCAAGATGGTGGTGACCATGAACGCCCGCAGCCTGCACAACTTTTTCCGGCTGCGCTGCTGCGAGCGGGCCCAGTGGGAGATCCGGGCCCTGGCCGACGAGATGCTGCGGCTGGTGTACCCGGTGGCGCCCCACCTGTTCGGCACGGCGGGGCCCGGGTGCCTGTCCGGCCCCTGCCCCGAGGGCAAGATGTGCTGCGGCCACCCCGAGGCGGTGCGCGAAACATACCGCGCCCTGCGGGAAGGGGCCGGGGCATGAGCGCCCCGGCAAAGGGCCGCCTGCTGGTGATCGAAGGGCTGGACGGCAGCGGCAAGGCCACCCAGGCCGGGCTGCTGGCCGCGGCCCTGGCGGCGGACGGGCTGCCGGTGCGGCAGGTCAGCTTCCCGAATTACGCGAGCGATTCCTCCGCGCTGGTGCGGATGTACCTTTCGGGGCAGTTCGGGGCAAAGCCCGACGATGTGAACGCCTACGCGGCCTCCAGCTTTTTTGCGGTGGACCGCTACGCCAGCTTTAAGACCGATTGGGGCGGGTTCTACCGGGACGGGGGCATCGTGCTGGCCGACCGGTACACCACCTCCAACGGGGCGCACCAGTGCTCCAAGCTGCCGCCGGACCAGTGGGACAGTTATCTTGACTGGCTGTTTGATTTTGAATACCGGCTGCTGGGGCTGCCCGCCCCGGACGCCGTCATCTACCTGCGGGTGGACCCCGCCGTCAGCCAAAAGCTGATGACGGGCCGCTACCACGGGGACGAGAGCAAAAAGGACATCCAGGAGCGCGACCTGGAATACATGGAGCGGAGCCGCGCCGCCGCCGAATACTGCGCCCGCAAGCTGGGCTGGCAGGCGGTGGAATGCGCCTTTGCCGGCCGGATGCGCCCGGTGGAGGACATCGGCCGGGAGGTGCTGGCCCTGGCAAGGGCTGCCCTTGGATGAAAACCACAAGACAAAAGGGGGTATCCTAACGATGTTTCGGCTGATGGAACCGTCTGACCTGGCGGCCATGCAGGAGCTGTGGGCCGCCTGCCGGTCGGACCCGGCGGATTACGCCGAAAAAGTGATCCGGCGCTTTGCCGGGGAAGAAAACGCCTGGCTGGCGGAAGAAAACGGCCGCCTGCAGGCGTTGGTGCTGTCGGCGCCGGTGACGCTGCAGGGCCGCCCGGGGTATGACCTGTGCGGCCTGTGCAGCCGGGACGAAGGGGCCGCCGCCGGGCTGCTGGACTATGTGTCCGCCCAGCTGGCCGGGCGCGGGGCCGCCTTTCTGGTGGCTGCGCCGGGGGCGGACCAGGCGGCTTTCTACGCGGCCTGCGGGTTTGGCCGGGCCTTCGGGCTGCGGTGCCTGACCCGGGAGGTCCGCCGCAATTTGTGGAGCCAGGCCGAGTTCGACGCCGTCACCGCCAAAAAGCTGTGCGAACTGCGCCGCCGGTTCTGCCCCGGCTGCGTGGAGCTGGACGCCGGCCGGATGGCCGTGGTGCTGGGGGATTTGTACGCCCGGGGCATCACCATCGTGTCCAGCGAGCACGGGTACGGGCTGTACTTCCGCCGGGAGGACACCCTCTACTTCATCGAGCTGATGGCCGACGACGACCGCGCCGCCGAGGTGCTGATGGAGGCCGCCCGCCAGAAGGAAGTGGTGGTGGAAAAGGCCGTGGTGACGGTAGGGGCCAGCCAGCCCCTGTTCTACGGCGAGGGCACCCGGCAGGAATACGGGATGATCCGCTTCCTGGCCGCGCCGTTCGATCTGAGCGAGAGCTATATGCGGCTGATGCTGGCGGAGTAAAACCACAAACGGACGAGGAAAACCTATGAAGGAACCCAACACGAGCAAACACACCGCCCCCCGCAGGAAGGGCCGCTGGCTTGGGCGCGCCCTGCTGGGCCTGCTGCTGGTTTTGCTGCTGGCGGCAGGGGCAACGGCCTTTTTGTTCCGCCGGGAGATCACCGGCGGGGCGGCTGCGGGCCAGACTGTCACCGTCACGGTGGAAAAGGGCAGCGGGGTGGCGGCCATCGCGTCCCGGCTGAAAGAGGCCGGGGTGATCCGCTTCCCGCGGCTGTTCCGCTGGTATGTGGGGCGGCAGGGGGCGGCAGGCCGGCTGCAGTACGGCACGTTTGAGGTGGAAAAGGGCGCATCCTATGACGCGCTGATCGAGGCGCTGTCGGCGTATGCCGCCGCCGAGACCACCCGGCTGACCTTCCCCGAGGGGACCACCGCCATCGCCATCGCCCAGAAGATGGAGCAGGCCGGCCTGTGCACCGCCGAAGAATTTCTGGACGAGGCCAACAGCGGCGATTTCAGCGAATTTGCCTTCTGGCAGTATGTGCCGGAGGACGTGCCCGGCCGCTTTATGAAGTGCGAGGGGTACCTGTTCCCCGACACCTACGAATTTTTGAACGACGGCACCATCCACGACTACGTCGCCACCTTCTACGCCCGGTTTGACCAGGCCATTACGGCGGAGGTCTACGAGGCGCTGGAGGCCCAGGGCATGACCCTGCCCGAGCTGATCACCTTGGCTTCCTTCGTGCAGGAGGAGGCCGGCAACGACCAGGACGGCAACGTGGCCCAGGTGTTCCGCAACC